>ERZ1292629.4099-Hain-H43-01um-R1-4099-length-10828-cov-5_pt1 | contig 10828 bp, 14 predicted proteins | sample MGYA00564399_ERZ1292629 | MGnify/ENA primary metagenome ERZ1292629 (study PRJEB36523, sample SAMEA6512636) | groundwater metagenome | collected 2019-01-08 | study: AquaDiva: Metagenomics assemblies of 32 groundwater samples | reverse complement strand
TCCACTTTAAGTTTAAGAGAAGCGTTGCCCTCTATCTTAGTGATGTGTTCCATCGATAAATCAAAACTATGCATGCAAATTTTTTATTAATTAATATTGCTAAGCTCAGCTACTAATGAATTTACTTTTTCCAAAAACATTTCTGGGCTCATCGGACAGCCAGGGATTTCGACATCCACTTTGACCACCTCGGAAACTTTTTTAACTTTAGGAAAAGCCCCGAAACGCATTACCAAAAAATCAATATGTTTGTGTTGCTCCTCATCAAAAGTATTTCTTTGTCCTGCAGGGAGGCCCACACAAGCGCAGGAGCCGACAGCCACTAATTTTTTAGAGCGGTTTCGGATGTCTTTTATTTCCTCCTCTTGTTTTTCTGAAGCCACGGCGCCTTCTATAAAAGCGATATCAAATTCGTCAAAAATGTTGTTTTTCTTGAGCACTCTGACGTGTCGGAAATCAAAAATCTTTTTCCATTCTTCCCAATGGTCATTAAGCACCTCTGTCATCACTACAGTATTATCCTCACAGCAACTGTATGAAAACCACCCAATTTTGATTTTTTCATTGCTTTCCATATTGTAAATAAGTATAACATGTTATAATTATTTTATGTCTAAGGATTTGCACAGTGAAATATTTACCATAGGGGTGGGCGGGGCAGCCGGAGAGGGTGTCAAATATGTGGGTACACAAATCGGCGAGGCTTTGACTGCGGCCGGTTTTCAAGTTTATTTATCTTTGGATTACCCGTCGCTTATTCGCGGGGGACACAACTTCGTGCGGCTCACTGCCGGTAAGGACAAAATATGGAATGATTATAAAAAACTGGATGTTTTGGTTTGTTTAAACGACGAGACTAAAGAACTTCATAAAAATGAAATTAAAGAAGGCGCGTGGATGCTGGAAGGTTTAAATAATGAAGAGATTTTGGCAAAAATTAAAGAATTTCTTAAAGAAAAAAATATTTCTGGCGGCGAAGCAAAAGCTGAATTGATAGAAGGCAACATGGCTTTTGCCAAAGGTCTGCAAGCGGCCGGTTTGGATTTTTATATGGCTTATCCAATGACTCCGGCTACTTCCATTTTGCACTATCTCGCTAGCCAGCAAACCAAAGAAGGATTGAAAGTTATCCAGCCGGAAAATGAAATTGCTGTTATCAACATGGCGCTGGGCGCGGTTTATGCCGGTAAAAGAGTAGCAGTCGGTTCGGCCACTGGCGGTTTCGCCCTGATGCAGGAGGCATTTAGTTTTTCCGGAATGGCTGAGTTGCCACTCGTAGTGGCTGTGGCGCAAAGGCAGGGGCCAGCGACCGGAGTGCCGACGCGCTCCTCCCAATCCGATTTGCGTTTTGTTATTCATGCTGGCCATGGGGAATTCCCGAGAATCGTAATAGCGCCAGGCGATCCGGAAGAATGTTTTGAAGCGGGAGCTGAAGCTTTGAGTCTGGCTTGGAAATTCAAAACGCCGGTTATAGTTTTGTTGGATAAAATTTTATGCGAACATATGATGACTGTGGACATTGAAACCCGCCCGAATGACGCAGTCGGGCAGGGATTAAAAAATGGGGATTTAAAAATTCCGGGTACACCGGGGCAAATAGTGAAAGTGACCAGTTATGAACACGGTGATGACGGCATTACCGTGGATAAACCTGAAGAAATCCAGGAAGCTATGGATAAGAGATTTGCCAAAGGTAAAAAGATAAAAGAAGAAATGCAAAATCGGGAAACAATAAAAATTTTTGGTTCGTCTGACTCTGAAAATGTTGTCATGTTTTTTGGTTCTACCAAAAGCGCTGTGCTTGAAGCGGCCAAATATTTTGAAAAACCTGTTAAGCTTTTGCAAATCGTCTGGCTTGAACCGTTTGATGTAGAAAAAGTTAAAAAAGAGCTCAGTGAGGCCAAAAATATAATTTGTGTAGAAGGAAACCATGGCGGTCAGCTGGCAAGTTTAATAAGAGAAAGAACCGGCATAGAAGTTACAGATAAAATACTAAAATACAATGCGATGCCTTTTGACCCGGAGGAATTGGCAAAACAAATAAATAAAATTTTAAAATAAAAAAATGCAACAGTCAGATTTAGCCACAAAAGCAAAAATAACTTGGTGTCCGGGTTGCCCAAACTCGCAGATTTTGGTTTCTTTCAGGCAAGCGGTGACAGAGCTCGTAAATAACGGTTCGCTAAAAATTGAAAATCTAGCGGCCTTCGCCGGCATCGGTTGCCACGGCAAAATTTCCGATTATATAAACGTCAATTCGTTCACATCGCTTCATGGCCGGCTGATTCCCGCTATGACCGGCGCCAAATGCGCCAACCAGAGACTGACCGTAATCGGCTTTTCCGGAGACGGCGATTCTTTGGATGAAGGCATTGAGCACCTGGTTCACGCGGCCAAACGCAATTCCGACATCAATCTTTTCATTCATGACAATCGGGTTTTTGCTCTGACGACCGGCCAATTTGACGCACTCAGTCCCAAAGGTTTCGTGAGCAAGTCTACGCCCTTCGGCAGTATAGAAGAGCCGTTCAATCCGCTCTTACTCATGCTGGCAAGTGGCGCTACTTTCGTGGCTAGAAGTTATGCCGGAGATATGGCCGGTACCAAAAAGGTTATGCAGGCCGCTATCGCTCATAAAGGATTTTCTTATGTTGACATAATTCAACCGTGCATTACGTTTTTTGATAGTCGAGATTATTTTAAGGATAAAATTTATTGGATAGGTGAAGATTTCCCAACAAACGATTTGAAAAAAGCCATGGAAAAAGTTTCTGAAAACATAGAAGAGAAAGTCCCGTTGGGCATATTTTACCAAATGGAAAAGCCGACTTTTGAAGAGGAATTATACAAATAATATGGACTTGGAAAAATTTTTTAATCCAAAATCAGTAGCTGTAATCGGCGCATCAAATGATCCTAAAAAAGTGGGTTTTGCTTTGATGTCCAATCTGCAGAATGGCGGGAAACGCGAGATTTATCCGGTAACACTCGAACAAAAAGAAATACCGGAAAATGTTGACCTCGCCATAATCGCCATCAGAGCCGATTTGGTACCCGAAATTTTGGCCGAGTGCGGAAAAAAGAAAATACAAAACGCTATAATTATTTCTTCCGGTTTCAAAGAAATGGGGATTAGAGGCAAAGAGCTTGAAGACGAGATTTCAAAAATAGCCAAAGAACAAAACATCACTCTTCTGGGGCCGAATTGTATCGGGGTTATAAATACGCAAAGCGGTTTGAATGCCTCTTTCGGCGGCCGGCAACCGCTTCCCGGCAGTATTGCCTTTTTGTCCCAATCCGGCGCTTTGGGTACGGCCCTCATCGATTGGGCTACAGATGAAGGTATCGGTTTTTCTAAAATAATAAGTTTGGGTAATGAGGCTCAGCTTACCGAAATTGATTTTTTGGAATATTTGGAAGAAGACAGCGATACCTCCGCGATTTTGATGTATCTGGAAAATATAAATGATGGACCGAAGTTTTTGGAAACCGTCAAAAGGATTACACCCAAAAAGCCGGTGGTTATAATAAAAGCGGGTATGGGCAGTCATGGAAATTTGGCGGTTATGTCTCACACCGGCGCTCTGGCGCCACAACCTGCCGTATTTATATCGGCTTGCCGGCAGGCCGGCGCCACCACTGTCTCATCCGTGAGGGGCTTTTTTAATATAATTAAGATACTGTCTCAGACGGGATTTAGAAGCGAGCCCATTCAACGCCTCATTATTTTGACCAATGGCGGTGGGCCGTCTGTAGTCGCGGCCGATCTCATTGACCGTTCTCGTTCCCTGTCACTCGCGGTATTTTCTGAAGATATCAAGGAAGAGTTGCGCGCCGTTTTGCCCAAAATGGCCGCCATCGGAGACCCGGTTGATATAATAGGCGATGCTCTCGCTGACCGATATGACAAAGCTCTTGAAATTTTGTGTAAAGTAGAAGATTGCGATGCCATAATGGTGATACTGACACCCCAAATGATGACAGATGCTGAAGACACTGCCAAAGTTTTGGCAAAATACAAAGATAAAAAAATATTATTTCCGGTTTTTATAGGCGGTGAAAGTATACGAGCCGGGCGCAATGAACTCATAAAATCCAATCTCTCCCACTTCACTTTTCCCAGAGATGTCGTCGATAGTTTGGATTATCTGGCCCAAAATTCTCCCAAACGCAAGCCTTCAATCAGCCACCATTCTTTCGGCCACCATGGCGAGCCGGTGATGTCTGTTCAAAACGGAGAAATGATGGAATTTGAATTGGCGCTGAAATTGTTTGCTCAGTATAATATTTCCGTTGACGGCAAGTTTTTAACCAGAAAAGAAGATTTGGAAAGTACTTTGAATTCGCTCGGCAGCGGCCCTTACACCATGAAAGCTATTTCAAAAGAAGCGGTTCATAAAACCGAAACGGGAGCCGTCAAATTAAATATTTTAAGTTTGGATGAAGCCTTCTGGGTGTGGGAAGAAATGTGGACGAAAATCCCGAAAGTGGAGGGTATTATTGTTCAAAAAATGGAAAAGGGCAGGGAAATAATAATCGGTATGAAAAGGGACAACACCTTCGGTCCGACGATTCTTTTCGGTTTGGGCGGGATTTTTGCTGAAGCGATAAAGGATACGGTGCTACGCGTTGCGCCAATAGTAAAAGAAGAAGCTTTGGAAATGATGCAGGAGATAAAGGGTGTAAAAATATTACAGGGTCTGCGTGGCCAACCGCCGGTAAACTTTGATATACTGGCCGATATTCTCGTGAATCTCTCCAAACTTTCTCTTGAACATCCGGAAATAAAAGAAATAGATTTCAATCCCGTCATGGCCACCGAAAATTCCGCTATTATTGTGGACGCTAGAGTAATGATTTGACCCCACCCGGCTTTTCAGCCACCCTCCCCTTGATCAGGGGAGGGAAAACAAAACAGACTTAACAAATTTGACGGCCGTCAAATTTGTTAAGTACTATATACAAATAAAACGATCGTTCAAAATGATGATAATTAATTCTTACGATATATCGTATAAAATAAAAAAGGGCGCTGGAATCTTTTGATTCCTGCGCCCTTACTGCATTCCGGAGAACTATTTTAGTTGTAAATAATCACCGGTTTTCTTCATTGTCCAAAATCCGGCTTTCTTAGCGATTGCATGTGCATCCCAAAATTTTTTCTTCATTTTTGTTACGGTGTTCTCTGCACAGTTTAATTCACCCAACAGTTTTTGTGTTTCCTCTATGGTTGCAAGCCCTGTCCTAATCTTGAATGACCCAACGATGTCGTTCTTTAGCTTGCATGCGTCATGGAAATTCTCTGCCAGATTCTTCAACCTCATGTTCACTGCAGGTTGTTGAACAACTCTCTCTAGTTGATTTTTTACCTAGCCGGCCAACCCCCCAAAAAACAAAAGCCAAAATGAAAAACATTAAAGCAATAAACACAGTTATTCTTTCTGGTTTTGTACTTAAGGCAATTACACAAGCAAGCAAAAAGAGAAAAACCCCAAAACCCAAAAAAACTTCGGGATCGAAATGGACCCGTCTGGCTATCTGATGAAATTTGTACATCTCTTTCTCCTTTTTTGTTTTCAAACCCTTTGTTTGTAAGGGTAACAGTGGGATTGTTTTTCCCACTTTCTGGAGAACATTATACCAAAGATTACCTATTTATGCAAGAGAGTCTTGAGGTCGAAGTTTATGTCTGAGAGTTCGGATTCGTGAGAAGTGACTTTGAAATTGAATTCAATAAGTTTGTTTATAGGCATCAAATCCCCCGTGCGGTTGATGAAAGTGGCTCCTATGATTTCATCGTTACAGTCAACAATGATACGGATGAACGATCCTGATTCTGGGCTACCGCGTTTTATTACTCGACATTCGACCTTGCCCGCCGTAGCTTCATGCGAAGGCTGGGATTTTACGCGAACATCTCCCGACATTGCGATATTCAAACCAAAGCCGATGCAAGTGTAGAAGGAAACCATTTTGAATTCTTTTTTACTTTGTCCCGCCGAAGCTTCAGCGGAGGAGGATGCCAGCATATTATTTGCAGCAGTGCGGCCTTGCATTTGGGCATTAACCCAATTGCCAAGCTGGACTCTTTCGCCCAAAACCAAATAATTAAATTCAGCGACATCTCCGGCTGTGTAAATATCAGAAATGTTAGTTTCTAGATATTCGTTTGACAAAATGCCGCGATTTATTTCTATCCCCTCTTCTTTAAGCCAATCCAAATTGCAAACCAAGCCTATGCCTATGAGCGCTAACTGGCAATCTATTTTTTCTCCATTTTTTAAAATTACACCTTCAATTCTTTCATCACCTAAAATTTCAGAAACTTCTGATTCGCGCAAAATTTTGACACCGCCTTCTGTTAAAGCTTTTTCAATCATTTTGGCCGACTCTTCATCTAAAAGCGGATACCAATAATACGGTTCGCGCATAATAAGTGTCACTTCCAGTCCGGCCAACCGCATCATCTCACACATTTCAAAACTGACAAATCCTGAACCGATGGCTATGGCTTGCTTAGCTGTCTTAACATTCTCAATTAATTCTTTAGCTTCACTTAGGTCGCGCAAATAGCAAATACCTTTTTTATTGCTTCCTTCAAGTGGCCAAGGCCTAGCTTCACCTCCGGTTGCCAGTAATAATTTTTCATATTGCAAAACTTTACCATTATTCAACTCGACAGTTTTATTTTTTGTATCAAGTTTGGTGGCTAAAGAATCTCCAATAAATTCAATTTTATTTTCGATATACCATTTTTCCTCGCGAAGCCAAACATTATCAAAAGGAATTTTGCCGAGGAAAAAATTTGGTTTGGAGAGCATTATGCGCGAATACATACGAGGCTCGTCGGAAACTATGGCAATACTCCCATCTTTATCGTGCTGACGCAAAGTTTCTGCCGCAGTAGTTCCCGCAACTCCTCCACCGATCATTAAATATTTAAAATTTTGCATTTTTTAACCTCACCCCCCGACCCCTCTCCTAGAAGCAGGAGAGGGGAGAAGGAAAAAATTATCATTTTCTATTTAGGAAAAACCTGTTTACCTTCTTTATCGAAAAGTAGTATAGCTTTGGTCGGACAAGATTGCGCTGACATCATAAGGGTGGCGTCGTCTGCTGCGTTGGCTCCGGCTCCAGCATTGGTCACTACTGCTTTGTTTTCGTTATCAAGTTCCCAAGTTTCTCCGGAGACTGCGACACATGAAGCGGCGCCAATGCATAAATCCCTATCCACTACAATTTTCCCAATATTTGAACCTTCTTTACTACGAGCGTATTCTTGTTTAGACATATTTTTAATTATTCAATAATAATATTTTTAACTTCAGGAACTTCTTCTTTTATCATGCCGCCGAGCATGCCGTTAAAAGTCTCGTCATGCATCTGGCAACCAACACAAGCCCCTGATACTTTAATTTTAACAATTCCACCCTTAACTTCCAATAGGATAACATCCCCGCCGTGCATCTGTATATATGGTCGCATCTTCTCTATAATTTTTTCCACTTTTTCTTGCATTTTGTGATTATAACAGAGATGTTTGATATAATAAACGTATGAGTAAGGATTTTGATAAATGGAACAGTGAAAAGAAAGATATTCACGAAAACGGTAGCAACAAATTTTATAAAGCAAAAGAAATTTGGTGGTGTTCACTTGGCTTGAATGTTGGTTTTGAACAAGATGGTACGAGCAAATCTTATCAAAGACCTGTTTTGGTATTAAAAGGTTTTAGTAGGCAAGTTTGTTGGGTTGTTGCTCTTACGACTTCAAAAAAGAAAAATCCTTATCATATTTCTGTGGGGATTATTGATAAAGAAGAATCTTTCGCTATTTTGTCTCAGATTAGATTGATTGATACTAAAAAATTTACGGACAGATTATCGGTTTTGGATACAAAAACTTTCGATCAAATAAGAAAAACCATCAAAGATTTAATTTGATGGTTTTTCTCTTGTTCTCCCCCTTGCGGGGGCGGGACCTTTCGGTCATTTGTATGCTAAGTATAGCAAATCGCGTCAAAAAGTCAAGCTTTCTGTTGATAACCTTTTTACCTTGCCTTTTTGTCCAAAAAGAGGGGTAGTATTGGTATGAAAAATTTTATAAATAATATTTAAAATTAAAAAATGAAATTTATTTTTAAATTAGTCGCAAATATTTTGATTGGAATCGTTGCTTTTGCTATTACCGCTTATGTACTCAGTTTACTTTTGTTACCATCTTTGGATTTTGTGTCAAATTTGTTTGATATTAAAAATGATGAACTTCTCAGAAGTCTTGTGGCGTTTGGGGTATTATTTGTAAGTCTTGCAGGTGGAATATGTGCTATTATTTTTGCTTGGATAGTATCTTCTGATTTTTAATATAGAATTATTTTTTATCAGGGCCGAAATATTTTTCGCGGTAGAAGCGGATGAGTTCTTCGACTTGAGGAATGCATTTAGGGAAGCCGATGCCGACTTTGGTGCGGCGTTGGACGGCGGCCAGCGTGGTCGCGCCTTCAAGTACCGCTTCTTCAATATCGGCTTCGGTGGTTTTGGTGTGCGGGTCTAAAATTTGGCCACCATCTTTGACAATCCTCTCAATTTGTCCGGTTTTCTCAAACCAATTATTGATGGCGGTGCGCAGAGCTTTGTCGCCGAGGACTGAGCAGTGGATCTTGCGGTCAGGCAAACCACCCAATCTTTTTATAATATCTTGCGGTTTTATTTGCAGAGCTTTGTCTATTTTCATACCGCCCTTTTCACTTACCATTACAGACAACATCGAAGTGGAGGCGATGGCCGAAGCGCAGCCGAAAGTGCGCCATTTGAATTCTTTAATTTTGTCTGTTTTTTTATCAATTTTTAACCAAACCCGCATCACGTCGCCGCAGGCGGGGGAGCCGACGATGCCCTCACCATCGTATTTTGACCTATTCGGGTCCTTGAGAAGTAAATTTTTGGGTTTGAAAAAATGTTCTCGGACTTGTTTGGAATAAGCCCAACTGTTGCCTGTAAATTTATTTATTACATCTGGTTTTTTTTGTATTTTATTTTTTTTAATCATTTTATTTTAAAGCGATATTAAGGGGCGAAATTTCTCTTAATTTTTTAACTACTTCCGGTAAATGCTTCAAAACATATTTCACCTGAGCTTCTGTATTTTCTTTACCCAAAGTGAACCGCAGACTGCCGTGGATGTATTCATAAGAGTTGCCGAGAGCGGTTAAAATATACGACGGCTCCAAACTTTGCGAATTGCAAGCCGAACCGGTGGAGACCATTATACCAAGTCTATCGAGATATAGAAGCATGGCTTCACCCTCGATGTCTAATATGGAAATATTAAGAAAGTTTGGTAGGCGCAAAGTCGGGTGGCCGTTTAAAACCACTTTGGGAATGGACTTCCAGATGCCTTTTTCTAAAGCGTCGCGCAGTTTTTTTATTTTTTTATTATTTGATTTCCTGTTTTTTGCGATAAGTTCTAATGCTTTGGCGAAGCCTACAATGCCGGCAACATTTTCGGTACCACTCCGCAACTTTTGTTGGCCGCCGCCATGAATAATGGGAGAAATTTTGGTGCCGCGTTTTACATAAAGCCCGCCCACGCCTTTGGGCCCGTAAATTTTGTGGGACGATATGGTCATCATATCTACGCCGAGCTTTTCCACATCCAAATCAAGGTGTTTGGCTGCTTGAGAAGCGTCTGTATGAAAGTATGCAGTGGAATTTTCTTTTATAATTTTAGAAATTTCTGATATCGGTTGGACGGTGCCGGTTTCGCTGTCAGCCATGACAACGGAAACTAAAATAGTTTTTTCGTCTAAAGATTTTTTTAATACTTCCAAATCTACCAAACCATTTTTCAAAACCGGCAATCTGACAATTTCAAAACCCCGCCCGCATGACGCAGTCGGGCAGGCCTCTTTCTCCAAAACATCACAAGCCGCCAAAACCGCTTTGTGTTCAATTTGAGAAGTGATTATTTTTCCTCCTTTGACCTTATTCGCGCGAATAGTTCCAAGGATAGCTAGATTATCGGCTTCTGTCGCTGAGCCCGTATAAACAAATTCATCAGGTTGGCAGTTTAATATTCTTGAAATGGTATCCGATGCCTGGGCGATGGCTTGGCTGGATTTTCTGCCCAAGCTGTACAAACTGGAGGGATTACCAAACTCGTTTTTGAGATACGGCAACATAACCGAAAGCACTTTCGGATCTAAGGGAGTAGTAGCGGCATGGTCGAAATATAGCTGTTTCTTCATGCGCATACTTTAGCACAAAAAACGCCAAATTTAACCTAAAAATCCCAACGCTTTATATACTATAAATGCCGGCCAAACGATAGCTTTGAGAATACCCAGCACTCCAATCCAAAAACTGTCGGCATGTTGGATGTAAAATATCGCTGCGCCGACAAAGCCCAGGCCATATATAGCACCCGCTGTTCCTTTGCATCCACACATATTTTTAGATATTAGCTAATAAACTTGTATTTATTATACTTTATAATTTCTAATGATTGCAACAAGACAAAATTTTGATACAATAACAAATGTTCTTTAAATTTGTGTGGTATACTTGTATTGTGTATACCAAAATAAGAAAAGAGACGAGGACTTACGCTGATCGAGCAAAATATATGGTCATGGCTGTAAAACGCAGAAGAATCAAACTGCGTGAAATGGCTAGATCTTATAAAGGCAATAAGTGCGCAATATGTGGCTACAATAAATGCTCACGAGCATTGAGTTTCCATCATGTAAATCCGAAAAACAAAGATTTCGATATGTCTTCTAAGGGGTTGACGCGTTCATGGGAAAGGCTTCGTAAAGAAATAGACAAAT
>ERZ1292629.3930-Hain-H43-01um-R1-3930-length-11154-cov-4_pt2 | contig 10831 bp, 10 predicted proteins | sample MGYA00564399_ERZ1292629 | MGnify/ENA primary metagenome ERZ1292629 (study PRJEB36523, sample SAMEA6512636) | groundwater metagenome | collected 2019-01-08 | study: AquaDiva: Metagenomics assemblies of 32 groundwater samples | reverse complement strand
TAACAGCAAATAACTTTACCTTCTTCAAATTTACGGAGTTTTGGATATATAACTTAGGACTAAGCATTATTTTAATTCCGCTTGGATTCTTATTTGCAAACAGAAATCAAAAAAAAATACTGCTTACATTTTTTATGATTTTTATAATAGGGAACGTCATTCAGTTTTCTCCGGAAATTGCAGCTAATCATAAATTCTTCAATTATTTTCTGCTTGTAGGTAATATGTTTTCAGCATATTTTCTGCTTAAGCTTTGGCATAAACGCTTATTTTTCAAATCTCTAGCAATAATTGTTTTTTTCTTTATGATTTTTGGAGGAATTATAGATTTTTTCCCTATCTATAATGATACAAAAATTGAACTTCCGGATTATAGATTAAATCAAGATTCTTTTTGGATAAAAAATAATACAAAACCTAATTCGATTTTTTTAAATACTACATATCTTTATGACCCTGCATCTCTAGCTGGAAGAAAAATATTCATGGGATGGCCCTACTTCTCCTGGTCTAATGGATATAACACAAATAAAAGATATTCTGACATGAAAGCCATGCTTTCCACCAACAACTTAAGTTATGTATGCAAGCTTTTGAAACAAAACAATATAAATTATGTAGAAATAAAAATCCAGAACCCGCCTGACCCAAACATTCCTGCAATATCCAATCTTTTTCATTCTCAATTTGTCAGGCTTTATGAAAATCCTAATAATTCCTATTTTATTTATGACGTTGACTCTACCTGTTCGGCCAAAGAATAATTGTTATAATTAGGGTTAAATGGCAATACTTAAAAAGAACTCCACGTTTTTTTTATTTCTATCAGTACTTACGATTGCAGTTTTTTTCCGTTTTTGGAAAATCGAAACAATCCCATATGGTCTTAATAATGATGCTGCTTGGGAAGGCTTGGCCGCGATTGAAATATTAAAAGGAAATATTAGCAACTACCTTCCTTATGCGGCAGAGGGATGGAGAGGTGAAGGAATTTCAAGGTTACTCACTGCCTTCTTTATGACTTTATTTGGAAATAATCCTGTGACAATCCGTCTCGCAACAGATATATTCGGCGTTGGACTTGTCATTGCAGTTTTCTTTTTGATAAAGCGTTTATTCAATGAAAAATTAGCTCTTCTTACTTCATTTTTCATAGCAATCTCAGGATGGCATATTACATTCAGTAAATCCGGGTGGAGAGCGGTGACCGTTCCTTTTTTTACTACTCTTTTATTTTATTTTTTCTTTAGAGGACTTGAAAGCAAAAAAAGAATACATTTCATCTTATCAGGTGTAATACTGTCTCTTGTTTCGCTGTATACCTATGACGCAGCAAGGATAATTCCTGTATTTTTTATTACTTGGCTAGTGTTTGAATCTTTGTCAAAAAAATCTTTTTTAAAAAATTACGGAAAACAAATATTTGCTCTTTTTATTTCAGCATTTATTGTTTCCTTACCAATGCTTTATTATGCCCTAAATAACTGGGAAAATTTCACGAGCAGATCTAATTTTCTTTTCGTCGGGAATGAAATTTCAAAAGCAGAAAACATCTCGCCGCTTATAAATAACATAATTACGTCTGCTTTACTTTTTAACGTCAGTGGTAACGGAAATGATTTTTTTATTTTTGAACCGCTTGTTGATAAGCTTGTTTCATGGCTCTTACCAATCGGGCTTATTATCACAATCTATTTCATAATTATAAAAAAGGATAAGAAATATTTCTTTATGCTTATTTGGTTAATATCTTCTCTTGTCCCAGGCATCTTATCTGTACCAAATGGCAACCGGGCAATAGGTGTAATTCCATCTATTTATTTCTTAGCAGCAGTCGGACTTTTATACCCGGCTCAATTTGCATTAAAGAGAATAAAAAATAAAATAGCCGCGCACGTCATATATATTTTAATTTTTTTAATTTGTGCCTCAGGAGCAATTTCTACCTATCATGATTACTTGGGCCCGAATAGACGGGAACTGGCAGGATTTTATCCAGAAACATTGGTTATCACAAATTATATAAAAACGGTTTGGAATAATTATGATATTTATATAACTGATAACTACCCAAGAGAACTTTTAACATACTATTTATATAAAGAAGGCAAAGATGCTTTTACGAAAAATTATACCTGGCTTGATAATAGCGAATCATTCTTATCTCTTTCTAAAACAAATCAGAACCATGGATATGCGTTTTTCATGTTTGCGACTCCTGAAAATGAAGAGACGGCAATTGAATTAAAGCGAAAATTTCCAAACTCAAAGAAGTTTTATCTTTGGTATACTAACAACAATATTGCTCGTCCTGCCAGTTTGGTTGTATTAACAAAGCCATAGACTATGTACTCAGCTGATTTTATATTTGTATTAAAATGGTGGTTTTTATTTTTATTAATTGGCCTTTCTTTTTTGCCGTTTACCTCAAAAATATTTCACCCGTTTATAGATAGGGGGTATATTTTCTCTAAAATTATCGGAACGCTTCTTATTTCTTATTCAATATTTATTCTCTCTTATTTTCATATACTCAAATTTACACAGATTAATTTAATTCTCGTCTGGATTCTGCTTGTAGTAATATCCTATCTTCTTCTAAAAAAACAGAGATTAGAGCTTAAAGAATCAATTAGGCTATTTATTGTTGAAGAATTTATATTTTTTGTCTGCCTTCTTATTTGGTCAATCGTCAGAAGTTATCAACCCAGCATTCATGATTTAGAAAAATTCATGGATTTTGGTTTTGTTAATTCAATCCTTAGAACTGAATATTTCCCGCCTCGTGACATGTGGCTAACTCCTTTTTCTATTAACTACTATTATTTCGGTCATTTATTTACCGCCGTACTCACTAAGTTATCTCAAATTCCGTCCTTCATAAGTTTTAACCTTATGATTGCAACTATTTTTGCATTTACTTTTTCGGCATCCTTTTCCTTAGGAATCAATTTGATTCAAAAAATTAAGAAATATTCACTGAAAAAATTATTTATTTTTGGGTTGATCTTTGGGTACATAGTCTCTCTGGCCGGAAATCTTCAAACCATTTATTCTTTCTTTAAAACTTTTAATCCGGAAACTCCGCTTCCATTTTGGAAACTTACTTTTTCTCTCTTTGAATTTCCTAATGCTTATTGGTATCCGAATGCTACAAGATTTATTTATCACACCATTCATGAATTCCCTTCCTATTCATTCGTAGTAGCGGACCTCCATGGACATGTGCTTGATATTCCAATAGTTATGACTCTTATTGCTCTTTGTTTTGTAATGTTCTTAGAAAAAAAGATCAGGCTTCTGATTCTTCTCTCGGCTTCTTTTCTCCTTGCAATTGCCTATATGACAAATGCGTGGGACGGCCTCTTGTATCTTGGTTTGTTTATGGTTGTAGCGTTTGTTTTAAATTTTATGGAAAATAAAAGTAAAAAAGAGTTTAAAAAAATTACACAAGTAACTGTCGCTACAGGAAAACAAATAATTTTTATCTTTCTTTCATTTTTTATATTCACTTTTATTTTTAATCAAAACTTTTCTCCTTTTGCATCCGGAATAGGACTTAACTGTTCTCCTAAATTTCTATTAAGCCTACAAAAATTAGGACCTTTTGTTTTTGAAAATGGACAGTGCCAGCACTCACCCTGGTGGCAATTATTAATACTTTATGGATTTTTTCTTTATATGGTAATTTCGTTTTTAATTTTCTTAAGGAAGAAAAAATCAATATCTTCAGATTATTTTGCTTTAACTATCTCTCTATTTTCCTTACTGCTTATAATTATCCCTGAATTTTTTTACTTGAAAGACATATATACTGCACATTTTAGAGCCAACACTATGTTTAAACTTGCTTATCAAGCTTCTATTATGCTTTATATTTCAAGTGTTTATATTTTAATTAGAATAATTGCGTCGATCAGATCCGATGCAAGAAAATTATATTCCCGGGTATTATTTATTGTCTTTGCCATTTTTTCGTTTCTCTTGCTGTTTCTTGTTTCAATTTATCCTTATTTTTCTATTCCATCAGGATACGGAAATCTAACTAAATATCAAGGGCTTGATGGAATAAAATATCTCAAAGAGATAAAACCTCAAGATTATGACGCCATTAACTGGATAAATAAAAATATTGAAGGACAGCCTGTAATTTTAGAAACACAAGGAGATTCTTATACAGATTTTGCGAGAATCTCATCCAACACCGGGCTGCCTACAGTTCTTGGATGGATTGTACATGAATGGCTTTGGAGAGGATCATACGATGTCCCATCAGCCCGCTTTGATGATATAAAAAATTTATACGAAAGCACTAATTTGAAAATGACAAAGGATCTTTTCAAAAAATATAATATTTCTTATGTCTATATAGGACAGTTGGAAAGAGAGAAATATAATATATATGAAGATAAATTTATTAAGTTAGCTAAAATCGTTTACTCGAATAAAAATACTAAGATTTATAAAATATATTAGGGTATTTCAGATACAACACAATCAGTTCTGGTAAGACTGCATTTTATATATTCATGGATTTCAGAAAAGTCATTATCTCCGATTCTAGGAATTAACGTCCATTCATATTTATATTTTCCGCTTATTGGTGGATGTGTCAGTAGTCCTCCCCGCTTATCTCTTTGATCTCCATAATCAATCACAACGCTTTGTATTTTTGCATGTTGGAATTTTTGCGCTAGTTTTATAAAATCATCAAATTCATTCTGTTTTATATTAGTATCTATGCTTCCGTTAACTGCGCTATAAAGACCTACAATTTTTGCAGGATTTACTAAAATCTGCAATGAGAAAACTTTATCCATGAATGCTTTTATAGTTTTTTCCTGTCTTTGAGAACGGGCAAAATCAGTCCCTTCATTCCCTTTAGCATGGCGTGACCTCACGTATTTAAGTGCAGTCTCTCCGTCCATATGCTGCAATCCCTTATTAAAATGTAAATGTTCATATCTGCATGGGAAAAACCCGGGAAGTTCTGTTTCCGCAGAATTACTCGCAGTAAAAGTTACTACCTCTTCTTCCGTGTGTCCGCATAGTTCGTTCTCATTTCCCTTAATAGGGTATTGATAATCATCAAATGCCCGGTCAACATTCACATCAATCCCTCCCATAAGATCCACTGCTTTTACAAATCCTGAAAAGTCAATTACTATTCCATAGTCAATATTCTGCCCTATAATTTTACTAACAACCGATTCTGATAGAACTAATCCTCCACCTTTCCTTTTTGTCTCTCCCACAGCATATGCGCTATTTATTCTTCCATTTAGATCAGCCGACCATAAATCACGGGGAAGCGACACCAGGGTAACTTTAGGATTTTTTAAATCAAGGCTTGCAAAAATAATTGTATCCGAAAGATTAGGGCCCTCATGTTTTCCTCCTCCTCTCCCAAGAAGCAAAAGGTTAATTCTCTCAGGAGAAGATTTTTTAAGCTCTATGTTTTTATTAAACAGGACCTGGAATAGAATCGGAGAAATACTTCTTGTCACTTGCAAAAACTCTAATCCAAAAACTACAACAAAAAATAAAAAAACAAATAATTTTTTAAATAGCATTTTTAATAATATTTATAAAGTTGATGGGGTCTAAACTTTGTCCTCCCACCAAAACACCGCTGATATTTTCTAAACTTATATATTGACCAACGTTCCCGGCCTCTACACTTCCGCCATAAATCACTTCGGCTGAAATTTTCTCTTTTATTTTTTGTACAAACTCTGATGTTAGGCTTGGGTTTTCCGGCTGCGCATTTGGCCCACTGGTGCTTATTGCCCCCAATGGTTCGTAAGCTATGACTAATCCTTCTTTAGATTCCAAACCGTCTAGCTGGGATATATTAGAGACGCAAACAATCGGGGTGAGACCTGCGCGAAGTGCCATATCAACTTTTTTTCTAATCATCTCATCGGATTCTCCAAAACCGGCTCTTCGTTCAGAATGCCCAATAAGAACGTAATCTGCAAATTCTTTAATCAGCTTTCCTGAAATTTCTCCGGTATAAGGTCCGGAATCAAAAGGAGAAATATCCTGAGCGCCAATTTTAAAAGGCGTATCATTTATCCTGACAAAACCACTTATATAGTCAAGAAGGGTAAAGGACGGAAAAATAACTATCTCAAAATGTTCTGGAAAATTTCCTAAAGCGGTCTCATTAAGCCAAATTTTAGCCTCATTTTTTGTTTTATTTGACTTCCAGTTAGCAGCAATTATGGTCTTTTTCATGTGATACAATGGGTTAGTTTTCATTATAAAGTATGGTTAATGCTATTCTCAAGGATCTAAATCAAGAACAACAAGATGCTGTGCTAAATACTACCGGACCAATGATTATTTTGGCCGGAGCAGGAAGCGGGAAAACCAGGGTTTTAACTTATAAAGTAATCTATCTTATAAAAGAAAAGGGTGTCGATCCTGGAAATATTCTGATGGTAACTTTTACTAATAAAGCTGCTAATGAGATGAAAGAGAGAATAGCCAAGCTCTCAATGCACAGAGATAAACCAACAATTGGCACTTTTCACTCTATTTGTTCAAGAATTTTAAGAATTGACGGCAAATATGTCGGTTTTTCTGAAAAATTTACCATATATGACACGCAGGATAGCATAGACGCTATAAAAGAAGCGATGAAAAGAGCAAATATCTCAATTAAGGATTTCAAACCTCATTCTATTTTATCAACCATTTCCCAAGCAAAAAACCAATTGATAACAGATCTTGAATATCTAAATATGGCAAGGGGTTTCTTCCAGGAAAATGTAGCTAAGATATATCCCGTTTATCAAAGGGTTTTAAAGGAAAATAATGCAGTTGATTTTGATGATTTAATTTCAAAAACAATAGAGCTTTTCCAAAAAAATCCGGAGATTTTAGAAAAATATCAAAATAAATTTCAATATATCTTAGTTGATGAATACCAGGATACTAATCAAGCTCAATATATATTAACCAAGCTTCTTTCAAAGAAATATCAAAATATTTGCGTAGTTGGAGATTTTTCCCAAAGTATTTATAGTTTCAGAGGTGCAAATTTTCAAAATTTAGTTACTTTTAAAAATGACTTTAAAAATACTAAAACATTTCATCTTTCCCAAAACTATAGATCGACTCAAACAATTCTTGATAGTGCTTATGCCGTAATTTCAAAAAATACATCACATCCCGTATTAAAACTCTGGACAGAAAATCAAATAGGTGAAAAAATTATGCTTTATGAAGCAAGTACAGAACATAATGAGGCAGAATATATAATTGCAGAGCTAATAAATTTGGGATTAGACCCAAAAGACGTTGCGGTTTTATATAGAACTAACGCTCAGTCCCGTGTAGTTGAAGAGGTTTTCCTTCATCACGGGGTTCCTTATGTTTTAGTCGGTGGAACAAGATTTTATGAAAGACGTGAAGTAAAAGATATCTTGGCATATCTCAGAACTATTGATAACGAAAAAGATAATGTCTCTTTTAGAAGAATTGAAAAATTAGGAAAAGGAAGACTTAAGAAATTTATGGATTTCGTAGAAACTCTTGATAAAAACTCGAACACGATTGATATTTTGGATAAAGTTTTAGAGGCAACAGAGTATTTATCCTTATATGATCCAAAAGATGAAGAAGATATAACCCGTCTTGAAAACATTAAAGAATTAAGATCTGTTGCAATAGAATTTCCTGCTCTTTCAAGTTTTCTGGAAAACGTTGCTCTGGTTGAACAAGAACAACTTCCGCAAAATCCTATAAGCGGAGAAAAAATAAATGCAGTAACTCTTATGACTCTCCATGCAGCAAAGGGATTGGAATTCCCATACGTCTTTATGATTGGAATGGAAGAAGGAATCTTTCCGCATTCAAGGTCATTAATGGAAAGAAGTGAATTAGAAGAAGAAAGAAGACTTTGCTATGTTGGAATAACGCGGGCGAAAAATAGACTTTTTATGACCTACTCAAAAAGGCGTCTTATCTATGGACAAACATCTAACAATACTCTCTCCCGCTTTATTTTGGATCTTCCAAAAGATACAATTATTACAAATAGCATCTATCAGACTGGAGACGTTCCGGAATATTTATGAACTTCGATGACATAGGCCAGGATAAATCAATAATATATAATTTATCAGTCAATCACCCGCTGCAATCTTTCGAGTGGGGGGAGTTTAGAAAAAAAACAGGAGTTGATGTTGTAAGAAAAGGAATAATAAACATAAACTCCATCATAAATCCATATCAAATAACTCTTCATAAAACTCCAAATTTTCCATACATCATCGGCTATTTTCCGAAAGGCGAAATTCCTTCAAAAGAACTTCTAGATGAACTCCATGAGGTAGGCAAACAAAAAGGTCTCAGTTTTATTCAACTCGAACCAAACGCAGTCTTCAATCATCAATCTTCAATCATCAATCTTCGTCCTTCCTTCCATCCACTTTTTACAAAATATACCTTTATTCTGGATTTGACAAAAGATGATGAAGAACTACTAAAAAACATGCATCAAAAAACCAGATATAATGTCCGTCTTTCAGAAAAAAAAGGAGTTGAAGTTAGTGTTGATAACTCAGATAAAGCGTTTGAGGAATATTTAAGATTAACCAGGGAAACTACAAAAAGACAAAAATTTTATGCTCACGGTGAAAAATATCATAGACTTATGTGGGAAAGTTTAAGGACTGACCAAACTTTTGATCCAAACAAGCTTCAAGCTCATCTATTAAAGGGGGTTTATAATAGAAAAACCCTGGTCACATTTATTCTTTTTACTTTTAAAGACACTTTGTATTATCCTTACGGCGCATCAAGCGATGAAAACCGCGAAGTTATGGCGTCCTCACTTGCCATGTGGGAAGCAATAAAATTTGGTAAAAGTCTGGGGCTTAAAAAATTTGACATGTGGGGCGCCGCAAATACGCCGGATCCAAAACCCAATGATCCTTACTATGGATTCCACAGATTTAAAGAGGGGTATGGTGCAACTTTGACTGAGTTTATTGGAAGTTATGATCTTGTGATTAATCCATTGAACTATAGATTATTAACAGTTGCTGACAAAGTCCGCTGGGCATATCTTAAAACTAAAAAGTCTAGATGACATAAAGCCGCAGCTCATTTTCCTTGTCAAACTTCCTTAAAGGTAAATTCATTTCATATTTGTATGAAATAATGGGTGTTCCTTTTTTAAGCTCTTTTTTAAATTTTGGAATTAAACGGTTCAAGGTTTTTGGAACCAGATAAATAAAGACAACTGTTGCCTCAGAAATATCCTCGTCAAAAAAATTATTCCTTTTTATTGTAATTTTGTTCGAAAGTCCGTTACTACGTAGTACCATACTTGAGATAAATGCTCGAATTGGGTCGATTTCAATCCCTACTCCTTTTGCACCAAACTCTTTTGCTGCTACCATTAATGCTGTTGCTTCTCCGGAGCCTAACTCATAAACAATGTCTTTATTGGACAGATTTGCCATTTTAAATGCTATACGAGCTACTTCCTTGCTAGTTCTCCACCAAGGTGCCCAAGGCGAGTCCGGGGGCCAAATCCACGAAAGTGGAATCAATAAAACCAAAGCGATAATAAGAGCTCCAATGCTTAACAGATCCATATTGTCAACTACTAATATACATGTATATTAGTAGTTAAACTCTAAATAGAACTTTACCTTTGATTTGATTTCGAAGCACTGATCCAAAACGTCTGCTGTCAAAACTGTCTTTTTTGTTATCTCCCGCCAGAAAATATTTATCTTTTTCAATTTTATCAATTCTTTTTACATACATCCTGTTATATTTTTCAAAAACCACAACGTCTCCTATCTTTGGTTTGGCAAACAAAAAAGGAATAGAGCTTACCAAAACACTATCTTCTTCGGATAAAGTCGGACTCATAGAGTGCCCCATGATTTTAAATCGACTTAGAAGCATTAGCGTTGAACAACAATATCAAGTCCGGTGGGAAAAGGAGCCTTAACCCGGGCAGATTCCAAACCTTTACTCTTATAAAATATTTCAGCAATTTGCATAACTGTTTCCAGTAATTCTTCTGCAGCTTCCATATCAATATTTTGTCTCACCTTAATAGAAAGTTTCGTTCCCTTTTCTAAAAGTTCTCTAAGATTTCCAAACTTTTTATAATGTTCATCTTTAAAGTAGTCGTTTTGTAAAGTCCCCAATTCATCTTCCACCAAATGTCCATGTTCTTCTTTAACGTGTGTCAGTCTTGACACTTGAGATATAATTTTTTTCCTCTCTTCAAACGGAGGCTCTTTGCTACTTGCCGAAACCTCTTCAATCAGTTGATTCATTCTGATTACAGTATGCGCTGCCATTTGGGCATTATGAGGATCATAAATCCCGCAGGGAATATCACAGTGTGCATAAGCCAAATTTTCCGGAAGCAAATTAAAAATAGAGGCAAGTTTCATGGTGAAGTAATGATAGAAAAATAGTCACCAAAAGTCAATCAAAATTAATCCACGAGAGGCTCTCTTCCTGGAACAACAACTTCGGGATCAGAATCAAATTGAGGAATTTCTCCTGAGCCTATTGAACTAGGATATTCCATTGATTGATCAGGCCTAATCCATATATCATCTGTAAGATCAACAATATCGCCAAACGGAATTTGAGATGTATCTCCGTAATAATCCGAACCTCGCATTGATGGATCAGAATCTGGAGGAGAAGTCATAAACTAGTATTTGATCGTTTAGGTTGAAAAGTCAAGCCCATCCAGGTAGTGTACCGTGAAAACTACTACGCTACAGCAGACAGTTCGGAGAGATATTTAGCAAAACCTTCAAATCGCCATATTCTTTCACGT
>ERZ1292629.4097-Hain-H43-01um-R1-4097-length-10833-cov-4_pt1 | contig 10833 bp, 11 predicted proteins | sample MGYA00564399_ERZ1292629 | MGnify/ENA primary metagenome ERZ1292629 (study PRJEB36523, sample SAMEA6512636) | groundwater metagenome | collected 2019-01-08 | study: AquaDiva: Metagenomics assemblies of 32 groundwater samples | reverse complement strand
ATCGCCCTGGGCAGTGGCCTCGATGCGATCGGCGCGCATCGCTATTCGGCCGATGATCGCCAGGTCCGGCACAAGATGAGCGGCATGTGGTGCGCCTATTCGCTCGACGACACAGAATCCGTGCATGAAGGCTGCGGCGGCGAGGCGGAGAATTTCCTCTACGAATATGCCGGGGACCGAGGTGTCGCGACGGCTTATGGCGGCCGAACGGTTCACCGCGATGGCCTGATCCGCAAGTCGGGCCAGTGGGATCTGACCACGGGCGAAGGCTTCTGCGCGATCGAAGACCCTGCCGGCGGAGACCTGCCAGCGGATCGGGGTGCCGCGACCGAAGCGGTCGGCTACAATATTATCGTCGAAGGCGCCCGACGCAGCTTTGGCGTGCTGGGCGCTCCAGACAGCCGCAACCGCCTGACACTCTACAATTGCGCGTCGATCAACCCGGTCGACGAAGGTGCGACGCCAACTGATCCGGCGCGACCTTGTTGTCACCTTTGGGTGCGGGGTGGCACTTTGTCCGTGCCCTACGGCGATCTCAGGTTCCGTGGTAGCGCACCGAAAAAAGTCAAAGTGAGCGGCACCATCGATATTGCAGCCCCATTGGGTGTGGTCGACCAGTAGGAGGCCGGTTCGTGCTTCCCGCTCAACTTCTTCACTGTCGACTAAGTGGCTCTTCCGATATCGGATCAACCAGCAGGTCGATCCTTTCAGCGATCAATCGTCACACCTTAGCCCCTGCCTCATCCCCTTCAGCCGTCAGTTCAGGAATGCGCGTTCGTGCATGCTCTAGGGCGTTGCATCCCTGCTTACTGATAACCATGCGAGCCGAAGCCCATAGCGTCCATTCGTTGACGCTATAAGCCATCAAGGGCCCAGGTGGGACATCTCCTGCCATATTCGCTCCGTATTGCCAGGAACCTGAATGCTGCCACCTCCTTCAAGGAATATGGTGGAACCATGATCAGCGGGAGAAATCGCTACGACCGCATCTCTATCAATATAGGCAAGGCCAGCGGGAAATGCATCGACCGCTATCCAATTCCTCTTGCGCTCCCACGGTCCGGGAAGATCATCCGATATCATCATTATGTTCAAGCCTATTTGCGTATCGCTTGCGTCAGGCATTGTGGTGCGAATTTAATCTGCCTCAGGTGACCTCGAGATGAACCTAGAAAGCCTTCCATCCCGGGCCCGAAAGGCTGGTCCGATTGCTAACCAAACCGTGCCTTCCAAATTTTTTATATCAAACTGATCCATTGGGTCGATCCCGACGCCCCAGTGCGAATGCTGGTCAAGAGGCGCCGGGATCACTGGACTAGCCGTTATATTGACAGACCCAGCAATCCGTCCGCCGTCGCGGACGGATTGCCTTTTCGCTTATCAGATTCGCAAGGGAGGCCAACCCTTTTGAGACAGCATATGGAGAGGCAGCCTCTCCATATGCGCCCCGGCGCGCGCGGCCGCTCCTCGCGTCATGGTCGCCGCCATGGCGCGTTATTCTGATCCCGAAGCTGCAGCCGGCGAAGTGCTTCGCCTGGGCACGATCGCATCGCTCGATCTGGCCAATGCCACCTGCACGGCGCAAAGCGGCGATATCGTCACCGGCGATATCCCGTGGATCGCCCAGCGCGCGGGCAATGTCCGCACCTGGTCGCCACCCAGCATCGGCGAACAATGCCTGATCCTCGCACCGGAAGGTGATCTGGCGGCCGCCATGGCCATCGTCGGCCTCTATTCCGATGCTTGCCCTCCCCCATCGGCTGATTCCAATGTGAGCCTGATCGAATATCCCGATGGCGCGATCATCTCCTATGATCACGCCGCCCATGCGCTGACCGCCACTTTGCCCGCCGGCGGAACCGTCGCGATCGATGCATCTGGCGGCGTCGCAATCACCGGCGACACCGTCATCAGTGGCAATGCGACGATCGACGGCGATCTGCATGTCACCGGCACCGTCACGGCGGACACGGATGTCCTGGGCGGCGGCATCAGCCTCAAATCGCACAAGCATGGCCAGGTGCAGGCCGGCAGTGCCCAGTCCGGGGCGCCCGTCTGATGGCGGGCATGGATCGCACCACCGGCGCCAGGCTCGACGGCATCGATCATATCGCCCAGTCGATGGCCGACATCATCGGCACGCCCATCGGATCGCTGGTCGGTCGCCGTGAATATGGCTCGCTGGTCCCCGACCTTGTCGACCAGCCCATGACCGGCGCCAACATCCTGCGCATCTTCGCCGCGTCCGCCCTCGCCCTGTCCCGCTGGGAAGACCGCATCCGCCTGCGCCGCGTGTCCCTCGTTGCCGGTGACAAGCCCGGCGCCGCCTCTTTGGCGATCGAGGCGACGCGTAATGGCGACATCGCCACCGCCAGTCTCTCCCGCATCCTCCTGCCCCTCATCCGCTGAAGAAAGGTCCATCCATGGCCACCACTGCCTTCAAACATGGGATCACCGTTACCGAAGTCGCCACCGGCGCCCGCACCCTAACGGCGGTCAGCACCGCCATTATCGGCCTGGTCGGCACCGCGCCCGATGCCGATGCCGCCGCCTTCCCGCTCAACACGCCCATGCTGATCAGCGATATCGAAGCCGCGATCAGCGACGCCGGCGCCGAAGGCACGCTGGCGCGCTCGCTGCGCGCCATTGCCGACATCACCCGCCCCATCATCGTCCTGATCCGCGTCGAGGAAGGCGAGGACGCCGCCGAAACCGCCAGCAATGTAATCGGCACCGTCACCGGCGATGGCAGCCGCACCGGCATGCAGGCGCTGCTGTCGGCGTCGGCCGAAGTGGGCGTCATTCCGCGCATCCTGGGCACGCCGGGGCTGGAGACGCAGGCGGTGACCACCGCGCTGGCCGTCGTCGCCAAGAAGCTGCGCGCCTTCGCCTATGCGCGCGCGATCGGCGCGACGGTCTCCGCCGCCACCCTCTATCGTGCCAATTTCAGCCAGCGCGAACTGATGCTGCTGATGCCCGACTTCCTCGCCTGGGACACCGACACCAGCGCCAACGTCACCAGCTTCGCCGCGGCGCACGCCATGGGCCTGCGTGCCTATATCGACGAACAGACCGGGCCGCAGAAGACGCTGTCCAATGTCGCGGTCGATGGCGTGGTCGGCCTGTCGCAGCCGATGCACTGGGATATCGAGGATCAGGACACCGATGCTGGCCTGCTCAATGCAGCCCAGATCACGGCGCTGATCCGCAAGAGCAGCGGTTTCTATTTCTGGGGCAACCGCACCTGTTCGGATGATCCCCAGTTCGTTTTCGAAAGCGGCGTGCGCGTGGCCCAGCTGCTGGCCGACACGGTCGCCAAGGGCATGGACTGGGCGATGGACAAGCCGCTGACCCCCAGCCTGGCCAAGGACATCATCGAGACCATCAACAGCCTGGGCCGCAATCTCAAGGCCGCCGGCGTCGTGCTGGGTTTTGAGGCCTGGTATGACGAAACCGCCAATCCGGTGGACAGTCTCAAGGCCGGCAAGCTGGTGATCCGCTACAAATATACGGTCCCGCCGCCGCTTGAGGATCTCGGCTTCCAGCAGGAAATCACGGACGAATATTTCGCCGACTTCGCCGCCCAGCTTACTGAGGCCGGCTGACGCCCGCGCGCGCCCTTCTCTCCCTCTCGATCAAAGGAAAATCGCCATGGGCATGGCCCGTACCCTCAAGGACATGATGCTCTTCAACGAAGGCCTCGCCTATATTGGCGAGTGCAAGACCGTCACCCTGCCCACCCTGACCCGCAAGACGGAGGAATGGCGCGGCGGAGGTATGGGCGGCGTCGCGGAAATGGACATGGGGCTGGAGGCGCTGGAGATGACCTCCACCTTCGGCGGCCCGATGCGCGACATCCTGCGCCAGTTCGGCATCACCACCGTCAACGGCGTCTACCTCCGCTTTGCCGGCGCCTATCAGGATGACGACAGCGGCGCGGTCGATAGCGTCGAAGTGATCGTGCGCGGCCGCCACAAGGAAATCGAATTCGGCGATCAGGAAGTCGGTGAGGCCGGGGAATTCTCCGTCACCTCGGGCCTGGTCTATTACAAGCTGGTCTGGAACGGCCGCACCGAAATCGAGATCGACGTCCTGGCCGGCATCGAAATTGTCGACGGCGTCGATCGCCGCGCCGCCATCCGCAACGCCATCGGCATCTTCTGATCCCCCGGCCCGGCCGCGCGCCGGACCGCCCTCCCCTCACGCATAGGCTTTCACCATGGACGACAACGCTACCGGCCCCATCTTCCGCACCGTCACGCTCGACACGCCCATCATCAAGGGCGCCACCACCATCGACACGCTGCAGCTGCGCAAGCCCCGCTCGGGCGAACTGCGCGGCCTAACCCTGGTCGATCTGGGCCAGCTCAAGGTCGATGCCCTGATCAAGATCGTGCCCCGCATCGCCATGCCGACCATCACCGAAGTCGATGTGGCCAATCTCGACACCGCCGACTTGCTCGCCATCGGCACGGAAATTGGCGGTTTTTTGCTGCAGAAGTCGCATCGTGCGGATGCCCTCGCTCAGTAGATGACGCGATGGCGGACGTGGCGATCATCTTCCATTGGTCGCCCGACGTCATGGACCCGATGACGCTGCCCGAACTGATGGGCTGGCGCGAACAGGCTGCCAAGCGGGCCAAGCCGCCCGAAACCGGGAAAAAGAAGAATGGCCGACCGTAACCTGCGCATGCAGCTGATCCTTGAGGGGCTGGACCGCATCACCGCGCCCCTCAAGTCCATCACCAATGCATCGTCCAATGCGCGCCGCGACCTGGCCGAAACCCAGAAGCAGCTGAAGGCGCTCGACGCCCTGCAGAAGCAGGTGGGCGGCTACAAGGCGGCCGAAGGGCGCTTCGCATCCGATCATCAGCAGCTGCAGCAGACACAGGCCCGCGTCGCGCAGCTGCGCCACGAACTGGAGGCGACGGAGGCCCCTACCAAGAAGCTGCGCACCGAATTTGAAAAAGCACAGCGCCAGGCAAGCATGCTGACCGACCGGGTCGATGCCGGCGGCAAGGAACTGCAGCAGCTGCAGCGCCAGCTGGAGGCCGCCGGGATCGATGTCTCCGACCTTGCCGCCCATGAGGATCGGCTGTCGAGCCGGGTCTACGATGCGAACAAGGCCCTCAAGCAGCAGATCGGGACCGTCGAGAAGCTGAACCAGGCCAACCGCAATACGCAGAAGCTGAACGACATCAGCGCCAAGGCGACCGGGGCAGGCCTGGGCATGATCGCCGCCGGCACCGCCGCCGGCCTGCCCGTCGTCGCGGCGACCAAGCAGGCGATGACGCTGGAAAGCGCGATGGCTGACGTGTCCAAGGTCACCAACATGACCCGGCCGCAGATCGAGCAGATGTCCACCGACTTCCTCGATATGAGCGAGACGATACCGGTGCCGGCGGAAGGCCTGGCCCAGATCGCCGCGGCCGCCGGCGCCGCCGGTGTCGGCATGGACAAGATGGGCCGGCCCATGGCCGACCAGCGCCAGCAGCTGCAGGAATTCACCGCCGACGCGGCGAAGATGGGCGTGGCCTTCGACATGACCGCCGATGTCGCGGGCGAAACCATGGCCAAATGGCGCACCGCCTTCGAACTCCCCCAGGAGGGCGTCCGCGCGCTGGGCGACCGCGTCAATGCACTGACCAACACTTTCGGCGGCAAGGCGGCGAACGTCACCGACATCATCACCCGCATCGGCCCGCTGGGTAAGGTTGCCGGCCTCGCCGCGCCGCAGGTCGCGGCGCTCGGCTCCACGCTCGATTCCATCGGCGTGCCCAGCGAAGTGGCCGCCACCGGCATCAAGAATACGATGCTGGCCCTGACCAAGGGCGAAGCTGCGACGAAAAGCCAGCAGGGCGCATTCAAGGCGCTGGGCCTGTCGGCCACCGATGTTGCCAAGCGCATGCAGACCGATGCCGCTGGCGCGATCGTCGATGTGATGACCCGCATCGGCAAGCTGGACGCAGACCAGCAGTCGGGCCTGCTGACCCAGTTGTTCGGCTCCGAAAGCGTCGCCGCCATCGCGCCGATGCTGACCAATCTCGACGGCCTCAAGAACCGCCTGGCGCTGGTCGGCGATGAAAGCCGCTATGCCGGATCGATGCAGGCGGAATTCCTCAACCGCATCGGCACGACGGAGGGCGCGACCGGTCTTGCCACCAATGCGCTGTCGGGTCTCAACATCACCATGGGCAAGGCATTGCTGCCGACCGTCGTGAAGCTGGCCGGTATGGTGCAATGGGCGGCCAGTGGCCTGCGCCATTGGGCACAGGAACATCCGGGCATTACCAAGGCGGTGATGGTCTTCATGGGCGTCGGGTCGGGACTGCTGATCATCCTGGGCGGCCTGGCGCTGGCCTTCGCCGCCCTCACTGCTGCTGCCGCACCGCTAGGCATCGCCTTGGGCCCATTGCTGTTGATCGTCGCGGCCATCGCCGCCATCGCCGCCCTGGTCTACGTCGTCTATGCAAATTGGGGGGCCATTGTGGGCTGGCTCGCCGGCCTGTGGGAAACGATACGCAGCAACACGGTGGCGGCGCTCGGCGCCCTGGTCGATGCCTTTCTGAACTTCACGCCCCTCGGGCTGATGATCCGGGCATTTTTGCCGGTCCTCTCCTATCTGCGCTCGCTCGATTTCGCGGCGATCGGCCGCCATCTGATCGACGGCCTGGTCAACGGCATGCAGGCGGCCTTCCCCAACCTGACGGCGATCGTGGGCAGGATCGGCAAAATGCTGCCGGATGGGCTGCGAAAACTGCTCGGCATTCACTCCCCGTCGCGCGTGTTCGCCGAAATCGGCGGCCATGTGATGAGCGGCCTCGATCGGGGCCTAGCCAACAATACGTCTGCGCCGATCGGTCGAATGTCCGACCTGTCGGGCCAGATGACCCGTGCCCTGGCCATCGGCGCGGGCAGCGCGGCCGTGGCCGTCGGTGCGCCGGCCATGGCCCAATCGGGCGGTGCCATGGGGCCGGCGCCGATCGCAGTGACCTACAACGTCAAGATCGATGTCGGCGCCGGCAACGCGTCCGCCACGGACATTGCAGCGGAAGTCCGCAAGGCGATCGAGCAGATTGAGCGCGAACGGCGCGGGCGCGGCTTTGGCGACGAAGGGGATTATTGATGCTGATGGCCCTGGGCATGTTCATTTTCGATCTGCCGACTCTCGCCCATGACGAATTGCAGCGCCGCGCATCCTGGCGCCACGCGCGCAGCCCCCGCGTTGGCGCCCGCGACGCCACCCAGTTTGTCGGACCGGGCGAAGAAACCATCAACTTGTCGGTCGCGGTCTATACTGAAATCACCGATGGCCGGGTGTCGATCGACGATCTGCGCACCATGGCGGCATCGGGCGAAGCCTGGCCGCTGCTCGACGGCGCCGGCACTGTGTTCGGCGATTATGTGATCGAGGCGATCGACGAACGTCATGCCTATCTGATGATCGATGGCCGCGCCCAGCGGATCGACTTCGCGATCGACCTGCTGCGCGTGGCGGACAAGGACGGCGCCGCGTGACGGATCGCATTGCCAACATCCCCGATTTCCGCGTGACGCTGGGTGATACCGACCTGACCGACAAGCTGCGCCCGCGCCTGGTGTCGCTCACCCTGTCGGAGAAGCGCGGGGATGAGGCCGACCAGCTGGATATCGTGCTGGATGACAGCGACGGCGGCCTCGCCATCCCGCCCGAAGGAGCCACCCTGCGCCTCGCCCTGGGCTGGAAACAGGGGCGCGACGTGGCGACCGGTCTGATCGAAAAGGGAACTTTCACGGTGGACGATGTCAGCCATAGCGGACCGCCCGATCAGGTTCGCATCCGCGCCCGCGCCGCCGACTTCACCAGCGACATCCGCAACCGCCGGGAACATAGCTGGAAGAACACCACGCTGGGCGCGGTGTTGACGGAGGTTGCTGGGCGCAACGGCCTGTCCCCGCGCATAGCGGCCGATCTGGCGTCGATCGCCCTGCCAACTATCAGTCAGAGCCGCCAGAGCGATATCGCCTTCCTGCGCCGCCTGGGGCGCGAAAATGACGCCGTCGCCACCATCAAGGACGGCAAGTTGATCTTCGCGCGCAAGGGCGCCGGCACTACCACCAGCGGCACGGCATTGCCCACCCTGGCCATCCGTCGCAGCGCCGGCGACGGGCACAACTGGCAGCGGCAAAAGCGCGATGGTCAGGCTAGCGTGACAGCCAGCTGGCACGATCGCAAGGAAGCGAAGCGCCAGACCGTCACCGTGGGCGAAAAGAATGGTGCCAAGCGACTCCGCAAGACTTTTGCGGACGAGGCGTCGGCCCGCCGCGCCGCCACCGCCGAACAGGCACGGTTGAAGCGCGCGCAGGCAAAATTGGACATGCGCCTGGCGCTCGGCCGCGCCGATATTTATGTCGATCTGCGCGCCCACGTGATTGGGATCAAGGCTGGCATCGACGGCGAGTGGCTCATCGACGAGGTGACGCAAACCGTGGACAGGGAAAGCGGATTCACGACCGCGCTTAGGATGGAAGCGGCACCATGAGTGGCTCCGAGTCCGAGCCTTTAGACTGCGCGCCCTTTCGTACCATTCAACGGCTCATTACAGTCTCCCGGAAGCTTTCAAGCGCTCAATTTGGTGACTGCACCGAACGCCTTGCAGGATAGGTTTCAGCCTTCCTCCTGATCGTCGGGATAAGCGACAGGCGTCACTTGCCCCCAGTTTCGCGCAGGCCAAGAGCCGCCATGCGTGCAGATGCTTACGCCCTCGGTCTGATATACGCTGGCTCCGCGATGCATGAAAGCCCGAATGACAGCTTTACGAGGATGATGCGTGTCGGCTTTTGCGGAGCTCACCACGGCTGTAAATGTCCCAGAACCAGGATTACTGCCAAGACGCGGACCGAGCCATCGATCGAGAACTTCCGTAGAGACGTTACGCCGCGAGCCGTGATGCGGGATCTGAATTCGGTCGATTCCCGGCAAAACCAGACCGATATTCGGAGCAAAGTCCGCCGCGTCGTTCAAAGCGTCTCGGCCTGCATCGCCTGTCAGCAAAATACGATTGCCCTCAAGGCAAGCATATTGAATGATACTCATTTCGTTCTCCGCGCTGGTCGAGTTGGGTGAAAAGACCTCCTCGCCCCAGGCCGAGCGGATCAAGGCCACGGCGGCGGCTGCGGCTTTGAACGCAGCCTCAAATATATTGACGCTTTCCTCTTCGACTGCTTCCGGCGTCCGCTCGGATTCCACGATGAGGTCTAGGTATCGGTCACGTCTGGGAGCCATGACCGTGAACGCTCCGACCCGCGCACCTTGAAAAGGCTCATTGATTGGAATTCCACGCTCGATCGCCATCTCCTCAAGCGCGGCGAGATTAGGATAGACTTTGCGCAGCCGCGCTTCCAACGCAGCTACTGAATTATAGGTTGCGAAGCGGCCGATGATTTCGGCCGCATAGCTCCACGGCCGAAGCATCCACAAAATGCCGACCGTGCACTCTTCGAGCACAGTTCGCAAACCAGCAGCATGATCGCCATCGGGATGGGTAACCATTACGTGATCGACATGGGTCGTACCATAGACATTGTTGAGGTGCGCAACGACAGCGGCCCCTGTAGACTGGAATCCGCCATCTGTGACATGCACCGTTGTCCGGCCATCGATCTCGTAGCGCATGGGTATGGCGTCACCGCTTTTAGCAGTTTCGACCGCCAGAAAATCGATTTCGAAATACCCCATGTTACACCTCTAAAGTCTGAGCGAGAACATTTCTTACGAGTGAGTTGGCCGCATTGCGGGCAGCCAGTGCGGTCAACAGCGCTGCGACGATGCAGGCGGAGACCACAACAAGTACATCAGCCCAAAAAAGCCAACCGATTAGGGCGAAAGCAATCGATCCTACTGCGAGAAGCCACAATGCTGTCGTAACGTCGCGCCAGGCGAGGTAACGGAAGCTCTCATGGACGACGCTCTGTTCTGAAGATACGGTCTTGTATTTTTGGTACCAAAGAGCGTTCTGACTTGGCCCGTCGAGTTCGGCAGCACCAGTCCCTAAAATGCCGGCAAGCGGGATACGAGTATCGCTCTTGGCAACAACAGAAAAAGCGCGATGTCCCGGCAAGCGATCGGTAGCACGCCAAAAAACGAGCACCTCCTTCAAACCTTTGGGGATAAGATCTTGGAGAAGCTGGCATCCGATGAATAGGCTGGCCGCAGGCATCGCGCGCTTCAGCACAGCCTCAACTGTGGGAATATGACCATCTGAAAGCCATACAATCAACACGGCATAGGCTGTAATCAATGGCACCAGATATTGTGCAACCACACGGGCCTTCATTGAAAAAAGTGCCATTCCTCCCCCTTTTTCAGCCGAAATGGTGTGGTCATTAGATTCGACGTTGCGCCTTGCCCCGGAAAAGTACCTAGGCGTCATGCTAATTGGGCGTGATCCGCATCACGCAACGTTCAATTATTTCGGACACCGCCCTGCTTCTCATTAAGGAAGACAGGAAAAATCTGTCCTCAATTTTCCTCTTTCCTACAGGCCTCTTCCCAGCCAGTATCGAAACGAAACGAGAACAAATGGACATTAAGGAATTGAGAAAACGCACGATCAGATTTGCAGCGGGATGCGAGTACCGATGCTCATCCTGCACGGTCAGCTGCGCGACATTGGCCCAAGCGCGCGATGATCTCTGGCGGGAGATTGAGCAGTTGCTGAGGCTGCAGGCATTGGCGCCGTCAGTTGATCGAGCGAGAGAGGTCCGCAAGCTGCAAAACCAGATGGCAGCCGCCGAGCGAGGATTTGAGCGGCTTCGGCCCGCGTCGCCTCCGGGGGGATCAACGACAGAAGG
>ERZ1292629.2915-Hain-H43-01um-R1-2915-length-13783-cov-5_pt2 | contig 10833 bp, 12 predicted proteins | sample MGYA00564399_ERZ1292629 | MGnify/ENA primary metagenome ERZ1292629 (study PRJEB36523, sample SAMEA6512636) | groundwater metagenome | collected 2019-01-08 | study: AquaDiva: Metagenomics assemblies of 32 groundwater samples | reverse complement strand
GGCCGGAGCTTTTTTTGATGAAGTTGCTTTCAGCAAAGGCGGCCGGAAAGTTACGGCGGTGAAGTACCGACAGTTGCCTGCGTAAGCAATAAAGCTTGCATCAGATCTTATTTGGCGTTAAATTTAGCCCGTATGTTCACGCGGAAAATCGGCATTGATTTGGGGACGGCCAATACGGTGGTTTTTCTGCCCGGCAAAGGTTTCATCATCAACGAGCCCACGATTGTGGCCTTGCGCAAGCGGGATAATTCCGTGATGGCCGTGGGCGGCGAGGCGAAAGAAATGATCGGCCGCACTTCCGAAGAAATTGTGCCTTATAAGCCCCTGCGCGACGGCGTGATCGCCGATTATTATATTACGAAAGCGCTCTTGACCTATTTTATCAGCAAAGCCATCGGCCGTCTTAATTTTTTTAAGCCGGATGTAATTATGTCGGTACCAGCCGGCATTACGCAAACCGAACGGCGCGCGGTCATCAACGCCGCGTCCGAAGCGGGAGCGCGGAACGTATTTATCGTGCGCGAACCGGTTTTGGCCGCTTTGGGCGCCGGGATTCCAATCAATGCGCGTTCCGGACACATGATCGTGAACATGGGCGGCGGCACTTCCGAAGTCGCGGTGGTTGCTTTGGGCAACATCGTTTCCTGGTCCAGTTTGCGCGTGGCCGGAAATAGATTTGACCAGGCCGTGAGCGATTTCGTCAAAAAGAAGTATTCATTGGCGATCGGCGAACAGACATCCGAATCGGTGAAGATCGAGATCGGCTCCGCGATGCCGTCCAAGGAGAAAATGGAATATGAGCTTCGCGGCCGGAATTTAATTACCGGCTTGCCCAAAGACATCGTGATTTCCTCGAATGAGATCGCCGAAGCCTTGAATCCCTATCTAATGGAAATCGCGGCTTCAGTGCAGACGGTTTTTAATGAAACGCCGCCCGAACTTGTGGCGGACATCATGGGCAAGGGTATTATTTTATCCGGCGGCAGTGCGCAACTTCATCATCTGCCCGAATTTTTCGAGCGCTATTTGGGCGTACCTTCCTATGTGGCCGAAGATCCGCTTTTCTGCGTGGCCAAAGGCACCGGCCTCATTTTGAGCCACCTTGATACATATAAGCAAACATTACTTACTAAGCGTTAAATCAAAATTTAAAAATCCCTGCCTGCCGGCAGGCAGGAAAAATTAAAATTTATGCAATTAACTTCGTTAATTTTTTATTTTGAATTGTCATTTTCCATTTTAAGATTTGCATTTTGAATTTTTATGATCGGCCACGAGCAACTCGTCCGGGACTTCACTCGACTTGCGAGCCAAGACAAGCTTGGACACGGCTATATTTTTTTCGGCCCGCCGCGAGTGGGGAAACGTTTATTCGCTTTGAGCTTAGCCAATTTGCTTGAGCGCAAAACTTTTAGCGATGAAGGCAAGGTTTTGATTGATGTATCCTTGGTGCTGTCCGAGAATCAATCAATCGGCATCGAAGCGATTCGCGCCGCCAAAGATTTTCTTATGCAAACCCCGATCGCGAGTTCCAGGCGTGCGCTTATTATCGACAACGCAGAACTCCTAACGCTTGAGGCTCAAAATGCGCTCCTTAAGACCGCCGAAGAACCGCCGCCACATGGCTTGGTTATTCTCGTTACTTCCGAACCGCAATTTCTCTGGCCAACCTTGGTTTCGCGCCTGCAGCAGATATTTTTCGGCGCTGTGCCGAGAGCGGAGATCGAAAAATGGCTGGTGGCTCAAGAGATGGCAAAGCAGCCTGCGGCTGCCAAACTTGCTAAGGCCGTAAGCGGCGAACCCGGTTTGGCTTGGGCGTTGCTTCATGACACGGCTTTTATCGAAAAGAAAAATGCGGCGGACGAACTAATGGCCTTGCGGCCGGAAGCTCGCGCGGAAAGGATTAAAGTCTTGGTGGATGATGAGAATTTCAGCCTGACGGATTTTCTTGACGCCCTAATGATCGCATTGGCCTTGGCGGGCAAAAAACATGCGGAAACTTGGCATCGCGTGCTCGAGTTGCGGCAGTCGGCCGGATATTTTAATCTTAATCCGCGGCTGCAGTTGACCGCGCTTTTAACCTAAATGGATACAATTCTTAAAGAACTGGAAATAAGCCTTAATCAGGCGGTGAAGAAATTAGAGGACGACTTACAGGCGGTGCGGAGCAATCGTCCTTCGGTCGCGCTCCTTGAGGATGTGAAAGTCAGTGCTTACGACCAAGAAATGCAGGTGAAACAGTTGGGATCGCTCGCCATCCGGCCGCCGCGCGACATCGAGATCACGTTGTGGGACAAAGCCGTCGTGGGCGCGGTAGTAAAGGGCATCGAATCCGCCAATTTGGGAGTTTCAGTTTCAAACGAAGGAACGCTTATTCGGATTTCTCTGCCGGCCTTAACCGATGAGCGCCGGAACGAACTTTCCAAGCTTGTAAAAAAAATGACCGAGCAGATGCGCATCCAAGTCCGCGGCTTGAGAGACGAAGCCATTAAAAAATTGCACACAGCAGAAAATGACAAAAAAATCAGCGAGGACCAGGCATTTAAATCCAAAGAAGAAATTGAAAAAATGGTAAAAGACCGTAATCAGAAGATCGAAGCTACGCTTGAAAAAAAGCTCAAAGAACTGGAGGAGTAAATATAGCGAAGCGAATAAAAAAAGCCACAGCGGAATGCCGATGTGGCGAGCTTGTTTTTGTGCGGTGAATGGCTAATCGCCGAAGTCTATCATCACTGTCCCGCACGGACAGTAACGGCCGTCCTTCTCGAAAATCCAATTGCGATGGTCGCAATTGGTATTTTCCGGCGGATGGCCTGCCCTCACAAACTTCTCGTCCGCGAGCCACCGTTTATCCTTCTGTCGTTCGTCCTTCATCTCGCACCTCTTTCTGTATACATAGTATCCTTGCTGCTGTTTTCGTCAATAACCACGGGCTAAAGCCCGCGGAGTATTCATTTGTATTTTCGTACAAATTCGCACATCGCAGACGCTTCGCTTCCTATACAGGTAACCCTTCGACCCGGCTCAGGGTTATTTTCACTTTGCTATTTATCCTTGCCGCATAGCGGCGAGATATTCTGGTAAGTGAAAATAAAAAGCCGCCGTATTGCTACGGGCGGCGGTTATAGAGAATTCGGGCGACGGTGGCGACGAGGAAGAGCGCAACCTCGGCTACCATGAAAAACGCTGCGTCGGCAATTTTTTTTGCGTCAATCTCTGCGGGGGTCTGGTAGTAGAGCTGCAGAGCCAAAATGCCTCCAACGAAGAAAGCCAGGAACGGACCGAGAGCACTAGCCATCGCGGCTAAAAGGCTTAACTTCGGATACCGGAAACGCTTTGCGAATGCAGTATCCGTTCGTTCGTTTCTCATCTGTAACTGCACCCACCCGCTTACCAATCCGAAAAATACACCAAGGGAAATCAGCAAAACAGCAGCATCGCGCATTCGAAAATTCTCCTAGCCACATTTTACATTGATTCTTCTATACGTCAATATTTACAGGTTGGAATCATCTGCTACACTATGACCAATGCTTATTGTTTTACTCGTAATTATTGGCTTGGCCTTGCTCATCCTCGCGCACGAAGCGGGACATTTTTTTGTCGCCAAGGCATTTAAGCTGAAGATCGACGAGTTCGGTTTCGGCTTTCCGCCCAAAATTTTCGGCCGCAAGCGCGGTGAAACCGAATACAGCTTGAACTGGCTGCCCTTGGGCGGTTTCGTCCGGATTGCGGGCGAAAATGACCGTTTGACGGGCAATCTGGATAAGTTCGATAGTTATTCAGAAGCGGAGAAAAAAAGAATTTTCTTGTTCCAGCCGTCCTGGAAGCGGAGCCTTGTGATCTTGGCGGGTGTCACCGTGAATTTTTTGCTCGGCTGGCTTATTATTTCTTTTATTTTTATGCGTGGCATTCCCTCGGCCTTGATAATTTCGAATGTGCAGAAAGATTCGCCGGCAGCCGCGGCGGGACTCATGACCGGTGATGTGGTCACAAACTATTTTTCAGCCACCGAAACTTATAAAGAAGCGGAAGAGGGCAAGCGCGTACCCGCTTTTATCGAATTCGTGAACAATAACCGCGGCAAAGAAATCACAGTTGAGGTTAGCCGCGACGGTGAAAAACTTTCGTTTACGGCCGTCCCGCGGCTTGCGCCTGGTCCGAATGAAGGCGCTTTAGGCGTGGAGTTGGGCGAAGCCGGCGTGGAGGCCGTGGGATTTTTTGAGGCCTTGAGCCGCGGTTTCAAGCAGACGCTCTTGATCGCTTGGATGACGCTCATCGCTTTCGGCCAACTCGTGAAGAACCTGGTCACGCAAGGCGCTTTATTGGAAGGCGTCGTGGGACCAGTCGGGATTTTTGCCGTTGCCGAGCAAACCGGCAGAATTGCGCTTATTTATCTTCTGCAGCTTATGGCCGCAATTTCGATAAATTTAGCCGTCATCAATTTAATCCCGTTTCCGGCTTTGGACGGGGGACGGTTCTTTATGATTCTTGTCGAAAAACTAAAGGGCAGCCCGATTTCCCGCCGCGCCGAAGCGCTTCTGAACGGCTTGGGCTTCGCTTTTCTGATCGTTCTCATAGTTTTGATAACGATCCGGGACGTGAGCAGGTTTTAGCGTTTTTTGCGTTTCACTTCTAGCCAATCTGGCACAGGCCCAAAGCGTATTTCCTGCCAGTTGAATACGTCCTCATCGGTTACATCATAAACATCTTCATAAACGGCCTCGACGCTGCCATGGCTGGCTTTGTTCAGGTTGAGCTCCAATAATTCGGCGGCTTCGCGCAATTCCGCCTCGGCTTCTGCTTCCAGTTCGACGAAAGTGGGGATCCAGGGCCAAGTGTCGATTGTGATCTCGACGCCTTTGTGCTGCCAACGTTCGCGCTTGGTCTCTTGATAGGCTTTGGGCATGAGTCCGATCGCAATAAATAAATTGCAGGCCGCTTCGAAATCGCTCACGGTAAAACTTATTTCCTTCATTCCGTGGAGCGATCGCTCCACGAGTTTTTTATAGCTGACGGTAATTTTGTCGCCTTCGTCCCGCACGCGGATCCAGGCAGCTTCTTTTTCCAGGCGGCGGTCGGGGAAATCGAAGTTCTTGCGTCGCATGAAGCGTTCGGGGTGGACAAGCGTGGCTCCCACTGCGGCTAATTTTTTGCGCAAAGCCTTGGGATCAATGTCGGTAAATTTAGCCTCGAGTTCCGTTTCCATGATGGTTTAATTATATAAAGTGTTGCCGAGAGTATGCAAGAACTTGTCTCTGTCAGCGTCATAAACTATGATTGGGTAAATATGCGTTTTCACTTAACCACGTTTATAATTTTATCTCTTTTAGTTTTCTTACTCGCGAGTACGCATGTTTTTGCCGCCGCCACGGTTACTTTTACTTCCACCCAGCCGTATCAGGGGGATACCGTGATGGGCACGGTTCGCGGCGTAGGCTCGGCGCTTCGAAGTGCAACCTTTGGCGGGGAACAGATGGCCGTTTTCAATTATAAAAATGCCGACAGGGTACTCGTCGGCATCGCGGCCGTGAAACCCGCGGGCGTTTATACGCTAAAATTGAATTTTGCCGATGGCAGTACGCTGCAAAGAAAACTTACGGTTCGCGCCAAAAAGTTTCGCAGGGTCGTAATCGGCATACCGGAACAGGTGGCAAGTTCAGTTACCACTTCCACCTTGTCGGATGAACTGGCGAAAGAAAAGAAAAATCTGGAGAGCACGCTCGCGGTGCGGACTGCGAATGTTTACTTCACAACGCCGTTCGGACTGCCTTTATATGACAACCGCAAAGTTGTGAGTTCCTTCGGCGAGGTTAGGAATACGGGCGGCACGATTTGGCGGCATCTAGGTACGGATTTTGATGCCAGGCGCGGCGCGATGGTCGCGGCCATAAACAACGGCGTTGTCAGCAAAGCCTACAACGATACGATTTACGGCAACACTATCATCATCGATCATGGCCAAGGAATCTTTTCCATGTATCTGCACTTAGACAAATTTGAGGTTGCGGAAGGCGAGACTGTGAAAAAAGGCAGAATTATCGGCCGGGTCGGCATGACCGGTTATGCAACCGGTCCGCATCTGCATCTGACGATTAAAGCGAACGGCGTCTCAATTGACTCCCTGCGCTTCGTCGCGGCGTTTAGATAATTTTCGTTTACTCGTATCGCAGGGCCTCCACTGGCTCTTTTTTGCTGGCCTGCCAGGCGGGGACAATGCCGAAAATGATGCCGACCACGGCTGAAAAGACAAGCGAGAGCCCCATCACGAACGGATTGATTTCGAGGGGAATCGGCACGCGTCCTTGCGCCAGGGAAATGCCGAGTGTGAAGAGAAAGAGCGCAATTAGTCCGCCGAAAAGCGTGAGCAGTACGCTTTCGATCAAAAATTGGAGTAGAATATTTTTGCGCGTGGCGCCCACAGCTTTGCGGGTGCCGATCTCGCGGGTGCGCTCGCTCACAGAAACAAGCATGATGTTCATGATCCCGATACCGCCCACGATCAAAGAAATTACGGCAATGCCGGTTAAGAGCGCCGTGATAATATCCAAAATATCTCCGGCCAGGCCCACAAGATCGTTTTGAGTGAGCGCGGAAAAGTCCTCCTCGCCTCGATGAGTCTCTAAGAGAATTTGGCGAACTTTGTCCTTTAGTGAATCCACGCTTTGGGCATCGGGCGCCTGCATCATAATGCGGAAGATTTGCTTGGTGCCGCTAATCTCCCAGCCGGTCTTAAGCGGCATGATCACGAGCGAGTTCATATCCGGGCCACCGAAATTGAAGCCTGCATCCATTTTTTTCAAAACGCCGACAACCGTAAAATCGCTGCCACGAATTTCGATGTGCTGGCCCAAAGCGGCGCCGCCATTAAAAAGAGTTTCTGCCGCGGTGGCGCCGAGAATGGTGACGCGAGCCTGCGAGTTCTCATCATTTTCATCGGTAAAGCGGCCGCTAGCGAGCTTTATATTTAAAGCGCGTTCCGTGCCGGGCGACCAGGCAAAAATTACCGCACCGGGGAGAGTTTTATTGGCCCGGGTCTTAACTGTTCCGCCCAACAGCATGCCTGCGGAAAGGTTTCTCGCCTCCGGCACCCGCTCGCGCAGAGTTTGGATATCGTTTTCGGTCAAGGTACTTGCGCCCACTTGCGAAGTAAAACTTCCGCCTTCACCCGTCACCTTGCCGGGCAAGACAATCACTAAGTTCGCCCCCAATCCCTCGATCGATTTCACAACTTCGTTCTTTACCCCCAGGGTCAGGGTCAACAGGCCGCTTACGGTAAGGATGCCGATCACGATGCCGAGGATCGAAAGCAAGCTCCGGCTTTTCTTGGCGAGGAGGGCATTGAGCGCGATGTGTAAAGTGTCTTTGAACATTTTAAAAGTTAATTTGCAAAATAACTTAGAATGAGTCTGTCGAATCCTGAATCTCGCCGTCTCTGATGCGCAAAATTCTGGCCGCCCTTCTTGCCAGCGATTCGTCGTGCGTTACGACGATCAAAGTTTTTCCTTGCGCATGGAATGAAATCAAAAGATCGATGATGGCCGCGCCGGTTTTGGAATCCAGGTTGCCGGTCGGCTCGTCGGCAAGAATAATCGAGGGGTCATTCACGAGCGCGCGCGCGATGGCAACGCGCTGTTGTTCGCCGCCGGATAACTGCGTAGGGCGGCGGAAAACTTTATTGCCTAGACCAACTTTGTGGAGCAGTTGCGCGGCCTTAAGCGCGCGTCCGTTTTTCTGCCCGCCATAAATTAAGGGCAGCATTACGTTCTGCAGCGCCGAGGCATAGGGGAGCAGGTTGAAAAACTGGAAAACGAAACCGATTTCCTTGTTGCGAAAATGCGCAAGACCCTCGTCGTTTTCGCGCCCGAGAATTTTGCCGTTTATCTCGACTGTGCCAGAGCTCGGCCGGTCCAGTCCGCCCAAGAGATGCATTAAAGTAGATTTGCCGCTGCCCGAGGGGCCTAAGATGCTCACAAACTCTCCGTCGGCGATTGAAAAAGAAGCATGCTTCAGGGCCGCATAATTCGAGCCGCCAGCTTGATAAACTTTGGAAACTTCGCTGAATTTGATCATGCGAAGCTATAGTAAAACACTTTAAAGTCCTCTTGTCAAAAAGGAAAGTTAAGAGCCATATGGCTCTTAACTTTATCACCAAAAATCTTCTAACCTCGCGGGAGCTCCCGCGAGGTTAGAGATTGATGCGCTTACGAACTATTTTTTGAATTTGATCAGGCCGAGGAGCGCAATCGCACCGCCCAAAAGATCGTTAAAAAAATCGGTGTGCGTATCAAAAAGTATATAGCCGGGCTCGGCGTTATAGGGATAGGACTTAAACACGATCACATCGAGAAAGAAATCAAGCCATTCCCAGAAAACGCCGATTAATATTACGAAACCTAAGCCGGCGAGAAGAAAAAAAAGCGGGTGTGCTTTGGAGATCCAGCTTAACTTCTCGGCGAAAAGGTAATAAAAAAGTACGCCCAGCCAGATGCCGCCTATCATGTGCATCGGAATATCGAGCCACCAAACCGTGTGATACCAATTATATTTGAGTGCGAAAAAATGGAAGACAAGAATTGCGACAAGCAGGATGATTAAGAACTTCCGCATTGCTTTGAATCTATCGACTTGCGATGTCTTTAGTTAAATTAGCGCTCCACTGGATTGCCGTTTTGCGGATCGAGGAAAATCGTTTTCGCCAAAGAGTTTTTGGCACCGATAATTTCCCAAAACAAGCCGTTCGCTTCTTTGAGTTCGATCGTGGCGACTGTATCCAGGTAGCTGGCGCTTTTTGCAAGTTCGATCGCGCGCGCGGCGCCGAAAGCCAAGTTCATTTCGCTTAAATCATAGCGGCGGAATTTCAGCACCGTTCCGACGTATTCCAGGTTCGTAAGCGGGCTTAAGAAATAGCCATCGCGTGAAGCACCGTTTTTATCAACCCCGACATTAACGGTTAAAGTGGAGGCGCCGCCGGAGATCAAAACTTTGCTCTCCGCATTGATGTTCGCGATTACGCTTGGCCGGACTTGCAGTTGGAGAACGGGGAAGAAAATGTAAGTTCCATTCACGGCTGTGTGCAGGGCTTTACTCACGTCAAAATCGAAGGCCATGCTGGTGGTTTCTCCTTGCGCGATCTTGAAGAGCGTGGGGAAGCGAATACTGCCCGAAGGCAATTTGGCCGTTGCAGTCGAACCGTCAACTTTCGTTAGCTTGATATCTTTAACGGTAATCCAAAATTGATTGTAATCTCCTTTTTCAAGGTAAGCCTCGCCGAAGAATGCCAAACTGCCGGTTCGGCGCAGATCCAAGAGTTCATAAGTCTTGGGAGCGCCGGGAATCGTGAGCCAGCCTTTCGAGGTCGAATGAACTTTGATTTCCGTAACGGTCATATTGATACTGCGAATATCTCCAAGATTGGCTGCTGCATCTGTGATTGAGACAATCACGCGACCGCTCGTGGGCGAAGGAGTTTTACTGGCAGTTGTGCCGGGAGTCTGGGTTTGAGAGGTTTTTCCGGTGCCGCCAGAAGTTGCGGGTTCGGTGCCGCCGGTTGTCGGCGTGTTCGACGGAGTTTCAGTTTCAGTTGTGGTCCCAGGTTCCGGTTGAGGCGAGGATTCGCGCGGCCAGTAAACCGCGGCCGCAATTAAAATAATTCCGACCACCGCCCCGACGATTAAAAGTGTTTTTTGGTTCATGGCTTTAGTATACCAAATCAACCGTGATATCCGGCTTTTTCGTGAGTGGGCGCACCAAGGCTAAAAATGCTACGATTTGGACGTGGATAGCAAGCTTTTGCTGCCGCTTTCAGCGCTGGTTTTGGGGATTGTCGCCAGCGCCTATTTAATAATCTGGTGGCATCTGCATCGGGATGGACGGCACACGCGGGCGCTTTTATCCTGGGCCGCCGCTTTATTTTTTGATGTATTGGTTCCAGGTACCGGCCATTTTAATCGGTCTTGGCAAAACCATTACCGTAACGGATTTCAATCTCTTTTTTGCGCTGACGCTCCCGATCACCTTTCTCGCGCTCATTTTAGTTTATGTGGGGATTTTGCAGATTGCGGATTTTGCCGTGAGCAGGCGAAGAAAAGTATTTCTCTTTAGCTGGTTCGCTCTGGCGATCTTGTTTTTCGCTTATTATTTCGTGAGCCAGCGGGGAATTATTAATACCTACGCCTTGCCGCTTGTCGGCAATATTGCTTTTTACTTCGTCATCCGCGTTCTGATTCTAGCTGCCGCAGTGCGTCTCGCGTTCCGCTCCGAACTTCAAAATTCGGCCGGAATTATCGGTATCTCCGGCCTCGTCATCGAGGCGGTGTTGGGCCTCATGCGCAACGTGTTCATTGTTTGGCAGGTTCTGCACTACCCGCCCCAATTTTGGTATGTCGTAATTTCCGGCTCGCGTTTCTTTTTCGTTACACAAGCGATGAGTGTTATCCTTTTATCATGTAGTTTTCTCGCTTTGCACTATGCCTACCACCGTTTGAAATACGGTTTGAACTATAAACCTGGTTGATTTCTTTTTTAAGATTCACGCCGACACCGCAAAAATTTAAACTTGCCAACTTGCTATATGTACACGCAGGCGGTTTTTGAAATTACGGCTCGGGTTTGAAAATCCGGGAAATCATGATATAAATAAGCGCCGACCCGTTACGGGTCAAATTTTTTAGATATGCAACTGCGAAACATAGCCATTATCGCCCATGTCGATCACGGAAAAACCACGCTCGTGGATGCGCTCTTGAAGCAGTCCATTGGTTTTAAGCTTAGAACCGGCGCGAATTCCGACTTGATTATGGATTCAAACGAACTCGAACGGGAGCGCGGAAT
>ERZ1292629.4096-Hain-H43-01um-R1-4096-length-10836-cov-15_pt1 | contig 10836 bp, 18 predicted proteins | sample MGYA00564399_ERZ1292629 | MGnify/ENA primary metagenome ERZ1292629 (study PRJEB36523, sample SAMEA6512636) | groundwater metagenome | collected 2019-01-08 | study: AquaDiva: Metagenomics assemblies of 32 groundwater samples | reverse complement strand
CGGTTGCTGCGCCGCCGGCCGGACCTGGACGTGGGGCCTAGCCATAACTGGCTGGCCGCCGTGTGGGTGCGCTCGGAATGGCGCGATGTCGGCGAGCACATTTCGACCGTACCGGGCGGGCATCTAAATCGCGTCCGGCGCTGGGCGCTGCGATGAGGACAGTCGAACGACGCCTGTGGGCGATTGATATGCGGGGGCCCGACGGGTCATACATCGGCGTCTTTTGGTTCGAGCGGGGAGAGCTACCGGCGCATCTCGACGGGTGCCGTATTGCCTTGTTCCGCACGCGGCGGCTTGCCAGGGAGAAGTTACCCGCAGTCCGGCAAGCGTTTCCGCGGGCTCAGGCGGTGCAGGTGACTATGCGGCTAACGAAAGGATGGCGGTGATGAACGGGTATACTGGGCTCGGTCGCCTCACGATGACCAAGATTCTCGCGCCTGATGTGCCCACGCCGGAGCGGTTGCGGGCCTGGGCGGATTGGCTAGAGGCAGACGAGCGGAAGCCAATAGGCGTGACCGTGGCCGACGGGAATGCATGGATAGCCTCCTACCTGTTGCGTCTGGTCGCGGCGGCACTGGAAAGGCAAGGCGTGACGATCATAGGTTCGCCGGATACTCCCGGCGGGACTTTTCCATGAAGCGCCACCCGGTGACGGACCTGGAGCGGCACAAGGCATCCGTCCGCGAGGTGGTGGGCGTTCTGCTGATCGCCGCGGGGGTGTTTCTGGTGCTCTGGTTCTGGGCGGGGATGCCGTGAGCGTCCAGTGGGAGCGCCAGGAACCTGGCTGGTACACGAGCGAGCTGGGCGGCCTGTACCTGGAGCGCGATGGGTGGTGGTGGTTCTGGTCTCGCGTATGGGACCTGCCGCCGACGCATCGGTGGCGGACCTTGCGGGAGGCCAAGCGCGGTGTGGCCCGGCTGAAGCGGGTGGGGGCTTGACGCGGCGCGGGGAGTCTGTAGGTTAGAGGGCGGGTGGCCCGTTCGGCAGCGGGCGAGCCCAACCGCAGTCTTGACATGACGCTAGCTCCATCGGGAATCGTGGCCCCGAGGTGAGTTGGTTACCCGCGTCTCGGCTTCTAGCGTCGCCGGGCCGGGATGCCGCCAACAAACCAAGGGGCCTTTCCCATGTCCGACACCAGTACAATCCGCTCGGGTCGCGGTCCCCATTTCTGCGACCTACCCTACGAACTCCAAGACGACCCTGATACCACTCCCTCCCACATCGCCACCTATCTGTCGCTCCGACGCTTCGCTGACTTCGGGGGCATACGGGGGGCGCGGGCATCCCATGCTACCCTAGCCGGTAAGGCGCATGTCAGCGTCGATACCCTGCAACGGTCCCTCCTCTGGCTTAAGGGACGGGGATGGATTGAGTGGGACTCAGGTCGGGAGGCTGGCAAGCCCAACGACTACACGGTCCACCGATCCCTTGTCCCATCTGAGGGGGGGGGTACCGCACCAGACGGGGAGGGGGTACCGCATAGGACGGGTAGGGGGGTACCGCACCAGACGGGTACAACCGAGAGCCATATACCGAGAGCCATTACCGAGAAACATCGTCCGGCGACAAGCGCCGGGGATTCCACCAACGGGAAGCCGAACGGCGTATCCAGGAAGACGTGGTTGACTCCCTACTTCGACGTCTGGCATGATCGGTTCGGGAAGGATGCGGCGTTCCCGGCCGGCCAGATCGCCAGGGCTCTCAAGCCCATCCATGACCGGATCGGCCCTGTGGAGGTGTGCCGCCGGTTTGCCTACTTCCTCCGGGTCACGAAGGCGGAGTACCTGAACGTGCCGAAGTTCGCGGCGACGTTCGGGGATTGGGACCCGGCCAATGAGCCGATGTCGAGCCTGGGGATACCGGAGGACGCCTGGGGCGATGTCCAGCGACAACGGCGGTAGTCTGTCCTGGGGCTGGGAGAACGTGGAGGAGATCGTGGGTCCGCTCGTCCCTGGCCGGGTCTACGTTGTTGGAGCGCGACCGTCGAACGGAAAGACGGCGCTGCTGATGAACCTGCTGGCGCGGATCTGGCGGGGGATGCTGGACGAGGAGCGACCCCTGGTGAGTGCGTTCTGTGCGTGGACGGAGCGGTCCCGCTTTGCGGCGATCAAAAGCATGGCGGCGTTGCTGACGGGATACGATGAGGACCTAGTGCTGCAAGATGCGTGGGGCCAGCTCGCCGAGGGGGCGGAGGGAACCGTTTGTCGGGAAGCGCTGCGCCTGAATGCGGGAGACGGGTGGCTCTGCACTTTCTACGATCACAGCTTGCCGACGGTGCGCGAACTTTCGGCGGCGATGAAGGCCTGTCTCGTCCCGCCTCAATTGGTGTTCTTGGATTACCTCCAGATGATCCGCCCGGAGCGCGGCGAGACTTCCTTCGATGCATGGATGGGCGCGATGCGGTGGGCCAGTGAGTTGGCTTCTCGTGGGGTGACGGTGTTCGTGGGCTCGCAGCTCAAGCGCCGCGGGGATGGGGTGTTCGACAAGTACCGCCCGCCCTACCTCGAGGATTTCAAAGGTGGTGGGACGATTGAGGAACAGGCAGACGTGGCGCTCGGTCTCTTCCGCCCGCTCCGGCGGATGCAGGCGTCGGACGAACGGGACTTGCGGGCGGGGATGGTTGATCTCGAACGGTGGAAAGAGCCGAACGTGATGGCGGTGAAGGTCTTGAAGCATCGGTATCGAAGCACGGCAGCGGATCAGCTTATACGTCTCTATGTGGGGGCGCAGCGATGGATCACCGACTACAACGGCAACGGGCACCCGATGGAACGCGACCCGATCCCGTTCTGACGGACTGGAATACTGGTCATTGTCGGCATGGTGTTCCTTGGGGTCTGAAGTTCTGTTACGGCTGCTGGCGTGATGCGCGGGCATCGGCGGATGTGGACGAGGTAGTACCGGCCTGTCCGCGGTGTGGCTACCGCTGTACCTGCGGGAGGGCGGCATGACGGACTTTCTCTGGACTTCGTGGCGGTTCTGGCGCATGGGCTACGGCTTCAGCTACAGCTGGCGGCTCGCATGGATTGCAACGCGGCGGGTGCCGTGACCCGTGAGCGGGAGATCCGGGGGCCGGAGGGCGTGTTAGTTCTCCCGGTGCCACCGAGCGCCAACCGGTACTGGCGGACCACCGTGGCCACGACGAGGCTTGGGAAGGGCTACGTCAAGACCTACGTGACCCGGGAGGCCGACGAGTACCGGGAGGGTGTGCGTGCGCGGGCGCTGGTGGCGGGCTTCCGGCCGCTCGAGGGCGACGTGGCGGTCACGATCCGCTGGTATCGCAAAGCGAAGCGGGGCGACTTGGACAACCGGGTCAAAGTGACGCTGGACGCGCTCCAGGGGGCGGCCTACCACACGGATGCCCAGGTGGCCGAGCTGCATGTGGTCCGGTTTGAGGAATCACTCAACCCGCGGCTCGAGGTGGAGGTGGTGCCGGTTCAAGCTGTGCTGGCGCGGATTGGTGGCGATGCCCCGTAGACCCCCGCCCCCGCCGGCCTCTGCTGGGACGCCACGGCATGCCTTCGCGCACCGGCCTGGCCGGCCCCGGACCATCAGTCGGACGGAGCAGGACCGGGAGGCGAACCAGGGCAACCCGGTGGACGGGCTGCCGTGCGAGCGGTGCGGCGGGACGCGGTATGTCCGTCGTCAGACGGGGCTCTGGGCCTGTCGGCGCTGCGCCTTGGAGCGGGTAACTTGACGCCATAGCGGGAGTTCCGTAATTTCGCAGGCGTGATCTCTCACATCTCCAATCCATCATACGTGACCTATTACGCCTCACCTTGCTGCCGCGTTTCCTGGGGCCTGCTGGCTGCCGGGGCCGGTGCGGTACGCCTGACGCGCTGAAGGCGCGGGAAGGGGAACGCTGTCATGTACCTCAAGCGATTCTATGGGCCGCCGGCAACGGAAGGGGACCCACCGCGTGTCATCGGGGTCAAGATGCTGCGCGCCGGTCGGGTCCAGCACTTCAGCGCGGGGTTCCTGGATGGCGGACAGGGCGAAGGGTGGCTGATCCGGACGGCCGATGCCGTCACCATCCGGGCCACAACCGGCCCCGTGGTCTATCGGTTGATCCGCGGTCCCGGGGCCTACTGCTGCTACTGTGAGGCGGCGATCCCGGACGCGGGTACCCTGCTCGAGCCCGGCTTGACGATCGGGCGCAAGCACGTCCTGAGCCAGCACGGGGACGCGCTCTCACCCGATCCCACCAACCCGGCCGGCTACCGAGTGGAGCATCACTACACGGGTGTCCTGGTGGGTGACACGGTCGAGGCCACGACACCGGAGGAGGCGGCCCAGATGGAGCGCGGGGTGCGGGATGCCCTGGCGGTGAAGCTGCGGACGAAGTACGGCGACACGCGCGGGGCCAGTGCCGCCCGCCGGGCCCTGAAAACCGCCGCAGCTGGCGGGGAGGGTTGAGCGGTGGCGAACATCGTCATGAACATCGCGCTCGGCCGCGTGGCTGAGCTGTATAACCGGGTCGACCTGAACGACCCGGCCAACTCGGCCCTCATCGTCGTGGTGCTGGCCACCACGGGCATCGAGACCGATGCCGTGCTCAAGGACAAGGACGACCTGGCGGCGGTCGTGGCGGGCACCACGAACGAGGTCACGAACGCGGGCTACGCCCGCAAGGTGCTCACCGATGCCGACATCGTGGCCTTCGCGCCCGATGACACGAACGACCGGGTGGACCTCGACATCCCCGACCAGACCTGGACGGGCGTGGCGGCGGGGGACGGCTGGAACGATCTGCTGGTCTGCTACGACAGCGACACCACGGTGGGCACGGATGCCAACATCGTTCCGCTCACGCAGCACGATTTTGTGGTGGTCCCCGACGGTTCGGATATCGTCGCCCAGGTAGCGGCAGCGGGATTTTACCGGGCGTCATGAGGCGGAGGCTCCTTCTCTCCCTGGCGCTGCTCGGGCTGCTGGCAGGCCCGGCCAGCGCCCAGCTCTATGCCGACGTGACGCTCAATCCTGGCACACTCCGGGTCGAGCGGACGGCGAGCGGGGCGGTGGAATTCCGACTGATCGGGACGCGCTTCCTTGGCGTCTCCTGGGGCGGGCTCGGAGCCACCTCAGCGACCAACGGCCTGCGCGCGCAAGCCTACACCATGCCCCCGGACACACAGGTGAACACGACGCGGACCCGGCTGGCCACGATCACCGTGCGCTGCGGGCCCGCCTCCTGCTGGGCGACGGTGACGGAGCGCGGTCGGGCCGGCACCTGGCGCGTGCGGCCCAACTTCACGCCCGCCGTGTTGCTCAAGCTGGCGGCTGCGATCGAGGCGGCGCGGCTCGGCGTGGGCGGCCCCTGGGTGGAGGTACTGCGATGAGGTCGATGACAATGGCCCTAACCGCGCAGGACCGCCAGCGGCGTAGCGGCCGACGGCCGCAGCGGGACGAGTAGCGTGCTCTGCGCCGTGCGGCAGGTTCCGGTCGCGCCCTTCCTCTTCACGCGGAAACTGGCCCGCAGTATCGCGGACAATCCACTCGTGGACGAGAACCCGGCCACGAGTAAGGCCGGCCCGCGCGGGGTGGTGAAGATGGCCACCGGCGACTACCGGATGTGGTACGAGGTCGCGCCGGCCGGCAACGTCTCGGACGGGAAGTACGCCACCAGCCCCAACGGCCGGGTCTGGACCAAGCAGAGCGTCGTGATCGCTCACGGAGCGGCTGGTTTGTGGGACGAGGACGAGGCAAGCCCCACCTCGGTGCTGCTCGACGGTGGCCAACTCGTGATGTACTACCATAGCCACCTGAACGCCCCATCGGTGCGGAAGATCGGCCGGGCAACGTCATCTGACGGCGGCCTCACCTGGACCAAATACGCGAGTAATCCAGTGCTTCAGGGCGCCGTGGCCCCGTCGTGGGAAGACAGTATGCTGGCCGACGCCAAGGTGCTCAAGGTGGGTGCGACCTATCACATGCTCTACCGCGGCGGTGTCGGGTCTGCGAGCGCGCTGGGGCACGCCACGTCGTCCGATGGGATCGCGTGGACCAAGGACGGCGCGAATCCGGTGATAGACGATCCCGCCGTCGCGTGGGGTGAAGGGCTCACCGTGCGCAACATCACCGCCGCTGGTTTCTGGCACGACGGGGTTCGCTTCCACGCGATCTATACGGCGCAGGATACCGGCGGGGCGTTCATTGGGCTCGGCTACACCTATTCGGCCGACTCCACGACGTGGACGCACCCGGCGGGGAGTCCGGTGCTGCGGATCAACCCGGTGAGTGGCTCGGAGGACGACGCTGGGGTGGGGGACACGATAGAGATCTACCAGGACGGCGACCTGCTGCGGGTCCTGTATGGCGGCTTCCGTGGCAGTCCGGACAATGCCACCATCTGCGAGGCGACGGTTCACCTAGTTTAGGGGGGAAACGCATGGCGACCGTCAAGACTGTCTTTCCCGCTACCGCGCGGATTCCGGCGCCGCTGACTGGCTTCGCCCCGCTCACGGTGTTGAGTGGTGGGGCTGCGGCGCCGCACACGCCCGTCTTGGCCTTCGACGCCACGGTGGCCGAGGAGGCGCAGTTCATCGGTCAGTCCGTCGCTTACGGATCGGGCAACTGGACGATTCGGATTCGGTATGCGATGGCCTCGGCCACGACCGGGGACGTGAAGTGGAACGCCCAGCTTCGGGCGCTCACACCGGGCGACGCGCAGATCATCACCGCCGATGCCTTCGCCACGGCCAACACAGCGACGGACACCGTACCCGGCACGGCGGGCCACATGAAGGAAGCGGCGATCACGCTCTCCAACCTCGACAGCGTGGCCGCCGACGACTACTACACGCTCCGCATCGTGCGGGACGCGGCCGACGCGGGCGACACCGCGACCGGGGACGGGCGGCTCGTGAGCGTGACGGTGGAGTACTCGGATACATGAGCGTCCTGATCACGCCGGGCGGGGCCACCGACGAAGTGGGGTGGACGATCCCCTACTTCGGGGCCTTCACCGACATCTCGGTCGCCGCGTGGGGCCACCTGACGCAGCTGCCGAGCACACGGACGATCATCAGTAAGATCGCCATCCAGCAGCAGGCTTCCGGCGGCTTCGTTTCGGCGTTCATCTTTCAGATCACCACGGCCAATTTCTTGTTCTTCCGGCCGGCGACTGGGGCGGCGACCAACGATGTGACGGGTGTGACTGCCGTGACCGCCAGTACACCACAGCACTACGGGGCCAGCTTCTCGGACGTCAACAACCGGAGCCGCGTCTATCTGAATGGCGTGCAGGATGCGGTGAACACCACGGCCACTCTGGCCATGTCGGACCCGGGTGCCGGTGTGCCGGTGAGCGTGGGGCACCGCATCCCGTTCAACGCCGAGGTGTTCGACGGACGGATGAGCGAAGTGGCGGTCTGGACCATCGAGCTGGAGGCCGACGACTTCGCCATGCTCGCGGCGGGGGTCCCGCCCATTCACGTGCGGCCCGATGCGCTGGCGTTCACGCTCCAGCTCTTGAACAATGTGGACCCGCAGCCCGACCTATCCATCAACCAGCGGGACGGAACGCGGGTGATCCAGGGGACCGGTGCGATGGCGACTGACGACCACCCCTCGCAGGTCGGCTGGGCGATGGGGGACACGGCCTACATGATTCGCGAGGCGGCGCGATCCCTGGTTCGAGGCGAGCGCCGGCCGCGCCGCGCCCTGCTGGTTCGCTGAGAAAGAGGAGGAATCGATGGCTCGACGGGTAGCGACGATCACCGTGACCCTGTACGCTGACGATCTGCCGCAGGTCTCGACCGCGCGACGGGCGCGGGTCCCGAAGGATGAGGTGGGGAAACTCAACGCTGACCGGAGCGAGATGGATCGGGACCAATCCGTCGCGTGCGCCACGGCGTGCGACGCGATCGAGGCGGCGGTCCGGCGGACCGCGCCTGGGGCGCTGATCGTGGTCAACGACATCTGGCACGTCCGGCGACGTCTGGAGGTGGCCCGTGGGTAGAATGTACACGGTGAAGTTCTCGGGCGTCGCCGTCACGGCGGCGCAGGATCTCTTCGAGGTCCAGAGTCCCACGGACGCCGTGACGAAGGTCCACGAATACAAGCTCTACCAGACCACGGACGTGGGTGACGCGGCCGAGGAGATCCTGCGGCTCGAGACCGTGCGCGGCGTGGGTGCGGTGACCTCGGGGTCGGGCGGCACGACCGTGACGCCGCAGCCGGTCTCGGACGGCGATGCGGCCTTCGGCGGCGTGGCCGAGGCGAACAACACGACGCGAATGGTGGTCGGGACCGGGACCCTCGAGAGCCAGCAGGAGGACGGCTGGAACGTGCGGCAACCCCACTGCCATACCTACACGCCGGAGAACCGGCCGGAGATCAGCCCGGGCAACCGCTGGACGCTGTCCCTGCCGGCCGCGCCGGCCGACTCCCTGACGATGGGCGGCGAGGTGACGCTCGAGGAGATCGGCGGCTAAAGCGTGAGTAGCGGCGTTTTCAGACGGGCGTGGTTCCCGCGGGCGCGACGGCAATTTATCCCGTCAGTGTCGGGTGTTGGCCAGACGGTCGCCGTAGGGCAGGTCGTTGAGACCGATACCGCACAGGGAGTGACGTGGGCTCCGAAGCACCGTTTCATCACACAAGTCACAGAAACCAACCTGGCCCAGGCGGTCTCCGCCCGCAAGATGCTGCTGGTGGGCCAGACCCTGGAGACGGACGCCGCGCAGGCCGTCACCAGCCGGAAGGCGCTGGCCCTTGGTCAGGTCACTGAGACTGATCTGGCGCAGGCACTGACCAGCCGCAAGACGCTGGGCCTGGGCCAGGTGACGGAAACCGACCTTGCCCAGGCTACCGGCCGGCTGAAGACTGTGGGCGTTGGTCTCGTAACGGAAATCGACCTCGCCCAGACGGTGACGCGGGCTGGCCAGGTCGTACCTGTCGGGCAAACCAGCGAAAGCGACACGGCGCAGGCGGTTGTTTGGGCGCCGAAGCATCGGCTGGTCACGCAAACCGCCGAAACCTCGCTCGCCCAGACCGTCGGGCGGCTCAAGACGATCACGGTCGGCCAAGGCAGTGAAACCGACCTAGCGCAAGGGCTGGCGTCGGTCAAGCGCCTCGGCATTGGTCAAGTGGTGGAGGCCGATCTCGCACAGGAGATTGCCCCACCTGCACCTGTCCTGATCGCGGTCCGCATATTGTCGCCCAAGGCACGGGGAACGTTCACCCCGGCGCGTCACGGGACGCTTGAGCCGGCCTCCCGCGGCACGCTCGAGCCTGTCCCATGAGCGAAGTCGTGGCGGTGCTGCTGAAAGATGCCGACGAGAAACTCACCCTCTCGACGGACTGGACGGACGCCCTCGCCTCTGGAGAGACGATCAGCGGGACGCCCGCCTGGGCAGTCGAGGATGCCGCCGCAGCCGACACGACGCCGCTCGCCACCAGTGGTGCCGCGGCGATCAGCGGGAACATCGCCTCCCAGCTTTTCCAAGCTGGAACCAAAGGGCAGGTCTACCGTGCCCGGTGCCGGATGACCACCAGCACGGGCCAAATCTACGACCGGTCGTGGACCGTCCGGATCGGGACACGATGAAACTGACTGTGCGCCAGAGGCCGGGTACCCCTCCAGGGCTGCCCCTCGCACCGGATTCCGTCGAGGTGCTCCTCGATGACAGGCCGCTCGAAGGTCTGGTGCGGCTGGAACTGAATGTCTCGGCCGACTCATTAGTTTTGGCCCGCCTCGTCGTGGAGCCCCACGGCATTGAAGTGGACGGAGAGGTGGTGGCGGAGATCCTGGCCCGGTTGGACCATTTGCCGAAGCACGAGGGCTAACGATGCGCTGGAGCCTCGAACTCTCAACAGCGCCGACGCTGGAGCCCCTCACCTTAGATGAGGTCCGCGATCATTGTGGGATCACGACCACGAACGATGATGCCTATCTCGACGCGCTGATTGTTACGGTCAGGCAGGCGATGGAACACCGGTTGCGCCGGGCACTGCTGACCCAGACCCGGAAGCTGCGGATCGACGATGATTGGCCGGCGTCGGGCAGGGTGTATCTACCTCGCCCGCCACTGCAGTCCGTCACGTCAGTCGCCTATCTCGATACCGCTGGCGCGAGCCAAACACTCGCTGCATCTGTCTATCAGGTCGTTGGCGCACGCACCACCCCAGATGCTGATGCCTCTCTGGCCTACCTCAGGCCGGCATACGCACAGAGTTGGCCGTCGGTGCGCGCTGTCCCGGAGACCGTCACCATCACCTACGTCTGCGGTTGGGTTGCCCGGGGTTACATCCCGCAGCCGATTCGCCAAGCCATGCTGGTGGCCATTGCCGAGCTGTACGAGCAGCGGGAGACCACGATCACCGGGACCATCGTGGAGGAGGTGCCCACCATCCAGCGCCTGATTGCCAGCTATCGGATCTATCACGATTTCGCGGATGACTGCGGCTGATGCCCACACGCGTCCTGAGTCCCTGTGCCGAACCGTGTTGCCCCAACCTGGTAAGTCGGGGGCGATGCCAACAACACCAACGACAACGGGAGCGGGCGCGTGGTTCAGCCCATGCCCGCGGGTACGGTGCCACCCACCGCCAACGGCGGCTCATCGTCCTCGCCCGGAATCCGCTCTGTGTCAACTGTCTCGCGCAGGGACGGGTCGAACCGAGCATCGTGGATGATCACATCGTCCCGATAGAGGCCGGCGGCAGCGAGGCGGATCTGGCCAATCACCAGGGTCTGTGCGGCTCCTGTCACGGCGTCAAGCGAGCAGCCGAAGGGCGAGGGCGCCAGTTGCAAGTCGTTGGAGGAAAAGGATTTGTCGACGCTGGACCGCTCAGCGGAGGGGGGTGGTCGGAATCTGGACGAGGGCGAGGAAAGAC
>ERZ1292629.4095-Hain-H43-01um-R1-4095-length-10837-cov-5_pt1 | contig 10837 bp, 5 predicted proteins | sample MGYA00564399_ERZ1292629 | MGnify/ENA primary metagenome ERZ1292629 (study PRJEB36523, sample SAMEA6512636) | groundwater metagenome | collected 2019-01-08 | study: AquaDiva: Metagenomics assemblies of 32 groundwater samples | reverse complement strand
TTCTATTTTCACTAACCATAGCAACGTCATTGGGGCTAGATGGATGGATCCGCGAAAAACATTCGATCGGAAAATTTGCCCATCGATCCCTTATGGTGATCATCTTTTTTATTATCGTATGGTGGATGTTTCAATCCACAGAGCACGCTCTTACAGCCTCCAAGGCCATCCTTTATTCCGCAGCACTGGCGGGAGCAACGCTCATCGGCTTTTTCATAGCCATCACACGAAAGAAATTGATGATCCCGACTCTTGCAGTTCTGGTAATAATCCATGGTGTTGATCTCTTTTTCCAGTTCCAAAAATTCAATCCTTTTGTCCCATCCTCGTTTATCTTCCCACAGACGTCAATATTTCAATTTCTTAAGGAACGCGGCGGTATTGACCGTTTCTGGGGATATGGAACAGCAAGTATCCAGGCAAATTTTGCTACCCAGCACCGGCTCTTTTCACCGGACGGCTATGACCCTCTCTATCCCAAATGGTATGGCGAGCTTATCCACGCATCAAAAGACGGTAAGCTGCTGAAGAATTTCTCCACACAAACAAGATCTGATGCAACCATCACTCCGGGCTACGGGGAACTTGATCTACCGAGCAATCTTCATCGGCTCCGTTTGTTTGACGCACTTGGGGTCCGATATGTTCTGGACCGGCCCGAAAACGGAAGTACGCAAAGAACATTTCCCTCTGACCGGTTTTCCTTTATCGCAGATATCGACGGATGGCGTGTGTATGAAAATATAAAGGCTGCGCCGCGCATATTTCTTACATCCAGTTACCGCGTCTATCGTACCCCTCAAGAATTTGAAAGTATTTTTTTCAGCGACTCGTTTGATCCCTCAAAAACTATTTTGTTAAGAGAACCTCTTGATAAACCGCTCGGCCCGATAGAGAATACCTATGTTCAACTGAGTGAATACCAACCGACGAACGTTTCGCTGACCGTAGCGTCCCACGGTAATCTCCTCTACATGTCCGATACAAACTATCCGGGTTGGAATGCATATGTCGACGGAGTGAAAACGCCGGTACTCAAGGCAAATTATGCATTCCGCGCAATCTATGTGCCGGAGGGAACACATGCAATCCGCTTTACATTTTTTCCAGCCTCATTCAAAATTGGACTTATTATCAGCCTAGTAAGTATTATGGGAAGCCTTTTATATATTCTAAAATATGAACGGAAGACATAAACTTATTCTTCTTGCGATCCTTCTTCTGGCTGCATTCCTTCGCCTCTACAAAATTAGTGAAGTTCCTCCCGGAGTTAACAGGGACGAGGCATCCATCGGCTATACCGCATATTCCCTTCTCCAAACCGGCAAAGATGAATACGGCAGGACGTTCCCTTTGTCATTTCAATCATTTGGCGACTGGAAACTGCCGCTCTATATCTACACAACCGTTCCGTTTGTAAAACTATTCGGTCTCAACGAGCTGGCGGTAAGACTACCATCTGCCATTGCGGGCATTATGACCGTTCTCTTGACATACCTTCTCGTACTTGAACTTTTCGAAGGAAAAAAGAGTTTTATTGGACATTGGGTTCTGAGTTCTGGGTTCTTAGCCATCTTAAGTGCACTGTTTTTGGCTCTCTCCCCTTGGCATATCCACCTCTCGCGCGTTGAGTCCGAGTCCAATGTCGCGGTATTTCTGACTGTTGCGGCCACACTCTTTTTCCTCAAGGGTTTAAAACAAAAACCTATATTTGTCGCATTAAGCTTACCGCTTTTTGCTCTTACGTATTACACATATCACGGCAATCATGTCTTTACGACGCTTTTTCTCATAGGTCTTTGCGTTCTCTACCACAAACAAATTCCAAGGACAAAAATTGTCATCGGGAGTGCCCTGCTTAGCATCGTGCTCGTATTAATTATTCTCTCTGCGACACTCCTGAGCGCGGACAAAACAAAGCTCTCAGGCATCAGCATCTTCGGCGACTCCTATGTTGTGCATGGAAACATAGAACTTCCCCGGACTGATCATCCAGACCCCAACAACATTATCGCACGACTGACGCATAATCGATTTACCTATGCCGCCGAAACTGTCGCCCAAAATTACATTAAAGCATTTTCTCCGGAATTTCTGTTTATCAAAGGTGGTGGCAACCGGGCACACAATATTCCTAATTTCGGTAACCTCTACCTGGTTGAGGCACCCTTTTTCTATCTCGGCATCTTCCTTCTTCTCTTTGCTGCCTTCCTTAAAAATTCGACATTCGACATTCGACATTCGACATTTCTTTTCTGGTGGCTTCTCATCTCGCCCGTCGCCGCAAGCATCACCAAAGATGCGCCGCACACGAACCGCATGTTTGTAATTTTTCCTCTCCCTCCAATCCTTGTGGCACTCGGGCTCGTTTGGCTTGGGACTTATCTTCCGAAACAAAAATTGCTTCGTGGATTTATCGTTGTCCTTCTTGCCCTCGCTTTTTCAGCAAACATTGCGTTGTATCTGGACCGGTATTTTGTTCATTTTCCGCTTGCCGAAACCAATAATTGGGGCATAAAATATAAAAAACTCAATGAAATTCTCTCAGCGGAGGAGAATAAGACAAAACATCTCGTTATAACCAATCCGGAATATTCGCCATACATATTTTTGCTTTTCTATTCCCGTTTTGATCCGGCGATGTACCAAAAAACCGCGATGCGCTATCCCCCAACCGATGATGCCTTTGTTCATGTGAAAGCATTCGGCCGGTTTGAGTTTCGTGCCATTGATTGGAAAACTGACCCGCAGCTTTCCGACACTCTCTTAGTTGATATTAACCAATGGAAAGTCAGTGATACGGGTGTTAAATAATTTGGTCACATGAGGAAAAACCTATTTCCCTTTATTCTGCTCCTCTTCATTCATCTTCTGTTTCTCCTTCCTCTCTTTACTCACCCGTTCTATCAGAGCCACGACGGAGAGCTTCACCTTGCCCGCTTTGCCGCATACGTAAAAGCGTTTCAGGACGGCCATATTCCGCCCCGGTGGGCAGGGGACCTCAACTATGGATATGGCACGCCCGCTCTGAACTTTTTTGCACCGCTTGCAGGATATCTGGCCTCAGCATTGTATGCCGTGGGGTTCGACCTCTCCGATGCATTCAGGGTAATAATAGGCGTAGCTTTCGTTGCTGCACCGCTTACGTTCTATGTCTGGCTTTCTCAAACAACATATAAGCGCTTTGCGTTTATCGGAGCACTGCTTTTCGGACTTGCGCCATACCAACTTCTTAATTTGTATGTACGCGGTGATATAGGCGAACTCCTCGGAATTATTTTCGTCCCTTTTGTCCTTGCATCCATAGATGCATGGAAGAAAAAACCAACTACGACAAATCCTACTGCGGCCGCAGTAGGATTTGCACTTGTCATACTTTCTCATAACGCGATCAGCCTTATGTTCGCACCGATTATCCTGCTTTATGCGCTTCTTACTACTGATAGAAAGGCTATTTGGAAAATCTTCGCAATGCTTGCAATCGGTTTTGGCCTGTCTGCATATTTCTGGATTCCCGGTCTTTGGGATCAGCAATACCTGAACAGCCAACTGTTTTCTTCCATGTTTCGCGATCATTTTGCAACACTCTCCGGCCTTATGTACAAACCGTGGGGGTTCGGTACGGGAATACATGAGTCAGGCGGGCTTTCTCCGCAAATCGGCTTACTCTTATTCATCCTTGCTTTTTCTTCAATCTTTTTTGCTCAACGTGCTGCCCCGGAACGAAAGCAGCTGTTCTTTTGGATCGTCGTATTTCTTATAGGAATGTTTTTGAGCACTTCTGTTTCTTCATTCTTGTGGGAAATGCTTCCACTTCTTTCCAAACTACAATTCCCTTGGAGATTCGTTTCTGTTGCAAGTTTCGCAGGCGTGATACTCGCAGTATTTACCCTTAAACATATCAATAACCGTTGGTTTACGACTTTTATCACCATCCTTGTCATCGCAACAGGTATCCCGCTTGCAATAATCTTCAAACCAATTATTGTCACGGATGAAACTGCATTTGCTCATAACGGAACAACCGCGCTCCACGGAGAGGCAACTACCCGTTGGACTGCCGGTGATGCTTCAGCGCTTCCCTCCGAACGGTTCCAGATCATAGCCGGATCCGGAACAATTGAAAATGTTGCAAGAAAAACCGCACGCCATACATTCACGTCCACAGCCAATACTGAAATTACTGTTTTGTATAACACGACGTATTTCCCGGGCTGGAAAGTCTTTGTGGGTGAAAAAGAAACGCCCATACAGTTCCAAAACCCCAGCCACCGCGGCCTCATCACATTTATCGTGCCACAAGGAAAACATGCAGTAACCGTCGCGTTTATGGAAACAAAGATACGAACGCTGGCAAATATAATCTCGTTACTCTCCCTTGGATTTGTTATAGTATTATTTGTGTTGTCATTATGAAAAAAACTTATTTATATGTTTTCCTCTCGTGTATCATCTTCTTTGCCGGCTTTCTTCGGTTTTACCGCCTCGGCGATGTACCCATCGGGGTTCACCGCGATGAAGCATTTTTAGGTTACAACGCGTATTCTATTTTGAAAACAGGCAAAGACATGAATGGTGTTCCATATCCGCTTCATCTTAAGTCCTTTCTCTATAGCCCGGCGGGCTATTCGTACGCCTCAATTCCATTCATCGCCGCTTTCGGTCTCAATGCGTTTTCCATCCGCTTCGCCTCCGCCCTTTTTGGCACACTCACAGTGCTTATTGCGTACTTTTTAGTTAAGCAAGTGTTTAATAGAACTAAGTATTCATTTGGCATTTGGCATTCATCATTTGGCATTGCCGAAATAGCTTCCCTCCTTCTTGCCCTCTCCCCTTGGCACCTCAATCTCTCCCGTACTGCAACGGAAAATACCATCGTCGTGTTTTTCATCACCCTTGGTACGCTTCTCTATCTGCTTTGGTACAAAAATAACCGGACAATTCTGCTTCTAGGATCCTTTCTGTCATTTAGTATTACGCTTTTTATCTACCAAGCTCCACGGGCGTTTCTTCCCTTATTCATTCCAATACTCCTTTGGGCATACCATCGTCGCGACATTAAGCCTTTTATTTTTTTCTTTCTCACCATCCTCCTCCCGCTTATTCTCATTTTTCGCTCACCGATGCTTTCGCTTAGACTCAACACCGTAAGCATATTTTCTAATACGGAAACGCAGCTAACACTGGATGAGTCGCTTCGGGAGGACGGTGTAGTCAACCAATCAACGATCATCGCCCGATTGTTTCACAATAAAGCAGTCGCCTATGGCCAACTGTTATTACAAAACTACTTCTCGCACTTTTCCTATCCGTTTTTATTCACGGATAAAGGACTACCCGATCGCTATCGCATCCCCAACCAAGGGCTTCTCTACTTAATAGAGCTTCCTTTGTTCCTTGCCGGGCTCTATGCTCTATTCAAAGATCGCAAGCCCTACTCCTGGCTTCTTCTTGCCTGGCTTTTCCTTGCCCCCATCGGCAGTTCCATCGCATTTGACGACGTCCCCAACCTCCAACGAACATTGCTTATCTTTCCTGCACTCTCGATAACCGTCGCTTTGGGAGCCTTAAAGATTTACACTTGGTTTAAAGAAAGGAAAAATTTGTTTATTGGTTTATTGGGTTATTGGGTTATTGGGTTATTGGTTTACGGCTTCGCCTCCTACCTCCACTCCTACTACATCCACCAACCCATCCACCGGCCGTGGAGCCGCCATGAGGGATACCAAGAGCTTGTAGCAAAAGTGAACGCGTTGGTGCCGCAATATCAGCAAGCCGTGGTTACCGATCGACAATCGGCACCCACCATTTTTTTCCTTTTCTTCGGCAAATACGACCCCGCAAAGTTTCAGGAAGATACACGCGCTTCTTCATTCCCTGACTACGACCGCATTGCATTTGCAAATTATGAATTCTCGCAAGAAGAGTGCCCGTTGCGACTAGATCAAAACGGAGTCATCACCGGAAGATCGGGCATCCTGTACGTCAACTTCGGCACCTGCAAACCAGTAAAAGAAGCCCAAGAACTCGCCGTCATCCGTCGCGGCGACTCCTCCATCGTCTTCCGAATTCTTGCACCACAATAATTTTACTCTTTCTCTATACACGGTGGGTTTGTGGAAGGCTTTTTTGCACCCTTTTTGAGCAGGCCCTGGCGCTCGAGATCATTGAAGATTTCTTCCTTTTTACTGCTGTCAAAGTTTATGTCCGTCACCAGTTGAAAATTCCGCTCGTCTCCCATGGTCCATTCATACCAGAAGTCAGGAAGGTTTTCATTGAGGCTACAAAGGCGAACGTAGTTTTTGTCAAGAAAATCGGTGAAGAAATAATTAAACTCCGGCGCGTTGCCGGCCCATGGCGAATACGCACGTTTAAATACAATGACTTTGGGACGGCTTTTTTCGAAGTCAGCTACCATCTCGTTTTTAATCTTTGACACTGCCGCCTGTTTGAGGAACCAATGATATTTGGAGGGAAGCTTCTTTGTTTTCAGGTAAAACAACTCTTTGAATTCAAAGGGTCCGATCCACGCGATATCATTGTCTCCCATCATCTGATTAACAAGCTTCGCAACCTGCGGATGGTCATAGATAAACGGAGCCTGCCCCATGTACTTGGGAAAAAACTTCTGCTCGAATTTCATAAATAAAAATATCCCGTTAAAAAACCAATACACAGCAAGGATCATAAATGTCACGGATGCAATCATCTTAGTCGAATGAAAAAGTTTTTCCTCATCCAGAATCTTTCGAAATGCAAAAAGTGCAAATATGCCGTTAAACATTGAGGAAAGGATATACATGCTAGACTGGTAGTCTGTTTCGCGGATTGCCTGCGGATTGCTACGGGCGAGGGAGAAAATCAGCATGATAAGAAATGCAAACAGCATTGAGAATCGCCGTTTTATAACTAGAAGAATAAAGAGAGCCGCGTTGGAGACTGCCAGCGTCACCTGGATCGGATCAGAAAACGAAAAATCCTTTACTCCCCAAAGCGCCGGAAAGTAATTGTTGATGAAGGAATTGGAAATGATGACAGCGTACCGGAGCGGGTTAAACCGTCCGCCCTCCGGGATCAAATAATTATATATGTAGTATTTTTGGTTATAGACAATATTGGCAAAGTAGTAATCCTTGAGACTTCCGGTCATAAGAAGATAGACAAAAAACAGTATGAATGGTGTTAAAAAAACTATTCCGAGGTTTTTGAAAAGGTGCAGCCAACCAACCCTTTTTCCTTCACTCTTCCAATACAGATAGCATGCATAGAGATTCAATCCGATAATGACATACGTAAACGTCATCGAAGTAAACCAGGTAAAAAAAGTCGATAAACTGACGATAAGGAGATCCTTCCGGTCAAACCGCTCCCCGCTGTAACTCTTGAGAAGAAGCAGTGCATAGCCCGGGATGATAAGGTATGCGGCAAGAGTATCGGCCAAAAGCATTTGACCCCAATAGTATGTAGCGGCGAGGGCAACAGCGAAAAGGAACGGTAGGTAAAAACCCGTATCGGCTTCTTTTGTCCGTTTTTTGACCAACAGATATGTCGCGATATGAAAAGCAAAAAGAAGTACGGCAAAACCTATGCGGAATCGCACAAATGATTGTCCCGTAAATAGCTGAATCCCCGCGGCGACGACATAGGCAAACGGCTGATGGTGCTGAAACCAATCCCGATAAGGAAGTTTTCCGAGGGTTATGTAGCGGCCGCCGACGAGGCTGTCATATTCATCCGGATACTCTTCATGGAAAGTATTGATGAAAAATATGGCAAATAAAAGTAAGAAAGCGGCAATAAGTGCTTTCTTCATACGTTCGTCCGCATTGTACCATGCGGTTTCGTGATCAACAATACGATCAATCCATACACAGCTAAGCTCCCTATAGTTATCCATGCGCCAACAGTAACGGACACTGGCTTGTATGCAAAGCGTACCGTATGCGTGCCTCCCGGCACCTCAACCGCCCGAAGTGTGTAATTCGCACGGTAAATCGGAGTTTCTGTATCATCTATGTACGCTTTCCACCCCGGATAATACGTGTCCGTAAGCACTAATAATGATGGCTTATCCGTTACTGCCCTAATCTCCACGCGCTGCTCTTCATATTTTTCGATCATTGCCTCTCCTGCAACCCCTGGTGAATACCGCGCCTTCGGCCGCTGCTCAAGCATCACGCGATCCTTGGGATTGAGGGTTGGATCCAACAATCTTCGCAACAACGCGTAATCATCATTGATCACTTCAAAATCATAAACAAGATATGCCCGCGGCAATGCGGTATTTCGCTTCTCTATATACCAATGCTCATCTTCCCAAATAACGTTGCTTGTATTCTTTGTAGGAACTTCTGATTTTTTATAAATCAAATATCGCACGCTCAAAAGATCAAGGATACGATTGTTCACTGCGTCATGGACAAGTTCTATATCGCTTCGGAGCAACTTGAGTGGGTACTCACCGGAGTTGGCGTAGGAGATAAGCTCCGCATACCGTTTGATGTGCAGAGGATCGTAGTAATTGGGATCGTAAATCCGAAAATATGCGGCAAAGTTTGTCTTAAGATTTGCGCTACCTATCCCAAACACTCTTGCATCACGAGTATTCTCTTTGAGTGCTTGAATAAGAGAATTATCCGGAAGAATGGTGTTCTTCGACGAAAACGGAAGGAATTTATTGCTGTTATAAAGTCCTAACACAACGACAAGTATGAGCGGAACAAATCTGTTTCTTCGCCAAACATAAAGCGCGGCAATAAGTACGGCAAATACCGCGACCTCTACTAGCGTATTGCGCAAACTGATCATCCGGCAGTTTGGAATTTCAGCAACTGGACACGGGAGACGCAAAATAACCAACCCGGCGGTAACCATGAAGATCAACGCAACGCCGGCAAGAAAACATGGTACCTTTGATATCCGAAGGGCTCTTTTTTCTTGAAACCATGCATCAAATCCGTATCCGGCAAGGATTGCAATGCTAAATGTGGTGAGCGAAAAAATTCGCGAAGGGACGTCTGCGGAAAGTACCGGAATCGGCAGCGAATACAACCACCGTGTTCCAAACCAGTCAAGGGTTAATAGTATAGTAATAATCGCGCTTCCAAAGAAAAACCACCGAGGATCATTTCGCAACTTCCTTTGCATTCCTGCGATATATGCAAAAAACAGAGGAATCAGGCCCACAGATGCAACCGTTTCAATATAATCCCCCGCTCCCCACCAATTGTACGTTGCCTGGTTGCCAAAGTAATTCGGGATTGCGATGGTTATCAGATGTGTGAGCGGCAATAGAAAGCGTTGGAAAATGAATTGCGAAGAGGCGCGGGTAATCGTTGAGTTTGCAAATAATTCAAAACTTGGTAATAACTGTATCGCCGCCATAGCGATACCGAGTATTCCGAGTAAACAAAAAACAATAATTCTCTTTCTCATCTTATATTCCGGTTTTACCTGAAAGAATCGATACGCACCATAAAAGGCACCAAACAAGAGAACATAAAGAATCATGTGTGGTTGTCCGCTTAGGAAAAGAAAAAATATCAGTGGAGAAACCAGCATCCAAGAAGTACCTTTCTCGTTCATGAACACATCCTCGATCAACAAAAGAAGAATCGACAATGCAGACAAAAGATAAATAAATTCTGCATAGAGAATCCTCGCTATTACAAATCCGGAAAACAACAGAACGCTTGCGGAAAAAAGAGACGCCGCATGGCTTCGTTTCATTTTTCTCATGTAAAGATATGTGCATACGCCGAGCATCAAGGGCTGTAGGGCCATAAAGAATGCCCATGCGATAGTCGGCGGAAGAAAGAAAAAAACTGCACCAAACGGATTGAGATATCCGGGATGCATGATCGCAAGAAGCGGTGTACCGGCGCCGTTGTAAGGATTCCACAAGGGTAATTGCATTTGTTTAAGGATATCAACCGACAAAATCCGCAGCGGATACAGGTGGCGAAACACGTCATCTGCGACCGGTTTGTGCGCGACACCGATTACACCGCGGAATGTTTCAGTTTTCCAAGGCTCATACCACGCACGAAGATAATCGCCTGGAAATGGAATGAGTCCGAAAAAGAAAAATTTCCAAAAGATAAGTACGGTTAGAAAGACAAAAAAGATAAACGCGAGTGCAAGGGGTTTAGGCATGTGTTTTCTTTTGTGCGATAACAACCATATTGTCACGAAGCGGCAAATATAACGGAATTCTCTCCACGTGCAGCACTTTTGCTAGATCATAAAGCCATGCTCCCAACTTACTTTCTCCTGTCGTACGCGCCAGATGCAAAACATACCGAAAACTCAGCCACTTTCCTATTTGAAACCATCGAACAGGTTCCAAATGCTCCGTTTCCAAAAGTTTTGTAAGCGTGGTTCGGTTAAAGAAAAACAGATGTTGCGGTGGAATATAAAACGTCCACCGTCTCCCCAACTGTTTCGCCATAAAACTTTCCGTGTCACCCGTAGCAATAACGATAATCCCGTCATCTTTGAGGAAACCGTAAAGCTTTCGAAGGTCTTTTTTCGGATCGCCCAAATGCTCAAATACATCGAAAAGCGTAATCACATCAAACGCCTTAGGAGGGTAAGAAACGGAGGCGATGGACCCCAGTCGGATCCGCGTGTGGCCATTAAGTTTCACTGCATTCTCCACTGCATACGAAGACGGATCAAACCCGTAGGCATCATACCCCGCCTCAAGGGCTATCTCAACAAAAAACCCCATCGCGCACCCAACATCAAGCAGCCTCCCATTGGGCTTAACTTTTTTGATTTCTGACAAAAACTTTCTCATGTTACGTACGATAAACGGTTTGTCTTCCTTATAGTT
>ERZ1292629.4094-Hain-H43-01um-R1-4094-length-10845-cov-7_pt1 | contig 10845 bp, 7 predicted proteins | sample MGYA00564399_ERZ1292629 | MGnify/ENA primary metagenome ERZ1292629 (study PRJEB36523, sample SAMEA6512636) | groundwater metagenome | collected 2019-01-08 | study: AquaDiva: Metagenomics assemblies of 32 groundwater samples | reverse complement strand
GTGCCAATCAAACCACACACTTTAGTGTGTGGTGGCACATTGTTTTTTTGATGTAGTAAATATTGGTAATGTTAAAATCTGATAAGTTGTGCAGATGAGAAGATTAAGTGAAAGATGAGTGATTTCAAACCCATTATCCTACAATCTCTAAATATATTATATAAACAACGGCATTAACATTACCAAAAAATAAATCAGTAATATAAAGCCAATAAGTTGTTGGTGAAAAGATTAAGATGTTTATGAGAAAGAAAATAAGTAGATGAATTAAATTCATCAAGGTGACAAATCAACAGAAAATTCGATTACCTGATTTTTATATTTTATTATTAGATACTAAATCAAATAATCTCACCACAACTGAGATTAGGTGATACCAAGGAAACCTGCACATTTATGTGTGGTGCCCATTGTTTTTTTGATATTATATGTTAATGATAATCCTCATTCTCCTCGAATAATCTTTTATCACTACTTATTTGGGTGGTAACAAATGTCATGAACTTGCACATCATGGTAAATAACATATCTAGGTTCAGGACATATGTCCTGGGCTTTATACACCCCCCCATTACCATAAAAGTTAAAAACCCCTTTTTATTGTCATTAAAATGGATTTAGGAATTAAAGGAAAAAAAGTTTTGATTACTGGAGCAAGCCAAGGTATTGGAAGGGAAATTGCGCTTAGTTTTGCCAGAGAGGGCTGCAAGGTTTCTATTATTGCTAGAAGTGAAGAAAAATTAAAAAAAGTTCTTGAAGAAATGGGTGGTGAAGAAAAAGGACATTGCATCTGTGTTGTTGATTTACTTCCTGAAGGAAATCCAACAAAAGCCGTTTCAGAGCTTATTGAAAAAAATAAAGGTTATGATATTGTTGTGCATAACATAGGCGGAACTTTAGGAGTAAGGGATGTTATTTCTCCTGTTGAGGATTGGAATAGGGTATGGAGATTCAATGTTGGAATTGCAATTGAAATCAACAGACTTGTAATTCCATATATGAGAGAACAAAAATGGGGAAGAATAATTAATACCTCTTCACAATCTGCAGAAGGTTTAAGGGGTTGTGGTGCTTATGGGGCATCAAAAGCTTATTTAAACGCTTATACAAAAGTATTAGGCAAGGGAGTTGCAAAAGATGGAATAATAGTTTCTGCAATATCTCCGGGTTCTATTTATGCAGAAGGTTCTGATTGGGATGAAAACAGTCCGAAAAATATAGATAATAAAGAAGCATTTTTCAAGAAAAAAGAAGATTTTTTAAGGCACCATATGGCAATAGGAAGATTAGGAACTGCTGAAGAAATAGCACCTTTTGTTTTATTTATGGCTTCAAAATATGTAACTTTTGCTGCAGGCGCTATTATTCCTGTTGATGGAGGAACTGAATAATCTTATAATATGGAAATTAAATATCCAATAAAATTTAAAGCTGCAATTTTAGAAGAAGTAAATAAACCTTTGAATGTTGAAGAAATTGTTTTTCAAGGCCCATTAGAACCAGGACAAGTTTTAGTTAGAATTCATTATAGTGGGATATGTGGAAAACAAATTGAAGAAATAGAAGGCACAAGACCAGATCCATACTTGCCTCATTTATTAGGGCATGAAGGAGGGGGAATTGTTGTTGATATTGGCCCTGGTGTTAAAAAAGTTATTCCTGGAGATTATGTTGTTTTGCATTGGTTAAAGGGAAGTGGTATAAATTCACAAACCCCTACTTACAATTATGCCAAGGATGGAAGAAGAATAAATGCAGGCTGGATAACTACTTTTAATGAATATGGTGTCATAAGCGAGAATAGAATCACAAAAATCCCGGAAAATACCAGATTAGACATTGTCTGTCTTCTAGGATGTTGTGTTACATCTGGATTAGGAGTAATTTTCAATGAGGCAAAACCTCTTCCAGGAGATTCTGTTGCTGTTTTTGGTTGCGGAGGAGTTGGACTAAATGCAATTCAAGCAGCAGCACTAATGCATGCTTATCCAATCATTGCTGTTGATATAAATGATAAGAGCCTTGAATTAGCAAAAGAATTTGGAGCAACTCATTTTGTAAATCCCAATCTTGTTAATGTTGTTGAAGAGATAAAAAGAACTACAAATCCTCATGGAAAAGAGATAAAAGATGCAAAGAATTTTAATTTAAAAGAAGCTGGAGCTGACTATATTATTTCCTGCGTTTCAAATCCAAAGGCAATTGAAGATGCTGTAAGCTCTGGTTCAATACCTGGAACTGTTTTTTTTGTAGGAGTTCCTCCATATTTCTCAAAAATAACTGTTAATGCATTTGATATACATGCTTCAAAAGTTTTAAGAGGTTCTTCTGGAGGAGGAACATTTCCGGATAAAGATATTCTTAGATATCTAAACCTCTATAATAAAGGTATAATAAAATTAGAACCATTGATTTTTAAAAGAATTACTTTGGAGAATGTAAATGAGGGAATTAAGTCAACTAAGTCTCAAGAAATAGGAAGATGTATTATTGATATGACTTAAAATGGAAGATGCTAATTATACGTGTTTTGAGAAGGGTGGTGAAAATGAAAGAATCAAGATTTTGCTTGTTTATCCTAAAGTAGGTTCTGAAGCAAAAGGAATGAGTCTTCATTTACCCTTATCTGTTCTTCATATTGCAAGTTATTTGAAAGATTTTTCTGTTGCTATTTTTGATCAAAGAGTTGATCCTATTGAAAATTTTTATAAATTATTAGAGCAAAAACCTTTGTGTGTTGGAATTTCAACAATGACTGGAATACAGATTAAATATGCTCTTGAGATAGCTGAAAAAGTTAAAGAAAAAGAAATTCCCACGATTTTTGGAGGAGTTCATCCAACGATTTTTCCAGAACAGACATCTGAAGACAGGAGGGTTGATTATGTGGTTGTAGGAGATGGGGAATTATCATTTAAAAATCTTGTGGAAACATTAGCTAAAGGAGAAAAACCTGAAAAGATAATTCAAAGTAAAGAGATTAATCTTGAAGATTTTCCATCTCTTCCTTATGAATTAGTTAATGTTGAAAATTATGTTCATACAGCAATAATAGAAGGAAGAGCTTTGCCTTTTTTATTCAGCAGAGGATGTCCATTTGCATGTACATTTTGTTGCAATCCTATAATATCCAAGAGAAGATGGAGGGTGATGAATATTGATAATGCAATAAAACAGCTCAATGAACTTCTTGAAAAATATAATCTTGATTCTATAATATTTTGGGATGAGAATCTTACAGTTAATCCAAGAATCTTGAATAAACTTGCAGAAAAAATAAATAGAAGGTTTAAATGGAGAATGCAAGCAAGAATGAATTCTCTGTTAAACTATGATTTAAAATTTCTGGAAAAAATGGGTGTTATAAGTTTTTCAATAGGTCTTGAGTCAGGTTCTGATAAAATTTTAAAAGAAATAAAAAAAGAAGAGACTGTGGAGGAATACATATCTACAAATAGGAAATTGGCAGAGACAAATATTTTAATATGGTATAATTATATGGTTGGCTATCCTAATGAAACTTTAGAGGATTTAAAAGCAACGGTTAATCTTGCAATCAATATGCTTGATGAAAATCCCAATGCAGAACATAATACTTTTGGAATGTTAGTGCCTTATCCTGAAACAGAAATAGCAAGTTTTTATGTAAAATCAAATTTACTTCCAAAAAGCCTTGAGGGATGGTCAGAATTTGGGCATTATAACTTCAGCGTTGGATGGCATTCTCCTGAAATGACAAAACTCTATCAGAAGATATGTTTCTCTTCAAAATTTACTGGAAGAAAACTTGTAAAACATTTTCCAAATGATAAAGAATTAAAGGAATATGCTGATTTTTTAATGGATAAATGGAGAAAGTTTGATTTTTATGATGATGAAGAATGGAAAAATATTATAAATAAAGGATGGGAGATATTAAGAAAATTATTTGGGGAAAATGCATATTAAAAAATTAAAAATGAATAATCTTGATATAACAAATTTAGAAACAAAAGCAAAACAGCTTAGGAGAAAAGTTTTAGAACTTGGAATAAAAGAAGGAAAATCTCATTATGGAGGAAGTCTTTCTGTAATAGAAATTTTAATAACATTACATGAAAAAATTTTAAAGACGGAAGATAAATTTATTTTAAGTAAAGGACATGCGTATCCTTCTCTTTGCCTTTTATTGAAGGAATATGGATTAAATCCTTGTATCTCAGTTCATCCTGACATAGATGTTGAAAACAAAATTTTTTGCACAACAGGAAGTTTAGGGCATGGTTTTCCAATAGCAATTGGAATCGCTCTTGCCAGAAAAATGCAAGGAAAACCTGGAAAAATTTATGTTATTATGGGGGATGGAGAATGTGAAGAAGGGACAACCTGGGAATCTGCGCTTATAGCATCACAATACAAACTTGATAATCTTGTTATTATTATTGATAGAAATAAATTACAAGCATTAGATAAAATAGAAAACATATTGCCTATAGGAGATTTAGCAGAAAAATTTAAAGTATTTGGCTGTTCAGTTTCCGAAGTAAATGGTCATTCATTTCAAGAATTAATAAATGAAATTGGGAAAAATGAGTTTGGAAAAACCAGGGTAATAATTGCTCATACTGTAAAGGGAAAGGGTATAAGTTATATGGAAAATGATCCAAAATGGCATACAAGACTTCCTAATGCAGAAGAACTAAATCAGGCATATGAAGAGTTAAAAATAATTAATAAAATGTTAAACCTAAAAGATGAGATATATCAATTAGAAAATAATTTTATTACCTTTGAAGAACTAGCTATTGCTGCAAGAAAAAGAGAGTTACCTCTAAAAATAACAAAGAAAAAACATTATGATGCGATTATAGTCCTATCTCACCAAGTTGATAGCGATGGAGTATTGACTGATTTGACTAAAAATAGAGTTAAAAAAGGTTGTGAACTTTTGCATAAACAACTTGCAGACTATTTAATTATGGCTGGAAGAGATATGCATACAGGAAAAGATTTGCCTTTAGCAAGGATTATGTGGGAATATGCTTTTGAACAAGGAGCTCCAGAATATGATAAAGATGACAATAAGAACATTGATGTTAACATAGAGCCTAAGGGTGCTGATACTCTGATGCAATTATTCTGTTTTATTAGAGATCATATAATGAAAAAGCAAAGAAAAAGTTTTATTGTTGTAACTGATGATTACCAAGGGCTTGGCAAGGCTATAGCTTATTGTGCATTTTTCGTAGGAAATGATTTTGAAGTAGGATATGCTTTAAGTGATAGCTTTCATATATTTAAAGATCCTGAAAAACAAATAGCTGCTATAGAAAAACAATTTACCTCCCTTGATATGGCAGAAAGAATGTTCTACGGAATAGGCATTGGTATTATAAATCATAAAGCAATTATGGAAAAAATGTTTCAGGAACATGAGGGATATAAAGGACAAAATCCAGGAGATTATATAATTAATCTTCCTAAAAACTAATATAATAAAATGAGACAAACTTTTTTAAAAAGTTTGAACAAAACGAGAACTTATAATAAAATGAGAAAAGAATTTGGAAAAATAATTGTAGAATTAGCTGAGAGAGATAAAGATATAGTTTTGATAGTTGGTGATTATGGATATGGAATAATTGATGAATTTAAAAAAAGATTTCCGGATAGATTTATGAATATTGGAGTTTGTGAGCAGAGCATGATTAGTGTTGCTGCTGGAATGGCTTTGGAAGGGCTAAAGCCATATGTTTTTACAATCACCCCCTTTTTAATTGAAAGGCCTTTTGAACAAGTGAAACTAGACATTGATCAGCAAAATGTCAATGTCAAGCTTATAGGGTATGGGGACTATCCTACAGAAGGACCTACACACAGTGAATTAAATGCAAATGTCCTTATGAGCTTATTTAAAAATATAGTTAGTTATTTTCCAAAAAACTCAGAGGAAACAAGAAAGGCTTTAATAGAATCTTATGAGTATGGAAAGCCAACTTTTATAAGTCTTAAAAAGGATAAAAATAAGTGAAATTTATTAAGAAGGAAAAACTGTTGAAGATATTTTAAGAGGGAATGGAATAAGTTTGATATTGGATCCAAAAAGATAGAAATATTTTTAAACTAAGAAATAATAGATAATCCCATGGCAAAAATCTTGTTTGTTCAAAATTTTATGGTAGAATATTTAGGAATAATGTATCTTTCATCTGCTGTTAAAAAGCAAGGGCATAATTGTGCTGTTGCAATAGGAAAAGATTACAAAAAGGATATATATCCAAAATTGATTGAAGAAAAACCAAATGTAGTTGGAATATCTCTTATGACTTTTTCCCAAGATTGGAGTCTGGAAATTGCAAGAAATATAAAAAAAGATTTCCCTTCTATAAAAATAATTTTTGGAGGACCCCATCCTACTTATTTTCATGATTTCATAAATGAACCTGAAGTTGATATTATGGTTGTTGGAGAAGCTGAACAGGCTTTCACAGAACTTGTTAGTGCTCTAGAAAAAAATAAACCTATTAATAAAATAAAAAATGTTCATTGTAAGATAGACGGTAAAATATACCGTAATCCTATAAGGCCTGTTTTGAAAAATCTGGATGAACTGGAGTTTCCTGACAGGAATTTATACAAATTATATTCCTGGAAAATAGGGAGAAAAGATAATCAAAATATGATTGCTTCGCGAGGTTGTCCATTCAAATGCACTTATTGTTATAATAATGCAGCCGATGATTATTATGGCAGTGAGATAAGGTTCACAAGAACAAGAAGCCCTGGAAATGTTATTTTGGAACTCGAGCAGATAAAAAAAGAAATTAATCCTAAAAAAATAACATTTCATGATGATTTTTTTGGCTTAGCTGGAAAAAAATGGATATATGAATTCCTGGAAGACTATTCAAATAAAATAAAGATACCTTTTTTAGTTTTAATGAGGGCAGATATTATTGCAAGAAATCCAGAGATTCCTTTGCTTCTAAAAAAAGCAGGATGTTTTCAGGTTTGTTTTGGTATTGAGAGTGGAAATGAATATATAAGGAATGAGATTATAAAAAAGAATTTAAAAAATGAAGATATAATTAAAGCTTCAGAATTAATACATGAACAAGGTATTTATCTCAGGACTTGCAATCTTTTAGGAATTCCCGGAGAAAAAATAGAAAACATCTATGAGACAATTGAGTTGAACCAAAAAATAAAAGCGGACTTTCCTCATCCATATATATTCTATCCTTTTCCAAAAACCCAGTTAACTGAAGTGGCCATACAACAAGGATTACTAGACCGGGATTACGATAAGAGAGATGCAGGAAAAACTTCTGTTAAATCTTTTCATCATGGTTCAATATTAAACTTTGAAAATAAAAATGAAATAGAAAACCTGCATAAACTATTTCAATTGGCAGTTGCCTATCCTTCATTGATGCCAAAAATAAAAGAATGGGCAAAAAAAGATCATAAATTTATAAATAAAATGATATTTAAATTGATTTTAGGATATAAATTCAAGAAAGTTTACAAGCTTAGTCTCCCCATAGCGATTTATAATTTTATGTTCAGATAATTTTTATTAAAATAATGGGAATTAGATAATGAAAGAAAAAACTTTTATAATAAATAATAATTCCGTTTGAAAATGGAAAAAATAAATTTAGAAGATTATAATAATAATGATATTTTTTGGAAAGATTTTCAAAATCTTAGAGATAGTCCTTATATTTTGGATTTTCCTTTAAATAATTTTAAATGTCAGCTTGTTTTTTTAATAAAAAAATCAGATTTTTCTAAAAAAGATTATCCTCTTGCGCTGGGTTATATGGCCTCTTTAGTAAGAATGAATAAAGGAAAAGTTAAAATAAATATCCAGAACATTGATGAATATAATGCAGGGGAATTTGAAGGATATAATCTAATTTGCTTTTATCCAATGGTTGCCTTGTTTGATAAAACCCTTGAATTTGCAAAAAAAATAAAGTCAGAATTTCCGCAAACAAAAATATGTTTCTTTAATTCAGACCAGCATCAACATGAGATGATATTATGCACTCCTTCTGCAAAAGAATTTGGAAAAAATATGATGGAAAGATATCCCTTTATAGATTATATATTAATAGGAGAATGCGAGAAAGCATTCATTGAATTATGCAGAAATCTAAACCAAAATATAGAAGATTTCTCAAAAATTCCTGCATGCCTATATAAAAAGAATAATAAAATAAAGATTTCTGAAATATCAATACAGCCAATAGATTTCAAGTTTTTTCCATTTGCTTCACGAGATTATTTGGAAAAGGGGATTTTAGAAGGAATAAATATTATTTCTCCAAGAATGCAGTCTAAAAGAGGATGTCTCTCCCCATGCTATTATTGCGCAGAATCTTGTTCAAACATAACAATTAATGGAAGAAAAAATCCGGTCTTATTCAGGGATATTTTTAAATTTATAGAGGAGATAGAGATTTTGCAAAAATATTATGGAGTCATATTCTTTAATATTATAGATAGCTCTTTTGAAGATCCTGGAAAAATAGGCATTGAGAGATTAGAAACTTTTTGTGATGAAATAATAAGGAAGAAGATAGAAGCTTCCTTTAAAATACACTTAAGAGTTGAAACTGCAGACAAAATGGATGATAATTTTTTCATAAAACTTAAGGAAGTTGGAGTGGATGTTATTGGTTTAGGTGTTGAATCAGGAATAAAAAAAGAGCTTGATGCTTATAGGAAGATAACAACTGTTGAACAGAACCTGAAGACTATTTCAAGAATAGAAAAAATGGGAAAATTTTTTCTTGTTGTAGGTCATATAATGTTTAGTCCGGTATTAGGTATAAAAGATCTTCCTGAAAAAATAGAATTTATAAAAAAAATAAATCATGGCTGGGATTATATGGAAATGTCCAATAATTTGCTTGTATTTCCAGGAACAAAATTGCATTCTTCAATAAAAGAACAAAGCTTAGATCTTCCTCATGATAATCTTGCTCCAATCATTCCATACAAATTCCAGGATGAAGAGATTAATTTTGTAGCAGATGAGATGACAAAATTAAGGGCCAGACTGTCCGAAGCTGTAAAGTTGAACAATCTTTTCTATGACAGCTTAAACATAATAAGCAGATATCAGAATAAAATGAATTCTCATTTGTGGATTAAGCAAAAAGAATTTGAGGAATTTAAAAGCTCCATACACAAAATAATGAAAGAGGCTCAGGAAATATACACAGATTATTTAATTGAACTTATAAATCTTGCAAGGAATAATTGGAATGAAAAAGAAACTGATGCAATATATGGAGGAAGGATTAAAGATAAAATACCAAGATTATATAATCAAACACAAAAACTAATAAATGATTTATTTAATGACTTTGAAAGTTCAGGCTTATCTACAAAAAAACTCTATCTTAAAACCTGGATGTCCTTGATTAACTCCGAAGTAAATACTTTTGGAGGGAAAATTGCAGAGATATGGAATACAAGTATTATTATTGGAAAAAAGAAAATAAAAAATCGCATTGTTTATCCCCCTTTAGGTGGAAATTGGGCAGAGATTAATGGAAATCCAAATAATAAAATTTTCGATTATTACAAAAGATTAGCAGAAGGCGGATCTGGCATGATTATTATTGAAGGAGCTGCTGTTTCTCTTGATGGAAAAGGGGCAACTAATACTCTTTGTTTGCATAAAGAAGATCAAATAAAAGAGTTTTCAAGAATAGCTGAATTAATGAAAAAGAATAATGTATTTTCATCAATGCAATTAATGCATGTTGGAGGTCAAGGTAATCCTGATTTTACTGGTGTAAATCCATTTGCACCTTCTTATTATGATTGCAAACCAACTGGTTTTGTTGCAAGGGAGATTACAAAAGAGGAAATAGAAGATATTAAAAAAAAGTTTATAAAATCTGCTATTTATGCAGAGCAAGCAGGATTTGATGCAATTGAGTTACATTTAGCACATGGTTATCTTCTTCATGAATTTTTGTCTGAATACTTTAACAAAAGAACTGATGAATATGGGGGAAGCCTAAAGAATAGAATGAGACTTATCTTAGAGATAATGAAGGGAATAAAAAATAAAACCAATATTATAATTGGAGTAAGAATATCTGGAGAAGATTATCTTGAAAATGGAATAAATTTTGAAAGAAACAAGGAAATATTGCCTATTTTAGAGAAAGCAGGTATAGAATATTTTAGTGTCACTGCAGGAATCTATGACACTTCAAAGATTAAACACGAAGCAATGAAAAAAGGGGAATTTTTTGAATATTCAAAAAAAATAAAATCCATACTAACAAAACCGGTTGTCTGTGTAGGTAAGATAAAAGATATTGAAACAGCAGAATTGCACCTTAAAAAAGAAGATTGCGATCTAGTAGCAATTGGAAGAGCGCAATTAGCAGATCCAGCAATGGTAAAAAAATATGCCCAAGGAGTTCCTTATGACCAATGCATAGAATGTGGAGACTGCCAATATCTAAGGTTAGGAAGGCCTAATATTAAATGCAGAGTGAGGAAAGAATGACTAAAGGACTAATTCTTGGAGGAGCAAGATTTCATGGATATCTTTTAGCTAAATATTTTTCAGAAAAAGGAGATGAAGTATATGTTTTGAACAGAGGCAACTTTCGCAATAATTATCCTTTAAAAATAAAACAAATAATTGCAGACCGCAATAATTCCCAGCAATTAAAAAATGCTCTTGAAGGATTTAAATTTGATTATGTGATTGATAACAATGCTTATAACCCTATGCAAATTGAAATATTCCTTAATATTATGAAAGATAGAGTAAGGCATTATGTATTTACAAGTACAGCCTCTGTCTATCTAAATTTTTTTTCAGAT
>ERZ1292629.4093-Hain-H43-01um-R1-4093-length-10847-cov-8_pt1 | contig 10847 bp, 11 predicted proteins | sample MGYA00564399_ERZ1292629 | MGnify/ENA primary metagenome ERZ1292629 (study PRJEB36523, sample SAMEA6512636) | groundwater metagenome | collected 2019-01-08 | study: AquaDiva: Metagenomics assemblies of 32 groundwater samples | reverse complement strand
ACACAAAGGATATTGCTTATCGACCTTTGTGTCTAATATATGGGGTCCGGGTCACTTAGTAAGAAACTTACCCCCCCTTGTTATTTTTGTGTTTTTGTGTATAATATTTTTCAGTACGCTAGTGGATTTAGTATTCACGCTTTGAAAATTCACGCTTAAGTTCTCATAATGGGAGCTTGAGATTAGGCATTCACCTTAGTTTTTGTGGGGGTCGCATCATGTACAAGGGGGCGAAGTATAGTCTTACGAATGGCGGAGCTCGTATTGATGCCAGTCGGATTCGTTTCGCGAAGGCTCCAGAGGGTTCCGGTTTTTTCGACATCCTTATTGACGGAGTGGTTGTCACGGACGCGAATATTCGCGGATGCGATTACCCTCCTCGATACAGCGATGGGGATCTCAAGGTCTGCGTTCTTGCATGGACGCGGCCTGGACAACCAGCCATCGTTGCTCTATTTGTAAATGGCTTGGTCGGTGAATGGGTCCACAAAGAAGTGGGGATACCAAAGGTAATCTCTGCGACAGCGGTCCCGCTGAATGTTTTGTACGAAGTCGGCGGGAAACCTCATGCCATCAAGGACGCTGAGGCGGCTTAAACAAGGAGGATGTTTCTAAATTGCTCCGTGCGGGAGCAACAGGATTCGAAGGGGTTCGTCCATATGGCGGATCCCTTCTCTTTTTTATAGTGCCTCCCCGGGGGGAATCGAACCCTCATCTAGGGATTAGAAGTCCCTCGTTCTGTCCATTGAACTACGGGGAGATAGTCGAAAATGATCAAGTAAACCTAATTTCCAGCCCAATATTTTCCGAAACAGATTTTTATCACTAATGACTATTCCGCAAGTGCCATTATATAAGATGTTTCTTCTTTGGTGCAAGGTGCTATTTTTTATATACAATTTATGAAATTGGCTACTAGGAATGCCTGTCGTATTTGACCAAAAGCGCACGACATCTTTCTTGATATGTAAGTTGTGGACGTGAAGAGATATTCTAAACTTTTTTTCAGGCACGTTACAAATCTCGCGGAACCATCGCATCATGAATTTAATCATTAACGGATCGGAGTTGGTAAACTTAACACGCTCTTGCTTATGTTTATCTCCTTCTGCCCAATAAAGAGAAAGCCCAATTGAAAACAGATTCTCATTAACATGTTTTTTGAAATCTTTTCTCGAAAATCCCACTACTTCTTTTATATTTTGTAACCTTAGCTCCTTTCTTTTTTCGGCCGCCTTAGCTCTAGAAATTTCTCTGCCTTTGGCTAATAGTCTTAATTTATCGGTTGGGATATTAACATCTCGTAGCCATAAACTTAAAGTGGATTTAGAGACGTTAACGAGTGACAATATTTTAGGGTAACTATACCCCTGTTTTCTGAGTTCTATTGCCCTAATTTTTTCTTCAAATTTCACTAAGTAATTATAGTACTATATACTATATAAGACAAGGAGTAGGTTCGATTTAAAAGTTGATAACTCTGAAAAATGGTGTAGAATTCAATTCACAATCGGGCCGTAGTGTAGTGGTAGCACGAGTCTTTTGGGAAGATTTAGCCCGAGTTCGAATCTCGGCGGCCCGACAAATCTATTTTGATAGTCCCTCTATCCATCCCATTATTTTGTGAAATAGATTAGTGTCGTTAATTCGGATTGATATTGTGCCGTAAGGCAATCTATTAAAAGGTTTTTTGCCTTTGCTTGATTTACTGATACCGTAGTAGATTTTGTCGAAATTATCTTTTGGCAACTTTGTGACTTCTTGCCAGAATTTTATAATAGTTTCTTCTTTGAGGTGCTCGTAACTTCTTATGTTGGCAGTTATTTTCTTTTCGGGTACTTCGCATATTTCTCTTAAGAATTTTAGGAATAAAGAAATAATTTTGGGATCGCTATTTATTAAGGACACGGGGTGATTTGTTCTTTCTTTGCCGTTGCGGACTACTGGGCGTTTATATCCTTCTGCCCAATATAGCGCGATGCCGATAAGTTTAAGTTCCTTACTGTTCGGAGAAGTTATTTCCCTCGAAGCTTCCGTTCTGATTTTTCTTGCTCTCTGAACAGCTAGGTGTGTTTGTCTTTTATTTCGTTTTATAAGACCTTTTAATGTGCCTGCGTATATTCGATTTTTTATTCTATTCTTGGCGGTTTCGGAAAGTTCGGTGCCGGTGAGCCAGTTCGAGAGTGTGCTTTTGGGTACTTTAAGAGTTCTCGATATTTCAGTATAGCTTTTACCTGATAAGCGAAGTTTGAGCGCTTTATTTCTATCTTTCCGCATAGTAGAGCTTATGCCTTGTATTATACCATCATCAGTTCATTTTTACTAACCATCTTGATTATTAGATTTAAAGTTTTACTATGTATATTGCGCCTGGGTAGCTCAGTGGTAGAGCGCAGCCCTGAAATCTTCGGGGCTTTCCGCAGTAATGCGGATTGAAAAATCGGGTGAATTCGGGGAAACCTTAGTCGTTTATTACGATGGCAATCCCGAGCCAAGCCCCGCTGGGTCATTTATTTTGAGTAGCGGGGAAGGTGTAGAGACTAACAAGTGAGTCCCAACAATAAACTTGTATAAGCGCCCGACCCCCACCCTTCAGTCGAAAGATGGGGGATGATATAGTCCGACTCTTGGAGAAATCCAAGTCAGTTCTAGGAAGAGGCTGGCGTCCGGTGTTCGATTCACCGCCCAGGCACTGATGCAAAACAAAATCCCCCGATCCTCCGGCTGGCGGAGGGGGATTTTGTTATTTCTTTAGATCAAGAGTGAGGCGTTTTTCTTGAGGGCTGATTGATTCAATCGTGAATTCGTATTCTTGGCCTTGAGCGAGGGATTGGCGCATTTCTTCCTGACTGCCGAATTTTGAAACGTGGATCATGCCTTGGATTTGGCCGTCCAGATCAACCACAGCTCCGAAAGGATTAAATTTGTAAATTTTTCCTTTTACTTCTTGCCCGACTTTGTAAGTATCGGCGACCCTTTCCCAAGGGTCAATCTTCAGGGCTTTGAGGGATAAGAAGACGCGGTTGTCTTTGATGTCGATAATTTTAACCCGAACGGTGTCGTTGATTTTGACCACTTCTTTGGGATTGTCGATTAAACGGTGGTCGAGCTCTGAGATATGAACCATGCCTTCAACCGAGGGGTTGTCGATGAATTTTATAAAAACACCGAAGTCGGCAATGCCCGAGACGAGACCTTCCACTTCTTGGCCAACTTGATATTGGGTAAGAATTTCTTTGGTGTTGCCGCCAATATTTTCCCTTTCCGAAACGATGAGCTTGTTGTTTCTGGGGTTGACGTCAATGATTTTAACGCTTAATTCTTCGCCGATAAGTTTTTTTAATTCCTCGATAAGTTTCTCGCGTTCTCCGTCAACGATTTTTGGTTGGTGGTCGTTGGAGAGCTGGGAGATAGGGAGGAAAGCTTTTAGCCCCAAAAGGCTCAAAGTTAGACCGCCGCTATTGGCGCTAATCGCTTTGGTTTTCACAATTTCTCCGCTTTCCTGAAGTTCTTTGATTTGCTGCCAGACTTGCTGTTTTTCGGCTTCCGAGAGGGAGAGTTCGATATAACCGCTTTTGTTGTCAATGGAAGCAATTTTAGCCGGGAGCTGGTCTCCGACTTTAAGATTGCGGATAATATTTTTGGCGTTTACGAATTCCTGGCCGTAGATAATGCCGGTGCCGAAACCAGCGACGTCAAAATAGGCTTCGCGGGTGGTTTTTTTGATAAGTTCGACTTCAACCACGTCGCCTTCCCGGGGTCCGGAAAAACTGGTAACGCCGGCTTTAATGAGCTGGCTCAAGAGGGGTTTGATCTTCTTGGTGTTTACGGGCATAAGTTAGTCAAATGATTATAGGCAACGAAAAGCGGTTCGTCAATATAAATAACAAAAAGACAGTAAAGGCTTCCCAAAGGTCTTAATTTTTGGTAAAATGGTATCGGAAATATGATATTAAGCTACTTTGGAGAGGGTGGTTTCCGTTTGCAAAGCGGAGACGTTTCTTTATTAGTGGATCCGCCCAATAACCGGTTGAAGGCGGACGTGGTTTTGAAAACGTTGGTTTCGGCCGATGTTGTTTCAGAGCAGGCCAGCGAGATTGTCTTCCCTGGAGAGTATGAAGTGAAAGGAATACAGATTTTAGGGTGGCAGTTGAAAGACGAATCAACTGAAAAGTTCATCAAAACGGTTTATTTGGTGCGATGGGAAGAGATGCAATTTGCTTTTTTGGGGCAAGCTAAGGATTTGCCGCCGACCGAGATTTTAGATAACTTGGACGGCGAACTGGATTTTCTTTTTCTGCCGATCGGGGGAGGGGATACGCTTTCGGCGAAAAATGCGGCGAGTTTAGTGAAACAACTCGAACCGCTGGTTGCGGTGCCAAGTTTTTATAAAAATGCCGGCGATTTTTTGAAACTTTTAGGGCAATCACGAGAAACTCAAGAGAAGTTTGTGTTTAAGAAGAAGGATTTAGCCGGGAAAAAGAGTGAGGTGCTTGTCCTTAAAAATCTAAGCGCATAATAATTTTTATTTGTGAAATGTTTAGGAATTTTTTAGAAAAACTACAATCAGCTTCACATGAGAAGAAAAAGTTTTGGATGATACTTTTCACATCCATTGCGATGGTGGTAGTGATTTATTTGTGGTTAGCGTATTTTAATAATTTAGTGGCAAGTTTAAGTCGTCCCTCAACTTTAGCTCAAGCTCAAGATAAAGGAGTTGAAACGAATAGCCAGGATTTTTCTTTTTCTGAAACCATGAAAAACGGCACAGCGATAGTTTTTGGTTTTTTTGGAGACAGGGTTAATGATTTGGTAAAACTTTTCGAAAAGCCAAAAGAGTATATTATAAAACCCTAAAGCACGAAACACGTAGCACGTAACAAAAAAAGAAGAATTAATTCAACGAGCAAAATGGACAAGGATAATAAGCTTGAGAAAAAGGAAATAACCAGCGAACTTCAGGAGGCGTACATCGACTACGCGATGTCGGTGATTGTGGCGCGGGCGTTGCCTGACGTGCGGGATGGTTTAAAACCGGTCCACCGGAGAATTCTTTGGGACATGTGGGACTCAGGACTTACGCATCAAGCGAAGTTTAGAAAATCGGCTAACGTGGTTGGAGAAACTTTAGGACGATACCACCCCCACGGCGATACGGCGGTTTATGACGCGATGGTGAGAATGGCTCAGGATTTTTCTTTACGCTATCCGCTTATAAACGGGCAAGGCAACTTCGGTTCGATTGACGGAGACAGCCCGGCGGCTATGAGGTATACCGAAAGCCGACTCGCGAAAATCAGTGATGAGATGCTTTTGGATATAGAAAAGGAGACGGTGGATTGGCAACCAAATTACGACAACACCAGGCAGGAACCGAAAGTTCTGCCGGCTAGGCTTCCGAATTTGCTTTTAAACGGCAGCTTTGGAATCGCCGTTGGGATGGCGACCAGTATTCCGCCGCACAATATCGGAGAAGTGGCGGACGCGGTTTTGCACATGGCTGATAATCCAGATGCGTCGGATCAGGATTTACTTAAATTTGTTAAGGGGCCGGATTTCCCTACGGGAGGTTTAATTTTCGATTCGAAAGCAATTCGAGAAGCGTATTTAACCGGAAGAGGAGCAGTGGTGACGCGAGCCAAAGTTGATATTCAAGAGAAGAAAAATCGCCAGTATGAAATTATAGTGACGGAGATTCCATACCAAGTAAATAAGTCGGAATTAGTGAAAAGAATTGCCGAGCTGGTTCAAGAAAAGAAAATCGAAGGAATAAAAGATTTAAGAGACGAATCTGGGCGCGAAGGATTAAGGATTGTGATTGAGCTCAAAAATGATGTGCCGCCCCAGAAAATTTTAAACCAGCTTTATAAACACACCGATTTGCAGAAGAACTTTAACTTTAATACAGTGGCGCTTGTTGACGGGATCCAACCTCGGCTTCTCTCTCTTAAGGAGGTGCTTTCTTACTACTTGGATTACCGGAAAGTGGTGATAAAGCGCCGAACGGTATTTGACCTTAAAAAAGCGGAGGAGCGGGCTCACATTCTAGAAGGGTTGGCGAAAGCGCTCAGCTCAATTGACAGGATTATTCAAACAATCAAAAAGTCAGAGGATCGAGAAAGCGCCAAAATTAATTTAATTAAAACTTTTAAATTTACCGAGATTCAGGCTGTAGCGATTTTGGAGATGAAGCTTCAAGCTTTGGCGGGTTTGGAAAGGGAGAAAATTGAAAATGAGCTTAAGGAGAAATTAGCGCTGATAAAAGAACTAAACTTGATTCTTAAGAGTCCGGCGAGAATTTTGAAAATAATTAAAGATGACGTGCTGGATGTGAAAGAAAAATATGGTGATGCCAGACGAACTCAGGTGATAAGCCACGCCACCGAAGAATTTACTGAGGAAGATTTAGTGCCGCAGGAAGACGTGGTGATTGCGCTTTCATCGAGCGGCTATATCAAGCGGCTTTCTCCGAATGTTTTTAAAAGTCAAAATAGGGGAGGAAAAGGATTGATTGGTTCTGAGGTGGCGGACGAGGATTTTATTGTTCATTTTATGTCGGCTAATACGCACGATGATTTGCTTTTCTTTACGGACCGGGGACGGGTTTTTCAAACTAAGGCTTATGAAATACCAGTAGCGAGCAGGGTTTCGAAGGGCCGGGCAATCCATAATTTTTTGGAGTTGCCGGGCGAGGAAAACGTGAGCGCGATTATTGCTTATGCCAATAGCGAAGGAAAAAAGAATGTGAAAGAGGATGTAAGGTATTTAGTGATGGCGACAAGGAATGGACTAATCAAGAAAACGCATCTTTCTGACTTTTCAAATATTAGGAGGACCGGGATTATGGCGATTGCTTTAAGGAAGGGAGACAGTTTGAATTGGGTGAAACTTTCCCAGGGTAAGGACCAAGTGATGCTCGCCACTAAAAAAGGACGGTCAATTAGATTTTCGGAATCTCAAATTAGAGCGATGGGAAGGGCGGCGGCGGGGGTAAAAGCTATCAACCTTAAAAAAGGAGACGAAGTGGCAGGATTTGATATAATAAATGCAGGCCAGATTCCGAATGCGAAATCACTGAAATTTTTAGTGGTAGCGGCAAACGGTTTTGCTAAGCAAACATCGCTTAGTCAGTACCGGGTCCAGAGCCGGGGCGGGAGCGGAATCGCCACGGCGAAAGTGACGCCGAAGACCGGAGAGCTAGTGGCGGCTAAGGTTTTAGTGGAAGAGACCGAGATTATGGCTCTTTCGGCGAAGGGGCAGATTATCCGGACGAAACTTTCGAGCGTGAGAGTGACGGGACGATCGGCTCAAGGAGTGAAGATAATGAATTTAAAAGCGGGAGACAGGTTGGCGGGGGTAGTGGTTATATAGAAATGAAAAGTGTAAATATCAAAGTGCAAAATTTCGGAGCCCTGCTTCGCAGGTTGATTTTATAATTTGGGATTGCAATTTTTAATTTTATAAACTTAATGCAATTTTCCAAGAGGCAAAAAATTATATTAGTGGCGGGAGGATTTTTGGTGATTGTGGTTTTAGTTTTGATTTTTACGAATACTCGCGGTGGAGGTGGGAACGCATTGACGGCGAAACTGACTGTTTGGGGGTTGGATGACGCGAAGGTTTTTGACCAAATAAAATATGGGTATATTAAGACTCAACCGGGCGTTACGGTTAATTATGTTCAAGTCAACAATGTCGAATATGACTCGAAGCTGCTGGAAGCTTTGGCGTTAGGCGAAGGACCGGATGTTTTTATTGTGCGAAGCGGTTCTTTACTCAAGGACAGGGCTAAACTCGCTCCGGTTTCAGCGACTCAATTCGGGCTGGTGAATTTAAGGGATTCTTTCCCTCAAGTGGTGGAGCAGGATTTTGTAAGCGGAGGCAAGATTTACGCTTTGCCGCTTTTTATAGACACCTTAGCTCTTTTCTATAACAAAGACTTTTTTGACCAAGCGAGTATTGTTTACCCTCCTCAGACTTGGGATGATTTTCAGGCGGATGTTCCGCTTTTAAGGCAGACCGATGAGTTTGGGAATATCGCTCGCGCGGGAGCGGCGATAGGCGGGACGGAGAAGACAATCGGCGCGGCGGGGGATATTTTGAGCATGCTGATGCTTCAAAATGGCACTAAAATGATAAGCAGTGATTTGCAAAGCGCGATTTTTGCCGGAGACGGAGCAAGGGGGCCGGGCGCTCAAGCGTTAAATTTTTACACCCAGTTCGCCAATCCGGCTTCAAAATTTTATACTTGGAACGATGGGCGGGGTGAGGCGCTTAGCGGTTTCGCGAGCGGGAAGGCGGCGATGGTTTTAGGGTATCGGAGAGATCTTTCGACAATAAAAAAGAAAAGCCCGTTTTTAAATCTAGGGGTAGCGCCTTCGCCGCAGGTGAATAAAGATGATACTTTGACATACGCGAGTTATGAAGGATTCGGAGTTTCAAAACGGAGCGTGTATCAAGCGGTGGCATGGGATTTTGTGATTTATGCCGCTACCAATTTGAATTCTCAGAGAACCTACTTTAAAACAACCCAGAAGCCTCCGGCTTTGAAAAAATTGATTGCCGAACTGATTAATGACCCAGAGATGCAAGTTTTTGCGAGGCAGGCGCTTACGGCCCGGTCGTGGACGAGAGTGGATGACGTACAGACAAAGCAAATTTTTTCGGATGCGATTTCGGATGTGTTGCTTAGCGGGAGTGATGTGAATAAAGCGCTTACAAAAGCCCAAACAAGAGTTACCCAGATTTTGAGGGCGAAAAGATAATTTAGCTACTTCATCCTCCTAAATTTTGGAACAAAACTTTGGAGGGTGAATACGGATTTATTACGAATATACGAATGTTATAGAAGAGAAAAAGACGACAAAACTAAAGATCTAAAAAGATGACAAAGAGAAAGCGTTACACAATTTTAATTAGTTTAGGGTTAGTAGGTGTGTTTCTTATACCAGTCGTGGTTTCGGCGGCGGGTATTGATAGTTTAATTTATTGGGGGCCGCTCGTTGCCTGCCAAGATAAAGAAGGAGGTGTTTGCACAAGTTTGTGTGATTTAACCACATTAGCTGACAATTTGATTCGTTTTGGGTTTACGATTCTTTTAATAGTAATCGCGCCGATTATGATTGTGGTTGGAGGCGGGATGATCTTAATAGCGGGAGCGTCGGAGAAACTTTTAAGCCAAGGAAAAACAATTTTAAAAGGAGCGGTAGTGGGAGTGGTTTTGGCGTTGTTTGCTTATACAATCGTGGCGACCTTTTTGTGGCTTATAGGCAATAATCAAAGTGGGACGCGGGTGAGCTGGCCGGAGGTTAATTGTAACGCGATATCGCCGGGGGAAATGCCGCCTTTTGGAGGAGGTGAAGCGGGCGGAGGGGAGCAACCAGGGGGCGGGGGATTGGCGGGTGATATCGTAGATGGTCCATGTCCTAATAGGGAGTGCCAGCTTATTAGTCTAAATTTTGATGGTGGTAGTTTCTTATTAAAGCCGCCTGCCCAAATGGCGGCACCTCCGATGGTAACAGCCCTTTCGTGTATGGGCGAGAAGTTTAGGGATAATTATGCCATTTTAGTTCAACCGATTAGAATCACCGAGGCGTTGCCGATCAGCTCACCTCATAATGATCCAAAACATAATAATGGTTGCGCGGTGGATGTTACTCCGCCGAGTAATTTTAATTTTCCTCCCCAATGTGGCGCTGTTACGAACTTGATTCAAGCGGCTCAGGATTGTGGTTTGCAAGTAAAAAACGAGTATTATTTGAGCTGTGACGGACAAAACACAGAGCATTCCACCGGAGAACATCTCCATCTGGATTCTGTTAGTGGGGTGTGTAATAATTAAAATAAAGAATGAAATTATCTCAAAAAGTATTTAAAGTGCTTTTAATATTTTTTGTTTTGTGGAGTTTAGGTGGAGGAGTGGCTTTGGCCCAGGGGCAGGATACCGGGGGCGCAACTAATTTTCCTATTCCTAACCCGCTTTCATGCGGGAGTGACCCAGAACATCCGGGGCTAGAGGGATGCGTAAGGAGCGTGATAAGAAGCCTTTTAATACTGGCGACGCCTATTGTGGCGGTGATGGTGATTATCGGGGGTTACCAGATTTTGACGGCGGGGGGAGACCCGGAGAAATTTAGCAAAGGCAAGAAGACAATTCTTTACGCGGCAGCCGGGTTTGCCGTAATTCTTTTGGCTAATGGGGTGGTTTTAATTATCCAGGATGTTTTAAGTGGCGGAGCTTGCACTGGGGCGAGTTGCCCACCATCGTGATTTTAGTGATTTTGGGAGGTGAGGATAATATAATTTGAAGTTTTTTGAGAATAAAGTACAATGGAGGGGTATTAAATTGAAAGGTCGATCAGGTTTTGCTTACTAGTTTTGGGGCAAAACTTAGAGGAAAAGACAATTAAATTTAAATGGACGGATTAAAGAAAGGAATAACGATTTCGGTTTTAACGCTTCAGTTTGTAGTCCCTATTTTGGTTTTAGCACAAGGCGCCTCAGATCCAGCGGTTAGTGATTTTTGTGGAGTTATTACTCTTATTCAGCGGATAACGAGAATTCTGTTGGTTTTATTGGTGATTTTGGCAGTGGTCTTCGTTATTATGGCGGCTTTCAAGTATCTGACAGCTTCAGGTGATGCCGAGAAAGTGAAGGCGGCTAATCATCAAATCTTGTACGCGGTAGTGGCAATAGCGGTGGGACTTTTAGCAGGAGTGATTCCAGTAGTAGTCAAGTCAATTATTGGCGGCAGTGAAGGAGATTGCCCTACTGTTCTAAAAAGCTAAAATCCCGCATAAAGTTCAATAGCTTGGAACCGTTTTGATGATATCAGCGGGGGTTTTCAT
>ERZ1292629.4092-Hain-H43-01um-R1-4092-length-10847-cov-10_pt1 | contig 10847 bp, 17 predicted proteins | sample MGYA00564399_ERZ1292629 | MGnify/ENA primary metagenome ERZ1292629 (study PRJEB36523, sample SAMEA6512636) | groundwater metagenome | collected 2019-01-08 | study: AquaDiva: Metagenomics assemblies of 32 groundwater samples | reverse complement strand
GCTGGTGAACGATTGAGGAAAGCAAGAGAAAAGAGATAAATTAATGAAGCGTGGGTTGTTCGATACATTTTATTCTTTAAGTGATGAATCATTTCATATTATATCAGACAATGATGCTCTTACTAGTGTCTTAAATGATATTAATATGTATCCGAAAGTTTGTCTTGATATAGAAACAACTGCTTTACGGCCTCATGATTTAAATGCTCAAATCATAGGGATAGGATTGACAGCAGACAGGCAGAAAACATATTATATAGATTTAACGAAATTTGATAGAGATTTTTATGAAAAATTTAATGTGTTTTTAAAGAATAAATCTGTAGTAGGTCAAGGGATAAAGTTTGATCTTAAATTTTTACTTCATAATAAAGTTGAGTCAAGAGGCGTATTTTTTGATACATTAGTAGCTAGTCAAATTCTTGAAGCGGATCATGATGGACATGCTCTAGATGAACTTGTTGCACGACATATGCCACATGTTGATGCGGGATGGAAAAGAAAATTTAAAGAAGAACTTAAAAAAAGAGATAATGATATTAGATCAATGCCTATTAATTTTGTGGCTGATTATTGTTGTAAAGACACTAAATATACATATGAATTATATAAGATATTATTTAAAAAAGCATCAAAAGATAGTTTATTAAGTTTGTTAAATAATCTTGAGTTTCCTCTTGTTAATGTCGTTGCAAATATGGAATTAAAGGGAATGTGTATAGATGTAGAATATTTATCTTCTCTTAGAAGTAAGTATTCAAGTGAACTTGATAAATTAGAACAAATAGTATATAAAGAAGCAGGAGAAGAATTTGATATTGGTTCTTCTCAACAACTTGCTAATATTTTAATTAAGAATTTTCAAATAAACTTGCCTATGACAAATAAAAATAACTACTCTACAGATGAAAAAGTATTGAGTGGTCTTAGGAAACACCATAAGATAATAGATCATATTTTATCTTATAGAGAATATGCGAAATTATTATCAACATATGTTAATGGGTTTCTTGCTAGAGTAGATTCAGATGGGCGTATGAGAACAGAATTTGTGCAAAATGAAGCAAGAACACATAGATTTAGTTCAAAGAATCCTAACTTTCAAAATATTCCTGTAAGAAATACAGGAGAAATAAGAAACTCTTTTATAGCGCCTCATGGATATAGTTTATTATCTAAAGACTATTCTCAAATAGAAGTACGTGTTGCTGCGTGGTGTTCAGGAGATAAAGCATTAATATCAATTCTAAATTCATCTGATGTATATATAGAAATGGCAAAAATATTTATGAACAAGGAAGAAATTTCTATAAAGGAAAGAGAAGTAACTAAGGCAATTGTATTAGGTACAATGTATGGTATGGGGGAAGAAAAATTTGCCTACTCTCTTAATATGCCTTTAGAAGAAGCAAGAGACACAAAAAAGCAATTTTTCGGAAAATTTAAAAAGTTAAGAGAGACTATATATGAAGTAACTAATAATGTTAAAAAAGACGGATATATAAAATTTTGGTCTAATAAATGCCTACCGTTAGATCCTGAATATTCATTTAAGGCATTTAATACTCTTGTTCAAGGAACAGCAGCAGATATTATGAAAAGCGCATTGGTAAAATGTTTTGACATGATTAATTTTAAAAAATTAGATTGTTCTATTCTGTCCACTATTCATGATGAGTTATTATTTGAAGGGAAAGATCAAACTATTGAGTCAGAAAGTGAGATTTTAACAGACGCAATGACTGATTGTATAATCCCTAATTTTAATATACCGATTATAGTTAATAGTAAAGTTATGTCAAGGTGGAAAAAGTGAAAATTTATTATGGAATTTTTGTCCAAGATGTGCCATTTCTTAGAAGAAAATCTAAGTTATTCAATGAAATAGATATGAATGTATTAATTAGTTTTTACGATATAGAAGTTAAAAAAAATAGAAAAATCAACATTATAGAGGAGCTTGAGAAATGTACAGAATCACAAAAGAATATACAATAGCATATGCACATAGGCTTTTAGGGAATCAATTTGGATGTAATAATTTACATGGGCATAATGGGACAATTGTAGTTGGTTTGAAATCTGAAACTTTAAAAGATGGAATGGTAATAGATTTTAATGTCTTGGATAAAAGGATGTCTACATTACTTGATTTATTAGATCATTCTTGTATTACAGAAGATGGGGATAAATCTCTTCAGAAATTTTTGCAACAAGAAAATAGTAAATTTTTTAATTTAACGTTTGAACCTACCGCTGAAAATATATGTAAATTTATATACGAATATGTATGGATTTCCCTAAGAGAATTATTAGATTATGTTGAATTTTATGAAACAGATAAATGTGGAGCAATGTACAGTGGGGATTAAAATATTTATTGGGGGAAGAAGTTCTGTTCTTAATAGAGAGCATAGAAGTGAAGATTTTGTTAAGAATTTTATTTATAGACATGATATAAGACGTATATATACATATTCTTGGCTAGATACTGTTGATTCATTTGAAAAAATTATGAAGATAAGGGAGAAAATCCGTGACAAAGAAGAGTGATCAACGACCACAAATAAGGATTTCTTGGAAGGAGTTTGATAAAGGTTCAAAAGATATTATTCGTCAAATTCGATTATTCCCAGGAAGAGAATATGACCAAATAATATGTGTATCAACAGGAGGATTATTTGTAGGTGGGATAGTGGCTAAAAAGTTAAATATAAAGAACATATCTATTATAAATGCATATAAATATAGAGAAGACAATAAATCTTTTAATAAGGTCCATATTAGTAGTGATATTCCTGCTGTTAGTGAGAGTGCATTATTAGTTGACGATATATTTGATTCAGGGGAAACTATGACAATTGTATTAGATACTATAAAAAGAAAAAGGATGCCTGAAAAAGTAGATACGTGTTGCTTATATACTAAATGTTCTTCTATTTATCCCAAACCTACATATTATTATAGAACTGTTGATAAGTGGGTAAAGTTCCCTTGGGAGGATTAAGGTGAAAAAATATGTGATGGCTCAAATATCTGTTCCAGGCTTACATAGTTGGTCTAATTGTAATATAGAATCTGTTTCTTTTCTTAAAGATCTACATAGACATATTTTTATAATAAAAGTTACATTAGAGGTATTTGATGACGATAGAGAAATTGAATTTTTTGTATTACAGAATAAGATTAAAAATGCTATTAAAACTAGATTCGTAACATCTACATTTGATTTATATAATTTTGAAAATAATTCTTGTGAAATGATAGCATCTTTTTTATGTGAGAAATTTATTAATATATATTGTTATAGTAAAAATAGAGACATTAAAGTTGAAGTTATGGAAGATGGAGAAAACGGAGGTATTGTAGTTTATGAGAAAGAATAAAAAATCTTATAAAAAACCATTATTTATCTTGTGTCGTGTATCACAAGGTATGTTTTCAAATGAATGGGAAGTTACGGTTGAGTTGTCAAATGGTTACTATGTAATTGCATTTATAGATAAAAAACAAGTTTTTATTAAGCAGGAACCAGAGAAAGGACAAAAAGTAGGTGGAAAGGTTATGGTTTCTGTTGTTACTCTCAAAAAAGATACAATAATTGTTGATCTTCCACAACCAACACTAACAAAGGGGACGAGAATAGAAATATCTAAACAATTAGTTGTCAAGGATGATTTTGATATGATTGCAGAGCATATCATTGAGACTCATAAAGACACAATAAAGGAGTTAAATAGTTTATGATAGGGAACTTTAACTTTGATCTCCCTGAAATATATCAAATAGAAGTTACAAATAGATGTAACTTTTCGTGTCCAAACTGCCCTAGATTTACGTCTAATCGTGCAGAAACAGATTTTGATATTGATTTATTAAAATTGATGGCAAAAAGGGGAGATTTAGATAATAGTTATTTTATAGAATTACAATTCGCAGGTGAACCTTTATTATATCCTTATTTAGATAAAGCAGTAAATATAATCCAAGAAAACAATTGTATGGTAGGATTGTCAACAAACGGATCATTAATTAAAGAGATAGATAAGGCGCAGTTTAATGCTTTGATACAATGTGATTACTTAACTATTAGCATAGATGGTTATAATCAAGAAACGTGTGAAAGATACAGGCCAGATATTAATTTTGGTGAGTTAGTTGATAGTATTAATTTATTATTAGACATTAAAGAAGATGAATATGGAACAGATTATTTATATGAAAATGTTAATAAATCGCCCATTATAACCCTTCAAATAGTCAATTTTAGTGATGAAGCTTATTTAGAAAAGTCAAAAATTGAATTAAAAAAAATATTTGGAGGAAAATGTTTATATACTACAATAAAGAATTATTTCCATACTTTTTCAGATAAACCCACGATTGATTTATGCTTAAACCCATTTTTTAGTGTGACTATATTAGCAAATGGAAATGTTACTCCATGTTGTTATATGTTTGATGAAGATATTATATATGGAAATCTTAAGGATGCAGACTTAAGAACAATATGGAATGAAAGTGAAGTAAGAAAAGAACATATAAAATCCTTTAAAACAGAACAATATTTTGAGAGATGTAATAAATGTAGCATGAGAAGTCCCGCTTTACTACATTGGGATATGGTTCTGTATAATAGACGGAGGAGTAGCATATAATGTTATATCTAATCCCAATAGAACCATATGAGGAACGATACTCAGAACAATGGTATAGATGGTATATGAAGGAATGTCAAGCTCTGAATATTAAATTTGAGATGATAGACGGAGATCAACAAACAACAACGCTTGAAAATAATCAAGTGGTATTATCGCCTGTAGGCACTAATATATACAAAATGAGTCAATTGACTAAAATTTTGTATAAGATTAAAAATGGTAATATTAAAGATGGAGATAAATTTTATTTTTTCGATGGGTGGTTTCCGGGGGTCTCAAGTATAAAATATTGTGTAAATATGCTCGGTTTAGATATAGAAATGTATGCGTTCTTTCATGCTGGAACATATGATAAATATGATTTTACTTACCAACACAATATGGAATCATGGGGCAAACATCTTGAAAATGCGTGGTTTGATATATATAATAAAATATTTGTAGCATCTGAATATCATAAAAATTTGCTAGTAGAAACACGTAATATAGATGCCTCTAAAATTTATGTTGTAGGAATACCAATATATAAAGAAGAATATATGGCTGATATAATCCCAGGAACTATTCCAAATTCAGAGAATACAATTGTATTCCCTCATAGACTAGCAGACGAAAAACAATTTGAAGATTTTCGATTTTTAGAGGATTATTTTATCAGAAAAGATAAACATTGGAATTTTGTAGTTGCGAAGGATGTTTGTAATACTAAAAAAGATTATTATAATTTATTATATAAAGCTAAAGTTAGTTTTTCATCTGCATTACAAGAAACATTTGGAATAGCTATGTATGAATCAATTGCTCTTAAATGTTGTCCTGTTGTTCCAAATAGGTTATCTTATGTTGAATATTATCCGATTTTATATAGATATGATTCTCTATTTGAGGCTGCCACTAGAATAGAACGGCATATAACATATAATAATACATATTCAGATTTTAATCATGAGCCTACATTTGAATTTAATCTAAAGAAATTTGAATTTTCTATAAGAAATATATTATATAAAATAGGAGTATGTAATGCCTGATGTGATGATTGATTCAGGTGCTCATTCATTTGCCAACAAATTTTTAATATCTGATAGAAGTGCTAGCTATGCAGATACTAAGGAATTTAAAGAATATCTTGAACGCTATATTACATTTTTACACCAATATAAAGATCGAATTGATATATATGTTACATTAGATGTAATTGGGAATGCAGAGAAGACATGGGAAGTTCAAAAATATATAGAATCATGCGGGCTTAATCCGTTGCCTGTATTTCATCATGGTGAAGACTTTAAATGGCTTAAAAAGTATCTTGATAATTATGATTATATAGGGATTGGTGGTCTAGCAGCTAGACTCACTAAATACAGTTTTAAATTATGGGGAGATAAAGTATTTGGTATATTAACAGATGATAAAGGGAAGCCATTAGTGAAAGTTCATGGGTTTGCTATGACTAGTGTTGAATTAGTCAAAAGGTATCCATGGGCATCCATTGATTCGACTTCATGGTTAATGTATGCGCGTCATGCTCAAATAGCTACTCCTTATGGGATAGTAATTGTTTCATCTCGTAAAGATGAAAAGGGACATAGTATTCATAAAAATAGCCCACAATATATAGATAATCAACCAACAGAAATAAAGAGAAAAATAGAGGAATATTTAGAATCGAAGGGCTATACATTAGAAGGCGTTAGTAATATATATAATCATAGGGATGAGATAAATGTGTTATTTTTTAAAGATCTTGAAACTAATCATATAGTTACGCCATTTAAAGGGAAGAGAAGGAGAATGTTTTGATTGATAAGAAGCAAATAAAGGATGGGGCATCTACAATATTAAACGGGCTTGGTATTAAAAATTGGGAAACAGATGAAAATTTTAAGGATACACCAAAAAGAATCGCAGACGCTTTTTTTGAAGTATGTGGGTCTTTAAATTTAGATACAGAATATCAATTTAAGAAACTCTTTGAATCTACTTATAGTAGCACTAATAATCAAATGATAGTGATTGATAAAATTCGTGAATATTCTATATGTCCTCATCACTTATTTTCGTATTCTATGGACGTTAAAATAGGGTATATTCCCCAAGGTAAAGTTATAGGATTAAGTAAGTTACCTAGATTGGTTAAATTATTAGCAAATAAACCTGTTTTACAAGAGACATTGACGGAGGATATAGCAAATGCTTTAATGGAATATCTTGTTCCTTTAGGATGTGGTGTAATAGTTAAGGCCCATCATGGATGTATTAGTGTAAGGGGGGTTAAACAAATTGATGCTATAACAACCACGTCAATCATGAAAGGATGCTTTTTGGTTAATCCTGTTAAGTTAGAATTTTTGTCTCTATAAAAAACATATTTAGGAGGAAAATAGAATGGGTGACTGGACAAAGCATGATAGGTCATTAACGGAGGAACAATTTAAGATGTTTGATAATAAGGATGAATCAACTAGACAACAGAATCCTTGGTTTCCTATGCGTCTTGAAAAAGGTAACAATCTTTTTCTTCTTATTCCAGATAAAAGAGGAGCAGCTTCTGCAGGTGGTTGGGTCCATCAAATAGAAAATGTTAAATTTCCAATAAATTGTTTCCGGAATATTGAAGAGGATTGTGTTTTATGTAAATTGTATGATTATTATGCCGAAGGTGGAGAAAATGAAGTAGCTAAACAATTTAGACCTAATGTAAGGTTTGCGTTTATGGGACTAGATTGGAAAATATTTTCGGAAGATCCTCCTTCGTGTCTTGGAGATTTACAAGAGAAAAGCAGATATGACGACAATTCAAAAAAGTGTAAATTCTGTTCTCACGTTCTTCTTTGTCAAAATAGGAAATATGCTGTATCTGTTCTAACTAATACTTCATCTGGAATTTATCAGCCTCTCAGGGCATTTCTTAATGATCCTGATAGCGATCCTACAGACTTTAGTAGCGCTAGATTAATTAATATTATTAGAAATGCTGAAGGTTTTAAAAAACCAGAAGGAACTACTAAATACTATGATCCAAAGAAAGTTTCTGATTCTGAGGGAGGTAAAGTAAAATTAACAGATCATAAGTGGATACTTGATGTTATTGAAGAAACTGCTCCTTCTGATTTAAGAGTAGTATTCAAACCTAATGTTTCTGTTAAATTTCTATTAAGTCATTTGTCAGAATCAGAGAAAGGAATTGTTACTAACTGGAATATAAAAACATCTGATAATTTAGGAAACAATAATAGTGAAGAATCTTTAAATAGTAATGAAAAGCCAACATCAAGTGGTCTAGAACGTCCCCTATGTTTTGGGAATGTAGAAATGTTCTCTGAAACAGATAAACAGTGTTGCGGGGGACCAGAGGATGAAAGATGCTGGTATTTTGATGATTGTAATGAAACAGTTAAAATGAGTAATCGTAGAATCCCTGGCCCACGAAGACTTGAATAAAAGGAGTATAGATGTCTGAAGAGTTTAATCTATTAGAGATAATTAAAACTATAGAAGCTAGTTGTGGGAAAGGCTCGATTATGAGCCTTTCTGATGAAAATAGAGAGAAATTTGTTGGTAAAGCCATTACTACGGGATTCACCTCATTAGATGAGGTGACGGGAGTGGGCGGAATGCCTTATGGCTCTATTATAGAAATATATGGTAAAGAGTCTTCAGGTAAAACTACGCTTGCCACTCAATTAATGATTCAAGTTCAGTTAGAAGGTAAAGTTGTAGCACTAATTGATGCTGAACATGGATTTAATTTTGAATATGCGAAAGAAATGGGATTATCCGAAAAGAATTTTCTTATGTCTCAACCTGATTCTGCCGAACAAGCAGGTGATATTATTTTAAAATTGGTATCTCAAAATATAGGCATGATAGTTGTAGATTCGGTAGCAGCACTGACCCCACAAGCTGAGATTGAGGGAGAAATGCAAGATCAAACTATAGGGTTAGTTGCTAGGTTAATGTCAAAGTTATGTAGGAAATTAAGAACAGGGCTTAAAAATAAAGATACAATTATTGTGTTTATTAACCAGACGAGAGACCGAATTGGGGTAGTATATGGGAATCCAGAAACAACTACTGGTGGACATGCACTTAAGTTTTATAGTGCATTAAGATTTAAATTGTCTCAATGTGCTAAAGCATCTTTCCCTAAAATTGATGGGGAAGTTAAGGGCATACGAGTAAAGATAGACGTTATGAAAAATAAAGTTGGTGTGCCATTTAAAAATACAGAAATGGACTTAATGTTTGGTAAAGGATTTTGTGCAATTAGGGATATAGTATCTTTTGCTGTAGAGAAGAAGATTATATCTAAAGAAGGCCCTTATTATTCTTATAATGGGACTAAATCACATGGGATGGAACGACTCATCATTACATTATCTCAAAATCAAGAATTTTTAGATACGCTTAAGGACAAAGTAATTTCTTATGAAAATACTAGGGATTGATTTATCGCTTAATTCAACTGCTATAACTTGTTTAGACGATACTAATAAACATGTAGTATATTTCTTTACTAAAATTAAATCTCTATCAACTAAATTTGAGAGAAGCTATTATCTTAATAAAGACCTTATTGATATGACAAGATTAAACTTTGTATCAACTAAAATAAAAGAGATTCTTACTACAGAGGAACCAGATTATGTTGCAATAGAGGACTATAGTTATGCGAGTGTAGGACAACAATTCGATATAGGGGAGCTTGGTGGGGTAATTAAGTTAATGATTATTAAGGAATTTGAAACACCACTTAGATTATATAAACCTACACAAATAAAACAGTTTATAACAGGTAAAGGCCATTCTCCAAAATCTGTAATTTTAACTGCAATATATAAACGATATAAAATTGATTTTTCTGAATATGAATCTTCTGCTGATGATGTAGCAGACTCATATGGAATAGCTAAGATGCTCCAAACAGAACTTAAATTACGAGAAAGACCAATTACATCTAAAGCTATAGAAAAGAAATTGTTTTTATCAAAAACAGGATATTGTAGTGCTCCTTTTATAACATTATAAGGGAAATTAATGTCACTAGAAAGATTTTTTGATGATCTTATAAAAGAACATGATGAACAGCACAGAAAGCATGGTTATCTAGATAATATAGATAGTCCGCTTGATTTGTTGTCTATTTTAGTAGAGGAAGTTGGAGAAGTTGCAAAAGAGTGTCAAGATTGGAGATGGGGTCGTGTTGAAGATAAAGACAAATTTATTAAAGATATAAGTAAAGAACTTGTTCAAGTAGCTGCTGTATCTATGGCTTTTTATGATTATATAAATAAAATGAAGGATGTTACCTAATGAATTGGGGTTCTAACGAAGATGGAACTCCATACTCGACAACAGACGCAACTCTAACCCTCGCCCTCCTGCGGGCGTTCAAGGGGAAGGTGGAGGCTAAGGATGCTTAGACAGCTACAAGATGAACAACGCCCTTGGGTGAAACATAACTTTGGGGATAGGCCGTCGTGGATGCCTTTGCTTGGAATCATGGAAGAGCTTGGAGAACTTGCACATGCTCACTTGAAAATGGCTCAAGGCATCCGCACCAGCGAAGACCACCTTGCTAAAGATAAAGATGCAGTGGGTGATATAGTTGTATTTCTCGCTGATTATTGCTCAGCAATGGGTTTTGACCTTGAAACTCTTGTAGAGGAAACGTGGGAGAAAGTAAAAAAGAGAGATTGGAAAGCAGACCCGCAGAAAGGTAAAGATGGAGGTGAAGCATGACTGAGCAATTCTACTGCATAGAAGTTCCCGCACTAACGGGCAACACTACTGGTTGGGGTCGTCCTATCTGTTCTGTTTGTATGCGGGCATTCCCGCCAGAAGATGCTAAAGGCGACGTTTTTTACGGAACTTTTCACTGTCGGACTTGCAAAGAATTAAAGTCGATTCTCTTAGGCTTTAACGCATATAACCATCCAGCCGGGACGCTTTTCGAGAATGAGAACATTGACACAACTGTAAGGGTGATTTATCAGCGTATGCGAATAAGCGGCTCGTGCCGCATCTGCGGGAAGGAGAAGCCATGACTGAGTTAAATTCTTTAATAGATGCTGTGATGGCTGGAGATTTCGATGGTTTACAAACCCACTACAAAAACGGGCTATGGTATATCTCTGAGAGAGAGCAAGATGAATCAATGCCCCGAAGGAAATGGTTTAAAGA
>ERZ1292629.4091-Hain-H43-01um-R1-4091-length-10855-cov-5_pt1 | contig 10855 bp, 5 predicted proteins | sample MGYA00564399_ERZ1292629 | MGnify/ENA primary metagenome ERZ1292629 (study PRJEB36523, sample SAMEA6512636) | groundwater metagenome | collected 2019-01-08 | study: AquaDiva: Metagenomics assemblies of 32 groundwater samples | reverse complement strand
AGTCAAACTGGTGCGGCGGGAGGTTCTGGTGGAGGTGGAGCAGGAGCAACGCAAAATACATCGGCACCCGTAGCTGGAACTGCAAATACTGGTGGTGGAGGGGGTGGTGGAAATGGAGATGCGTACCTGACTGGGGCAAATGGAGGCTCTGGCGTTGTCATCGTCGCATACACCACAACAGAGTTCACGCACACGGGAGGAAACTCAACAGGAACAGACGGCTCGTACACATGGGTGAAGTTTACTGCTGATGGGACACTCACTTTGACGGCCGTAAACAATGCACTTACAATGTCGGTCAACGACACCGTGACAGTTACCGATGTGCCAACAGTGAGGGTAAACGATCTGCCATCGGTCAACGACACCGTGACAGTTACCGATGTGCCAACAGTGAGGGTAAATGCATTGCCATCGGTGAATGACACGGTAACTGTCACAGAGAACATCTCCCTTTCCATTCCACTGCCAATATCTGTTTTTGATACAGCGACCATCACAGATGTTCCTATTATAGTGATTCCGACCCTTTTCCCTTCCGTTTTCGAATCGGTTATAGCAACAGATCAAACGTGGACTCCCATAGGAAATGAGTTTACTTTTGCCAGCATCGGACTCACCGCTCTGGCAGCACTGTCGTCAACGAGGATTGCATTTTTTGATATAATACAAGACTCCCTCCGTGCATACGATTTCGATGGAGCAACATGGTCTCTTGTTGGCAGTGGTTTGACAATCGGAACAATAGGGGCCCCTGCTATAGCCGCCATGTCTTCTACGAGGGTTGCCTTTATTACCGGTTCAGGCGACTCTCTTCGCGCATACGACTTCGATGGATCAACATGGTCTCTTGTTGGAAGCGGATTTTCTCTTCCGGTAGGTAACCCTGCTCTAGCGGCCATGTCTTCCACAAGAGTTGCACTTATTGATTCAACAGGTGACTCTCTTAGTACATACGACTTCGATGGATCAACATGGTCTCTTGTTGGTAGTGGTTTGTCGAAAACAGGTATGGGCGATCCTGGTCTAGCAGCCATGTCTTCTACGAGGGTTGCATTTATTGATAGTAATCTTGAACTTCTCGGTGCATACGACTTCGATGGATTAACGTGGTCTCTTGTTGGCAGTGAACTATCTCTTCCGAGCACGGGTACCCCTGCAATAGCAGCCTTATCTTCAACAAGGGTTGCCTTGATCGACGCTGATTCCACGGCTGACCCCCTACGTACATACGACTTCGATGGATCAACATGGTCTCTTGTTGGCAGTGGAATGTCTATTCCACTAACGGCTTTTTCTTCCTTAGCTGCAATGTCTGCTACAAGGGTTGCATATGCAAATAGTGGCACCGAAGCTCTTCAAACGTATGATTTCGGTAATCTTTATATCAATATATCATCCCCTTCCTCTGTTTTCGATACCGTAACAGTTACTGAGTCTATCACCATGATTATACCGATCATGGTTCCGTCTGTTTTTGATTCTATAACGATCACTGAATCTACAACGATTAAAATCGACGCCTCGTTTTTCGCGTTTGATGTAGTAACTATTTCCGAAAATATCAATCTATATATTCCGACTCTTTATATATCTGCGACAGAAAACGTTGTGGTTTCGGAAGATATACAGGTACAGGCCGGTATCTTTGTGTCTGTAAATGACACCGTAACGATTTCAGAAGATGTAACAACCCGCCCAACGTTAGACATCTTTGTCTTTGATTCTGTGACAGCGACAGAAAATATTACCTTTTATGTTCCACTCTCAATATCTGTTTTTGACACAATAACTATTTCAGAGGCAATCACTATATTGGTCCCAATCTTAACTCCTTATATTTTTGACCCCGTTACTGTTACCGAGTCAGCAACCGTTGAGACAAATATTTTATTTTCTGTTTTTGACTCTTCCACGATAACAGAAAATATTAATTTGTCTATACCAATTTTATATGTATCTGTTTCCGATACAGTTACCGTTTCTGAGGATTTTGTTGGGGAAGTGGTAATTACACTGTTGTCTTACGATACCATTACAGTCTCTGAAGATTTTGCAGGGCAAATAATAATTCCACAAGCTGTGTTTGAGTCGGTAACCGTTTCAGAATCAGTAACCATATTGATTCCAACTCTGACACCGTCTGTTTTTGATTTGGTGGTGGTGGCGGAATCAACCACCGTCATTACTACTGGACTTATACTTTCGGCCTTAATTTTTGATTCCGTTACTGTAACCGAGGACACCACGTTTTTCTTCCCGACATTAAACTCAGAAATCTTCGAATCGGTAACGGTGTCAGAGAACATCAATCTCTTTATATCAATTTTATATGTATCTGTTTCCGATACAGTCACGATTTCCGAAGCGGTAACAATGCAGGCCATATCTCATCAGGGCGGATTATTTGAAACGGTTACCATTAGTGAGTCCGTGATATTTGAGGTTGTTTCACGCATTAATATTTCCGAGGACGTAATCACTGTATTGGATGTGCCAACACTATCTACGATTGCCCATGTTTCCGCTAACGATGTTATTACTGTTTCCGAGGATTTTGCAGGACTGGTGTTTAAGGGAAGTTCAACCCCCATCTATCAAGGCCCTATTGGAATTGGCTCGGGATACGCTGGTCTGTCTGTCGGGGGGTCTGGGTCTGATTATGCTGGATTGTCAGTAGGTGGCTCAGGATCTAAATATACTGGTCTGTCTGTCGGGGGATCTGTGTAGATAATTACAAACTTTAGTACAATGACGATATGTTTACGCTGAAATCCGACAACAGGACATTGATCCAAAACTCCAAGTATTCGTATCTTTCTACGAACTTTTCCTCGGGGTCTCCGTCCATTACAATCATAAATACGGAAGACTTTGCCGTAGATAATTTCGTTCTCATAGGAGAATTTGGGAAATCTGACGCCGAAATCTTTCGTGTCGGAGCCATTAACACCACCACACAGGTTATTACGCTACAGAACGCGGCGGGTAGCGGTACTTCAACTAGATTTTCCCATCCAGAAAGCACCAAGGTTTACGTTCTCCCATACAACCAAATTAGGTTCTATTGGACGGCTGCTCTGGGAACAATAGCAGACGCAACTCCAACCTTTGCAACAACAACCCCGCTGACTGGGTATGTAAGTTTGGAACCAGCATCTATATACACCACATACGAGGATTCCTCGCAGACCACTGGCTTTGGCTGGTTTGTGTATTACAACTCCGTCTCAACAGACGTATCGACCAACTCTAACGCGATTCCATATGCAGGTTTTGTCGGACAGACTGTGGCGGCTGTGTTCAGTGATTTTGACAGTCTGCTTAATACAAACGAACTGAAGTTAGTGTCGTTAATAGATAAGTTTAGTTGGCTGAATGAAGGTCTAGCGGTATTGAAAAATAAACTTAACCTTACCTCTATTGCTTATTTTGTGTCTGAACGCCAGACCATTAGTGCAACCTCTGGAACTGCAGAATATCAACTTCCGGCAGACTTCAGTGACATTGTGGAGATTACCGACAACTCAACTGTAAACGCCCTGAACATAGGTTATATACCCGTTTCGCAGGTGCTAAGTAACGTAGGAACAACGGACGCAACACGCTATTATCTTCGTGGTCGATATATTGGCCTTTCTCCTACGCCAACCACATCTGCAACCTATTACTATCGGTATCGTGCGAAGGCGACGGCAGTGACAAGCATATCGACTTACATCGATCTTCCCGATGCCGCATACTTTTGCCTAAAAGATTGGATGTTGTATCGAGCTTGCCAGAAGTTTACTAACCCGATGGCGCAACAATATTATCAGAGCTTCACAAATTCTGTCAACCTTTTCGTTCAAGCTTCCGCGAAGCAAGACGCTAATTTGGATTCATGGTCAATCGAAAAGTCTGCAAACGTATAGTATAAAACGTATGGTATAATATTATTATATAGATAAGATTCTGGAGGAAACACCTCGACAGGCGTATTTAGTATGAGTATTTCAGAAAGTAAACGACAATACAATCGAGGATATTATATTAAAAATAGGTCATCAATTTTGGTGCAAACCAAAGAATATCGTGATGCTCACAAAAAAGAAATTAAAATTCTGCAGAGTGAGTATTATAAAAAACATAAAGATGTTGCGGTTTTGTATAGAAGGGAATACTATCAGGCAAATAGAGAGATGGTCTTGAAAAGACAAAAGGAGTACCGTAAAAAGAATAAAGAAAAAATAAGTTTATATCTCATTAAAAACAGAAAAAGACTTAGCTATAAAGCAAATATATATCAAATTGCAAGAAGAAAAGTAGATATTCAATTTAAGATGCGACAAAGCTTGAGGGTTCGACTATGTCGTGCCCTGAACGGTCATTTCAAATCCGGCTCCGCCGTCAAGGACCTCGGTTGTACAATAGACGAACTCAAATTCTATCTTGAAGGCCAATTTAAGGATGGTATGACATGGGAAAACTGGACGACTGATGGATGGCATATAGATCACAAGATACCGCTGTCTTTTTTTGACTTAACAAACAAGGAGCAGTTTTTAAAAGCCTGCCATTATACAAACCTACAGCCAATGTGGGCCAAGGAAAACCTTAGTAAAGGGGCCAAAATGACTATAAAATCCGAGAAAACTGAGATATAGTTCTACCATGCAGGAGCCTGGTCAAAAAAGCCAACGTCTAGATATAAACTACTTCGACGGTGTGAACGCTGCCGTTTTTCGCATGTTAGCAAAAAGGCAAGAGTTTTCTCATGCAGAAAATGCACGCTCTGGCTCCATAGGCTCCATAGAAAAAAGGCAGGGACAAGCAAGATATGGAACAGCAAGCGGAGGGTGGACATTCCTAGCCTCTGAAAACTATGGATTGGTCAAATTCTTGAACGAAGGATCAAACCAAGGGGTGTTTCGTATCACAACATCAAGCGAACCGGCATCTGCACTCTCTATTTCGGTGTATGACTCGGTGTTTGTCCTTGACTTATTTAATCCAGGTTCAACAATCTTGTATATAAAAACAGGAGAAGATGTCACGGTGTCCGAACCCACAATATTTAGTAGGCTAGACTCAAACACTGGTATATTAGACGGGACATCTCAGGCCGCCTCAATTTGGTCACTAAGCAACGCCGGAGTGTGGGGAGTTCTTTCAGATACCGAGGCAAATAATATCATAGGGTCCCAGTTCGACTCCGCTCCGTTTGACGGGAATTTACTTTTGGTAAATCAAAAAGATTATAATCGTTACATACAAAAAAACGGAACAACTGTCATAGACTCCACGCAGGCTGGGCATTTATATAATAGCCCTCGTGCGAGCAGGGGAACTTTTTATAAGGGTCGAATATACCTAGCAGATTTTATGCGTGGTGGTGTTCGGTACAAGACAACGGTCGTTCGTTCGTCATATGCTTCTGGGATAGTTGCCCTCGTGAACGGAGATCATACTGCTCTCGCTTCCGGAGGCTCTCTGGCACTCACGAGTACTAAATATATATATTCTGACACCGGTATGAATACGTATGATGTCTATCGTGGAGCTACTAAAATTTCTACAATTACAGTTACGGCCAAGCAGGAAGTGTCGGTAACGGCCACGTTCTCGGGCCCCGTCACGTTTCTATCTGCCGATGAGGTATGGATTAGTGGAACCTATGACGGGGAAAAACAATATCGCTGGGTTAGTAACGCAACTTCAGGTGGGCAAGATGTAAAACAATATGACACTTTTCGTCTTGCCGGTGGCACTGAGGACGAGATTACGCTGCTGGAACCGATAGGAAACGTTCTTCTCGTGGCGAACAAAAATACATTCCTTTCATGGAATGATTATACCTTACAGGATTTCGATCAAGGGGTTGGATGTGTATCTAAAAATGGATATGCCAAATTACTTGGTTCTATATATTTTCTCCATTATTCCGGGGTGTATTCTACTACTGGTAGCACTCCAACCCTACTTTCTCGCAAGGTTGAAAAATATATACAGGGGGCAACTCGTGAGAGCCTGGAGAATGCGGCCGTAGGAATTAAGGGTCTAAGTGTGTTTTTTGCGATTGGTGATTCTACGTTGTATAAAAATGATGGCTCATTTTGGAAGACATTACCAGACGTATGTCTTGAGCTTGACATTGCTGACCAGACCTGGTTCGTGCATACAAATGTGCCAGCAAAACAACTTCTCCAGTTTATTTCTGCCGACGGTGTAGAACGTCTATTAATGCTACACAAGGGAACGAGTAAGAGTGTCAAGGAGTTTCTTGTGGGGAATGATGACGATGGACAGGCCATATTCTTCCGTGCTGATCTTTCTCCAATTCAATTAATGAAAGAAATGGAAGTCTATGCCAATCCAATCGCCATATCAACTGATATAGAGCGTGGGTCTATTGTGCGTTGTTTTGTCAGTATTGATGGAGATGATTTCTATGAGTTGGAGGGCGACTTATTAAAAGGTATATCTACCATAAAGGTTACTTCAAAAGACGCAGACTCAACCGAGCCGGTGTTGTGCCATTGGATACAGCTTTCCTTTAGAGATGGATCTTCTCAAATTTGTCGTCTCGGCCAGGCCTCAATAATATACCTGCCGACAACGATAACAAAGCCTCGATAAATATGTCTTCTGATTACAGCACAATAAACAATCCGTATGATAACCTGTTGGCCAGAGAGTCTGATGGGGCCGTGGCTGTTGCACCGAATGAATCAAACATCGCTGAAAACCAATCAGCCGCTCCAGAAGCTTCTTCTGACGTCGGATCTGGTGGTTCTGTTGAAACTACGGCTGTAAAAAGTTCTGGAACACTTTCAGACACTTGGATAAATACTTTCTTGCGGTCTACAAATTGGCAACCTAAAAAAAGCGGGTTTACAATTGATGGACAAACAGGATACGCTGAATTTGCGAATGTGTTTATTACCGGTGGAATTACGGCAACTACCGGAACCATAGGAGGTTTTGACATTGGATCAGATTATATACGTGATGCCGCAAACTCAATGGGGCTCGCCTCCACTGTTTCCGGAAGCGACGACGTTCGTTTTTGGGCAGGAAACACGTATGCTAACCGTGCGACAGCGCCGTTTAGGGTAACTGAGGCCGGAGCCGTGACGGCGTCTAACATTACGATAACCGGGGGAAGTATTGAAGGAACAACTACTGTCGGTGTAGCAAACCTTAATATAGCAAATCGTGGATGGATTCAAACATCAGTATTTTCTGTCTCTGATGCAGATACCGTAGCTTGGGGGGCAGGAACATTTACTGCCGCTGATGGGACTGCTTATTCTATCAGCGGTGGAAACACTGGAAATATGGCCGCCAAGACGTATGTCTACCTTGATACTGCAGTATCGACCACTGTGTATCAGACAACGACAACCGCCACTACTGCCATCGGGGCAGGTAAGGTGTTGATAGCTACTGCGCAGAATGGTACTGGAGAGGCTGTCTTTTCTGTCCTCGCAGGGGCTGGCGGACAAAACATTGACGCATCAAGTATTGTTGCAAATTCAATTACCGCAAACGAACTTTCCACATCGATAGTTTATGCTGGAACAATAATTATAGACACGAGTGGTAATATTCGCTCAGGACAAACCGCATTTAATACTGGCACCGGGTGGTTTCTAGGAAACGATTCCGGAACCGCAAAGTTATCGATTGGAAACCCTGCTGGCAATTTTGTAACATGGGACGGATCAAACCTTGTTATCAACGGATACGTTCAAAATAATAAGGGAGCATTCGGTGGTGATGGTAGCGATGGGGCTCTTGCAATAACATCAGGTACTACTACAATATCTTTTGCTAGTGCAAATTATATAGTTAAGAACTATACTTCAATATCTATAACTGGTACAGGAAAGCTTGCCTTTTCAAATAAAGCAACGAATGGATCCGTGGCCATACTTAAGTCTCAGGGTGCTGTTACTATAACGTCTAGTACTGTTTCATGTATCGATCTAGATGGAATGGGTGCCTCTGGCGGCCCTGGAGACACTGGAGATGGTGATGATGGATCCCGTGGAAACGGGAATCTTGGAACAACTCCTGGTGGGGTTGGCGGCATACACGGTACTCTGGGTGTACCAGGAACTCCGGGGGCTGGAGGTGTAAGCCCTCTTTATCTAGGCTTTAGTACAATTGTTGGTAACCTGGTTCCAATTTATTTAGGGGCGGGCGGGGGTGCCGGAGGTGCTGGCGAGAACAATATAACAGGCGGGTCTGGAGGCGATGCTGGTGGCGGGCTAATAATAGAATGTGCCGGAGCGCTTAATATTACTGGTACCATCTATGCTCGCGGGCTAGTCGGCGCTAATGGGACAAATGGCTCTGGAGCAAACGGTGACGGAGCAGGTGGTGGTGGCGGGGCTGGTGGTGTCGTAATTATTGGATATAATACTCTTACGGCTAATTCATCTACGCTAACTGTTACTGGTGGTGCCAGCGGTTCTGGGGGAACTGGAGGCGGTGGTACAGACGGAGGTGGAGGAGGTGGTGGTGCTGGTATGACGACAAGTGGAAATGTTGGTAGTACCAGTACTGGAGGGGCTGGCGGAACTGGTTTTAGCCTTGTGTATCTAAATAACGCTTTTGCATAAAAATATGAAATTCATTCACGAGATTCTGTGTAGCATCTGTGGTAATAAACAGGGGGAAATACAGCTAAGTACACTTAAGGGATGGAACAAAAACGTTAGCAATGACGATCTTAACATTGTAGATGCAAGGTGCGATTCATGTGAATCTGTGCATGGAGTGTATGCGGATCTGGTGAAAAAGACCATGCTTGTCTTAGAAGATCCTGCTGAAGCTGAAAAATTCGTAAAACAATGGAGAAAAAGGGGGGAAATAGAGCAAAAATTGAAGAAAATGGGGGTATTTATTAAGAAGGATGAGGTATAATCATTGATATGGATCCAACCCAACAACAGCTTGCCGCCAGAATGAACCCCACCCCTGCCGTAATTTCTACGCCTCAAGTTGGACTATTTTGGGACGGATACGACTCCATTTATAAAAAAAACCCAGACGGGACTTTAGTCAGACTTGGAATTGGTGACGTCTATCCTCCTGGTAGTTTTCAAAATCATGGTGCTCAAGTTGCTGCCGGAGCTGACCTGTTGCAAAAACAATATGGAATTAACTTATCGTCATTGCCCACCATTAACATGGGTGACTATTGGCAAAATTTTGTAAATACAATGCCAAGGTCTTATTCCATTCCAGGAGGAGACATGCAGGCTTATATGAATGCTTATAGCAGAACGGGAACAATCGATTCTTTTGTAAACCAGCCAGCCGCAGGTCAAACATCCTCAACAATAAACAATCAACCCAACTCGCTTGCCACTGGCGTCTCTCCCGGTGTTCAGCCTGCGGTCACCGGGTCTGCCACAGGAGTTCAGGCTCTTCAACATAACGGTGGAGCTGCTCCGCAGGGGGGTTCGCAATATGGCACTGGGCCGGGTCAGCAAAACATAGATCCTGGAATGGGCATAGTTGATCCTCTGGTTGCGGGTATACAGGCTCCCGACACTGGAACAATGCCTCACTTTGCTGGAGACTTTACACTCATACAAATTCGTGGGTACCCCGGCAAGACGTATCTTTTAGATACAAAATCAAAAACCATACGTCCATTCTCGTCCGACCAGGCTGTGCGGAACGCTGTTCCAAATGTAACACCTGGGGACATAGTAGAAATTCCATCGTCTTACGTCTCTCCGGGAGGAATGTTGAGTCAGGATAAGGGATATGAGATGTTGAAAAATGAACATAGCATTAAGGAAGACGGCACGTTTCTCTCGTTATCCGCGAGCGCAGCACAACTGCAGGCTCGTTATGGCCAAAAAATTGATCAAAATGCCGAACAAGACGCGTACTTACTTTTGGACGGAATCATTAGTAGTCTTCGTGATAATCCTAATGGAGGTTTCCCCGGATCATTTATTGATTCTATAAAAGGAGATAAGTCTGCTCTCGCCTTTATGATTTCTTCCCTAGCATATGGCGGATATACACCAGGGGATGTTTATGGTGATATGAAACGTCGTTATCTAATTTCTCAGGGGGACACAAGTTTACAAAATGTCAATCCTATATCACCTACGCAAACGCGTGATAAATACCAGGTGACCGACGCTGGAAAACAGGCCCTTTCAAATCCAAAATTAACCCCGCCTGCTCAAATTGGAACGCTCGACCCTTCAGTAATGAAATTACCACTATTCCAAATTCCTCAGGAAGCGTTCAATACTCTTATACCGATAATGAACCCTGATACTCAAGAATATAAAGACGCTGTATCTAAAATTCAGGATGCGTATCATGATGTTCTACAACAGCAGTTGTCGGCTACAAACGAAAGAGAAAAAGCGATAGGTGATGCTAATTGGCAGACATTCCGTGAAAATGCCCAAAGTCAATTGGGGATTCAACTCTCCAATAACGTGTTGGATGCTTGGACACAAATTCAAAACGCACATGGAACATTTGCACAGCAGGGGATTTCAGGAAGCGGACTTGAGACTGAATCAATTGATGATTATTTAAAGAGGGTACGTTCACAAGCCAATCAGCTTCGTACTTCATCACAGTCTCAAACAGATGCTCAGGAGACTCTTTATTACCAGAAATATGCAACCTCTCAACAAATAAAAGATCTAATTGCAACAGACCGCGAGAAAGCCAGGGGTTATGGATTGTTGCCGTCTCCGGAGATAAAAAACGCACTATCATTTAACACGCTTAAAGCTAAGTTTCCCAACTTGTCTGACCAAGAAATAAATGATTATATCAATTCTTCTCTAGACGAAAATGGAAATTATAGATCATCTATTAATCA
>ERZ1292629.4090-Hain-H43-01um-R1-4090-length-10860-cov-7_pt1 | contig 10860 bp, 16 predicted proteins | sample MGYA00564399_ERZ1292629 | MGnify/ENA primary metagenome ERZ1292629 (study PRJEB36523, sample SAMEA6512636) | groundwater metagenome | collected 2019-01-08 | study: AquaDiva: Metagenomics assemblies of 32 groundwater samples | reverse complement strand
TTAATCAAACTTTTTTTTGTTTAATTGTTATCCTCTGTCCTTTCCGGACAGAGCACTAACGCAATAAGCTTTATAAGCTGCAAAAATCTGTTAATTTTGTACAATTTAAGAACTAGAGTTCTAAAATATAATTAATTAAATTTGTGGAGGATAAAATGAAAGGAAAAGTTAAGTTTTTCAATAGATCAAAGGGATTTGGATTTATAGCTGGAGAAGACAACAAAGAATATTTTGTTCATGAAACTGGGATAAAACAAGGCTCTTTAAACGAAAACGACGAAGTTAGTTTTGATGTTGAACAAGGCGATAGAGGCCCAAAAGCTGTTAATGTTAAGAAATAAGATTAATTCTTGATTATCTTTTAAATTAGTTTATAATTAATGGACCTAATCTGGATTTTGTTAAACACAAGTTTTCTTATACACATAATCTTTTAAATAAAACTCTGATTAAATAATCATGGCAGAAAAAAAAGAAATAAAAAGGATAGGGAGGATTTTTGATTTAGGAGCTCCTTATTTGGCTGGGAGTAATTCTGGGTATGGAAATTTAGGAGTATGTTATGATTTTCCTGAAAGTGATGACTATGAAAAAAAACAAAAATGGAAAAATAGGATTAGAGAAAAAAGAAAAGAACTTTCAGAACTTTTAATTAAAAATTTATCTAATTATATGGATAAATTTGATATTAATGGGAAGGGGCATGGAATTCCTTATCCACAAATAGCCAAGGACGGGGTTGTATTGCACATGGGAAATAATGGAAGATGGTTTGAGGTTTATTCTATGTTAGGGGGTTTTTTATCATTTCATAATATAGATGCATCTTCTGAAGCTGTTGCAGGGTTTAATATTGGCTCAGATACTTTGGAATTTTTAGATGATTCTCTTCTCTGCCCTAGAATTGATTTACATGATAATAAATACAAAATAACTTATCCTCTTCCAAACAATGAAAAAGAACTTCCTGTAAAAAAAGTAAAATCATTAACAGACCCTGAAATCTTTCAAAAATGGTTTGAGATTATGAAATTGGGAAAGGCAAAATTAAAAGAACCTTTTGAATATGAGTTTGAAGAAGGAAAAATTGGAACTGAAGGCAGATTTATTAAAGGAGAAGTTAGCAGAGGATGGAGAGTTCATGGAGCAACTTTTATTATGGCACAATTATCTAATTCTTTTGTCTGGGGAAGTTAAAGATTAAAATGATAAAACTGCACAAAGATTATAGTCCTGAAGATTTTTCCTGGAATAAAATTGAAAAGGCATGGCAGGCTATTAATGGACCAAATCATTTTGGAAGATATTTTTTTATTGCACATCTTAAAAAAATTCCTCTTGATGGGGGAGGAAAATGGATGGGATACTTAAGAAGGCCTGGAGTAAAATTACTTGAAGAACAGGAAGAAGATTATATAGATGTTCCTTTTCAGTATTCAGGATTTGAAGATGTAGGTGATGCTCATAATGCAATTTTTGAAAGAGTCAGGGGTCTAGGATTAAGAATAGAAGAAATAGATGTGACCAAGCTTCCAGAAAAAGTAGACAAAAACACCAGAGATTTAATTAAGTTCTTAAAACAATAAACTTTAAATCATCAGAATTCATACTCAAATTATGCCGCCATCGCATAACGGTATTGCAGTGGATTGCTAATCCACGCCCTTCGGGGCTCCCAGGTTCAACTCCTGGTGGCGGCGTTTTTCACTTAAGTAATATTTATGGATATAAAAGTGAAAAACGACGTAGGCGTTTTCCTATAAAAATATCTTAAAATCAAAAAACTCATAAAAAAGCTTTAAAAAGCATGGTTTTCTTAGCCTATTATTACACAGGAGTTAATATGAAAAAACCTATTATTGCAGTTGCTCAGATAAGATACTGGGACCTTAACAAAAGGCATAATGTGGATAAAATAAAGAGGTATATAAGAAAAGCAAAATCTAAGGGAGCAGATATTGTATGTTTTCCTGAATCTTGCGTTTATAAGACTGAAAATATGAGATTTGATGACCAGTTCATAAAAGACATAAAGCAAGAGTGCAAAAAAAACCAGATATGGTGTATTATTTCAGAGAATTTTATATTAGACAAAAAAACTTATAACTTAGCTCTTTTAATTGACAGAAGCGGCAAGATAAGAGGTAAGTATAAAAAAATACATCTACAAGAAGGCCCAGGATATTATAGTGTAAGACCTGGAAAAAAGGTTCATGTTTTTCAGACTGATTTTGCAACAATAGGAATTTTAATATGCTGGGATTTGGCTTTTCCAGAATCTTTCAGAAGCATGAAAAAAGCAGGAGCTGAGATAGTATTTTGCCCTGCGCAATGGCTTTATGAAAAAAGAGCTTATAAAAAGAAACATAAAGAACAGGAGACAAAATTATTAAAATCATTAGTAAGAGCAAGAGCTTTTGAAAACTTATTTTTTGTTGTTCTATGCAATCCTGTTTTTGATGATGAAGAGCTTATTTCTTATTCTGCAATATCCTCGCCTCACAGAATTTTAAAAGATATTGTTGATGAAGAAGGTTTGATAATTGCTGAGATTAATCTTAATGATATAAAAAGGTATCAAAAGATTTATAAGAAAAAACTTTAAATTACTTTTTTATCTGCTCTTTCAACAAAATCTCCCATACATCCTTCTATTCTTTTTAAGATAACAGGCCATTTATTGAATTTTTTAAGTTCTTTTTTAGCAGATTCTATATTTTCAGGAAGAAGAATTGTTTCAACTGTTGGAATATTATGCTCTTTGCATTTTAAAAAAGCATCCACTTGTCTTCTGTATAATAATATTATTTTGAAGATGACAAAACTTTTTTTCCAAGCTCTTCTATTGTTTTTACAAGCTCAATTGCAAATTCTTCTGCGCTATTATTATAGATTATATCACATTTTTTTATTAATTCCTCTAACGCTTCTTCATTAAAATCATTGCAGATATTTATCATTACTAATTCTATATTTTTATTTTTTGCAATTTTTTGGAAAAGCAAGTCTTCTTTTTCTGGTTTTTTCTGGCAGAAAATATATCCTATGCTCTTTTTCATCTTATAACATGATTTTTTAATTTTTTAAATCTTCGCAAGATTTAAGTATTGAAATTTCTTATTTTAAAAATGGTTATTATAAAGCAAAAAAATAAAAAACCTTTTACTATGAAGAGAAAGACAGACAGAGAATTTGCAAAACTCTTAACAATGTCAATTGTTCTTGTTGCTTTTGCAATTTTTATAACATATCAGGCAAGCGAATTCATATACAAACACTTTGGAAAGCCGATTGTTGTAAGAGATTTATTATGGGAAATTCTTCCTTATATTCCCTGGATGCTTTTAGTTTGCGAGATTTTTGTTGTTGCAAGTGCTGTGATGATGATTATCTATGGTTTTGTAAATGACAGGGATTTGATACCTTATACTATATTTTTAGTTGCTGCTTTTCATGTAATCAGAGCTTTTATGATTATTTTAACTCCTATGGGCTATCCTTATGAATATAGTTCTTTTTTAAATGGAGAAGGGCTTCATGGAGCTTTTCCATCAGGGCATTTGTCTATTCCTTTTATTATATTCTTGATTACTAGAAGAAAAAGATTTTTTCTTTTATCTCTTATAGTCAGCATTACTTTATTGCTTTCAAGAGGGCATTATACAATTGATTTAATAGGAACTGTCTTTATTTCTTATTTTTTAGTAGCCATGTCTAACAAATATTTGAGAAAATATTTTAAAGAAGAGGGCTAAATAAATTTTGTAAAAAATAATGAAAATGGAAGAAAAAATAACTTATTGCGTGCATTTAAAAGATAAAGCAAAAAAAGAAAAAGAAGATTTTAACAAAGCGGTTTCTGATGACCAATGGTTTTTAGGTGAAAAAGAAAAACACCCTATAGACAGGGAAAGAGCTAAAGAGGATTTTATAAATAATTATTTTCTAAACTGGGCTGAAAATGAGGGCAGAGATTTTTGTAAAAATTGCCCTGATTATAATAGATGTGAACCTGGAAAAAAGCTTGTTAAAGGTTCATAAGTTAAACTAGTTTCAAACAAAGATTTTTAAACTAAAAAAAATTCAGTTAAAAATGAAAAAGGAAACAAAAACATATTCAGCGATAATTTTAGTGATAGCAATAATCATTGCTGTAATCTTGGATATAAAGTATGCAGGGAATAATGTAGAAAAACAAGAATTATTATGTCTTTCTCAAAAAGCAAAATTATATGTAAGTTCAACATGCGGGCATTGTGCAAATCAAGAAGCAATTTTAAGCACTGCTTTGAAAAAATATGATTTAGATTTGACAGAATTTGATATAACTGTCTGTGATTTAGATGAAAACCGCAAAATCTGCAATGAAAATAATATTATAGGGGTTCCTTCATGGATTATAAATAACACCAAATATGAGGGCGTAAAAAATTTAAATGAATTAATAAAATTAGCAGGATGTTAAAATGGTTGGATTTATAGAAACGATTGGTTTAGCTTTTGTTGATGCAATTAATCCATGTGAGCTAGCTGTCATGGTTATGGTTTTAGTTGCATTGCTAATGGATGATCCAACAAAAAGAAAAAGGGTTTTATGGGGCGGTTTTGCATTTACACTTGCTGTTTTCCTGATGTATATAATCTATGGTTTAATACTAATCAATGTTTTTTCTTTAATAATAACAGGGAGAGTAGCAAGCATTGCTTTTAAGATTTTTGGAGTTTTGGCAATTTTATTAGGAATATTTAATTTAAAAGATTATTTTATTTACAAGCCAGGAGGCTTAGCAACTGAAATGCCAATGAAATTAAGGCCAAGAGTTAAATTATTAATAAAAAGAATTACAAGTCCAAAAGGGGCTTTTATAATAGGAATTTTTGTAAGCTTGTTTTTGCTTCCATGCACAATGGGGCCTTATTTAATTTTTTCAGGAAGAGTCGCAGGCACAAGCTTATTAAGCCTTCTGCCATGGATTTTGCTTTATAATATTATATTTGTACTTCCTATGATTGCCATAACCTTAATAATTTATTTTGGATTTACAACTGTTGAAAAAGTAAGTGGCTGGAAAGAAATGAACATAAAAAAGATGCATTTAGTAGAGGGCTTAATATTAATAATTCTTGGAATTTTAATGGTTACAGGATTGATTTAATTTTACAAAATTAAAAAATACTAGTTATATTGTTGTAATCATATAGTAATCAAATATATAAATATTTATAAAGACAAATATTGTCCTAAAATTATGTACGATGAAAAAATTGCAAAACTTTTTGCTAAAGCTTCAAAAGCGGATAAAACCAAATTCGGTTATATTACTTCTGAAGAATTGGAAAGAAAATTAAAACTTGATGGAGCAAAAACTTTTAAGAGAAAAGCTTTAGGTTTTTGTGGTTTTAAAACTGTTAAAAGTTTAGAACAGTTAGGGCGCCTATTATATGAAACAGGCATTGTTAATTCTGTAGAAGAAGGAAAAGGATTAGTGCCATCTCTTGTTGGAAAAAGTATACCTTACAACTGCAGAGCAGTTGCTTTTGATGAAGTTTTCAATAGCAAACATGAAAAAGCTTATAAAATTTGGACATTTTGTTCATTAACAGATACTGCATAGGGGTATTATTCTTTTTTTGGTTTAGGTGGATTTTTATAAAATTCTATTTGTTCTTCTAAAGATATTCCTGCATCTTTTATGAAACTAATACCTTCTAAAGAAGAAAACATTGTTTCAGATGTTCTGAATCTATATTGAGTTACATGAGAAAAATAAATTTTCCCATCTGAGATTTTTTCAAAATAGCCCCTATAATTTCCAAAAGCATTGTGAGCTGTGTTAAAATCAACAACCTTACCTACAAAGCTTCCATATTTTTCAAGTGCTTGTTCTTGCAATTTGTCAGCTGATTTTATTAATACAGGATTAAATAAGGTTGATTTTTCTTCTTGTTTTTGTTCTTGCTTTTCTGATTGTTTCTTTATTTCTGGTTTTTTCTTTCCCCATCCAAATATCATAGAAATTATTATAAAAATGGTTTTTTAAGGATTATTGTGATGAATATTCTTTAGACACAGCGCTCGCTTCGCTCGCGCTGGTTTATTAGACTGCTTCACAAATTCGCATGCTCATTTGTTCAGCAGTTAATTTTATATCTGAAATCCTATTGTAAGAATAGTTAGTGAGTCCAAGTTAAGTTTTAGATAAAAGTTTTTTAAATATCTGAAATCTTGTTACAAAGTGAGTTAGAGAAGTTTAAGTAAGCTTTAGATAAAAGTTATTTTGAGTAAATTTGAAATCTTATAAAATTATCTCTTTATTTTTCCTAAAACATCTGCCAAATCTGAAAGTTCATTAAAAACAGGAATGTTTTTTCTTTTTAAGAAATGAATTCCAAGCTCAACTTGCTTTCCACCCATAAAGCATGCAAAAACTGGTTTTTTTAAATTAATTAATAGATTTGCTGTTTCAATAACCTGGGTCATGTATTGAGGAGTGAGTATAACAATAAAAAAATCAAACCAGTCTTCTGTTTCTAAAATTTTTAATGCATTATAATATCTATCTGCTAATGCATCTCCTGCAATATCTATGGGATTATTATGACTCCATTGGCTTGACAAAATGCTATTTAATTTAGAAAATGTTTTTTTTGGAATTTCAGGAACCTGAATTTTATTTTTTTCTAGATAATCAACAAGCAAGACACCTGGACCTCCTGCATTTGTTATTATACATGCTCTTTCAAGTTTTGTTTTTATGTTATTTAGTTTTTGGCATGTGTCTGAAATATCAAAAAGCTCTCTTAAACTAGAAGTCTGAATTAGATTGCACTGCTTGAAAATTCCTTCATAAACACCTTGCTCTGATGCAAGTGCTGCTGTATGAGAAACAGCTGCTCTTATTCCTTTTTCAGAACTTCCTGCTTTTAGAATGATTATAGGTTTAGATGAATTTTTGCAAACTTCAATAAATCTTTTTCCTTTTTCTTGCTTTAAAGACTCTAAATAAACTGCAATTACTTTTGTTTCAGGATCTTTATTATAATATTCAATAAAATCAGAAAAATCAGTATTTATCATATTTCCTAAGCTTACAAAACCTGACATGCCTATTTCATTTTTAATTGCATAATCAAGAATTGCACTTCCTAATGCACCTGACTGGCTTAAAAATGCAATTGAGCCTGGTTTTGGTATGCCATTAAAAAAACTTGCATTTATTTTATTATTAACACTAATCAAGCCCATTACATTTGGGCCTAATATTTGTATTTTATTATCTTCTGCTATTTGTTTTATTTTATTTTCTAATTCATAATTTTTAGATTCTGAAAAGCCTGCTGCAATTATTATTGCATTTTTAATATTTTTTCTTGATATTTGCTCTAAAATTTTTGGAGCAATCTCTGCTTTTACGCAAATAACAGCTAAATCAATATTATATGGAATTTCCAAAACATCTTTAAAGCATTTTTTTCCTAAAATCTTGTCTGCATTTGGATTAACAGGAAAAACCTTTAAATGAGGATTTGAAACTAAGTTTTTAAAAATAATGTTTCCTATTTTATTTTCTTCTCTTGCAGCTCCAATAACTGCAATCACAGTTGGGTTTAGGAATTGGGAGATCATTTTGTTGGTTTATTGATTAAATCATAAATAAAATTTATTAGGCAAGATATAATATAACCTGCGATTGCTTCAATTAAAACTATACCAATAAGATAAGGCCAATAAACTTGCCCATCTAAATTATGAGGTTTATAAAAATTTATTATATGTGATGGACAAGGGGGGCATAGTTGTTCAAAACAGGGTTCAAGTGGACAAGATACCACATAGAATATTACGGGAATTTCTATTAACCAAAAAGAGATTAGAGTTAAAATAATTGCTATTATTATTTTCCACATGCTTGGAGCAAAAAATGCTTTTATTTTCATTTTGTTTTTGTTAGCTTTTAATTAAGTTTTTTCCTTATTATTTTAGTAATCTTATACATTTTTCTTTTACAAAAGAAGCAAAAGACATTAACATTTGCTCTTTAGTTTCTCTTAAGCTTAACTTCTGCTCTTAGTGTGTAGAGTATTTGTGTATATTATTACTGATTTTTTATTTATTTAGCTTTTTGTTAGTTTTTTATTAACAATTTTTAAGCATATTTTTTTATTCTTGTAAGTGAGCAATTTTAAAGCAGATTTGAAATCAAGCCATTTATATGTTGAATGCTCTAATCTATCAATTTTTACTTTTGGTTTTTTCAGCTCTGCTGAAAATAAATGAAATGTCTGGCCTATTATTCCTGGCCTGTCTGCATAAAGTCTTGGATATTTGTATTTTCCATGATATTTATATTTTTTAATATTAAAAGCGCTCTGTCCTGTTTCTTCTTTTATTTCTCTTTTTACTGCATGCAACAAACTTTCATCTTTATTTACTCCGCCTTTTGGAAATTCCCAGCCTTTCCAATGGAGTTTTCTTTTTAAAATTAGATATTTTATCTTATCTTTTTCTTTTCTATATGTTACAACAAAAACAGCTTTTCTATATTTAAGTTTCATTTTTTCTCTTTTTATATATTAAACTATAACTTTATGTTTATAAATTTTGATATGCTTTATATCTTTTTTGATATTAACAAATCGTGGGTGGTTGGTTGGGGGTAAGTAAATTTTGGTGGTGGGATTAGTTAGGATAACCGAGCGAGCGAAGCGAGCATGGCTATACTTTAAACCTCAATTCTTGCATCCACAATAATCGCCTCTTTTTCGTTTAATCTAACAGGATTTAAATCAAGCTCGCTAACATCGAGCTTTGAAATTTTCATTACAAGATTTATAAGCTTGTCTATTGCATATTTTTTTCTTTTTTCCAAAATTTCATAGAATTTTAAGCTCTTAATCATACTTTCAATTTCGCTTTTTTCTAAAGGCAGAGCGCGAAATTGAATATCTCTTATTGTCTCTGTGAAAATTCCTCCAAAACCAACCAATAAAAGTTTTCCAAAAACTTTATCATTTTTCAAACCAATAATGAACTCTATACCATCTATTGCTTCTTGTATTATTATTTCTGAATCTGGAAACTTTTTTTTAAGAGATTTAAAGTTTGCAAAAGCTTGATCAAAATTATTGCATCTTAGAACTGCTTTTTGTTCTGTTTTATGCAAAACACCTGTAGCTTTGATGTAATACGGGAATTTTATTTTTGATAAATCTGTTTCATGAGTTACTATTTTATAATTTGCAATAGGAAAATCTTTCAAAAACACAAAACTCTCTAATATGTTCAACATCTTGGCTCTTTTATAGATATTTAATAAAGAAAATAACAACATATTTAAATATATTGAAAATTATTTGTTTCTTCAAGAATATAAATGTTTATAATCCTTCAAAATACTTAAAAAACATGAATAAATTAATAAAGCTACCTAATAAAGGAAAGGTAATTTTTGTTGGGGATACTCATGGAGATTTAGATGCATCTGAAAAAGTATTTAAAAAGTATTTTAAAAAAGACAATATTTTAGTTTTTTTAGGAGATTATGTTGATAGGGGTTATTATTCAAAAGAGAATGCAGACTATTTATTAAAAAAGAGAGAAGAAAATCCCGGAAGAGTTGAACTATTAATTGGTAATCATGAAACCTATAGTCTAAGTGAATTTTATCCAGCAGATTTTTGGGAAGATATAGTTAATAATCCAGAATTATATCAAAAATATAATAAATCTCTGCTTGATCTTCCCTTTATGGCTTATTCTGAAAATGGAATATTAGCAGTTCATGGTGCTGCTCCAGATATAAAAAGTTTTGAAGAAGTTAAAGAAATAAATTATTCTCAAGGAGATAAAAGATTTAATACTGCAACTTGGGGAGATTTTGTAGATTTTGATGGGGATGCCTTTGGAAAAAATGGAATTGGTAGACCTCAGTTTGGAAAGCTATATTTTGAAAGAGTGATGAAAGCTCTTAAAATGAATGTGTTAATAAGAGCACATCAGCCTGATGCTCCTGAAAGATTATATGATGATAAGTGTATAACAATATTTACTTCTAATGCTTATGGTACAGAAAGAAAAGTTGCTATTGCACCTCTTGATAAAAAAATAATAACTCCTGAGGATATTAAAATTAAATCCTTAGATAATTAACTCTTTCACAATATTTATAAATAACTCGTTTTTAGTTGATTTGTATAAATATATAAATAAAGAGATTATATAAAATGACTCATCACAAACTAATAATTGGAAATTGTATATCTATGAAAGAAATTCCTGATAAAAGTGTGCACTTAGTTATAACTTCCCCACCATATTTTAACGCGCCTTTTGATTATAAAGGATTATTTAAAAATTATGGGCAATATTTAGGAGTTTTAAAAAAGGTGGCAAAAGAAATTTTTAGGGTATTAGATGAAGGTAGGATATTTGTTTTAAATATTGATGATATGCTAATTGATGGAGAAAAATTTACTATAGTTGCTGATGCTATCAAAATATTTCAAGAAGCAGGATTTAGATATAGAGATAGGATTATTTGGAAAAAACCAGATGGATATTTAAGAATAAGCAGGAGGAGTGGTGTTATTTTACAAAACCCTTATCCTATGTATTTTTATCCGGATAACCTACTTGAAAGCGTTATAATTTTTCAAAAAGGTAAATTTGATTATAAATCAATTCCAAAAGAGATTAGAGAAAAATCAAAAGTGGATATAAAAGAGATACAGGATAAACGGTGGTATATGACTCTATGGGAAATGAATAATGTTATGCCTGGTGCAGAATTAGAAAAGAATATTGCTGCATTTCCTGAAGAATTACCATACAGAGCCATAAAATTATTTTCATATATTGGG
>ERZ1292629.3162-Hain-H43-01um-R1-3162-length-12976-cov-6_pt1 | contig 10860 bp, 10 predicted proteins | sample MGYA00564399_ERZ1292629 | MGnify/ENA primary metagenome ERZ1292629 (study PRJEB36523, sample SAMEA6512636) | groundwater metagenome | collected 2019-01-08 | study: AquaDiva: Metagenomics assemblies of 32 groundwater samples | reverse complement strand
CTATCCATTGTCACCCTGCGGGTGATGACCCGAAGGGTCAAACTACGGGGGCACATAAGGTGCGGGGCAAGCCCACATCATGAAATTCGTAATCTCGCATTCCCGCCTCGCAGGCTCGGTCGCCGATGAGGCGACTATCCATTGTCACCCTGCGGGTGATGACCCGAAGGGTCAAACTACGGGGGCACAAGCGCTGGCGGGCTGTTCTATTTGCGGCCGAACGCGCACCGCACCTGAATTATATCAAACTTTTATCTCGGCTGAAAGTGAGTTTTGGTTTGTCATAAATCGAAATTTTGACTATACTTTTAAGACTTTGGACAAGGAGGCAAAATGCTAAGACAATGGCTGATCACAAAGCTGTTCGACGCAATCTCGAACCAGTTGGATATTCGCATCGATATCCGTCACGCCGGAGGGGGTGAACAAACAGTCGGGCCGGCAGATAGCGAAGGGGGCGTCGGGATTCGCTTTGAAAGTCCGGCCGCCTATCGTCGAATGCTTTTCAATCCGTTCGCGGGGTTTTGCGAAGCCTATATCAACGGCGAAATTCTAATTCTCTCCGAAGCCGGCCTGCCTCGATTTTTGCGCGCCATCTTAGGCGTAAACTTCGGCAGGGTTTTGCCAGGACTGAGGCCGGCGCTATCTCTCTGCCGCCGCCTGAAACTTTTTAGCCAGACTCGGCTTGACCACAACTCACCGTCTGGCTGCCGGCAAAACGCCAAAGCGCACTATGACGTTCACCACAAAATCGTCAAGCGAATTTTGGACCCGACGCTTCAGTACTCCTGCGCGCGCTTCGACAATGGTGTTCAGCGGCTGGGCGAGGCACAACGGCGGAAAACTGAGACCACTTTGCTTAAGCTCCTGATTAGACCGGGCGACCGGCTTTTGGACATTGGCTGCGGTTATGGCGATCTGATATCGGAAGCCGCAAGTATGGGCGCGGAAGCGGTTGGTATCACTTTAAGCGCCGAGCAAGCGGCGTACGCCACGGAAAGAATGCAAAGCAAGCACTCCGTAGGCTGGTGGCGAGTTTGGGAATGCGACTATCGCGGTGTCGAAAAGATGCTTGAACTCTCGGCGACTGATCGCTTTAACAAGCTCGTCAGTATCGGCATGTTCGAGCATGTCGGTCCGCGTCATTGGAAAGAATTCTTCCAAACGGCTTTCCGGCTCTTGGAAACGGACGGGGTGTTTCTGCTTCAGACTATTTTCCGCGACAAGCCCGCGCCAACCGATTCGTGGATTCGTGAACGGATTTTTCCCGGCGGCTTTATTCCCGACGTCGCCGGCGTTTTACGAGCGGCTATGGAAGCCGGGTTTGAACTCCGCCACTTTGAAAACTGGCAAAATTGGTACGAGCGCACCTGCGCCGAATGGCTTGCCAACCTGAGGATGCTTCGGAGATTTGTTGAAGAAGATTTCGGCCTGCGGCATTTCAAAACGCTGGAGCTGTATCTGGCTGCCAGCGCCGCCGCTTTTAGCCGCCACTTGCAAGTTGGCCAGTTCGTCTTCACCCGCGGAAAACCGAGTTGGTCGCTTGCCCGGATGAACGAAGCGATCCATGCAGTTTCCGCCGCCGCGAGAGCCTAAGCTTGCGCGAGCGGTTTTTTTTATAGGATGTTTCTGGTATGATAGAGAAAACCACCTCGTCACGCTAAGCGTGACACTCCTCCTTGAAAAGGAGGAGAAAGCTAATGAATATGACCCAGTAATACAACTTCCAGATTGTTCTTCTCTGGCTCTCTTTCTGGGAAGTTCGCGGAAAATGAGAATATCCTCTTGTTTTTAAAAATTCGGGAACAGGTTACGGAAGAACATAAATTCAGACGCCAAAAATAGCTAAAAATTACTTTTCTACTTCAGATTTATCTTATCATTGTTAATCTAACTCAGTCGCCACCAGGCGTCTGAAACTGGAAGTTGATATACTGGGATGAAAAAACTTCATTGGATAATTGTAATAATTCTGCTGGTGTTAGCGTCATTATTTGCGATATTCTACAAAAGCGTTTTTAAGCATTACAGCCTGCCGGAAGGCTCACCAGCCGAAAGACCGCTAAATTAGAATCAAGAGTAATGATTCATTTCTTTCGATTTACACTCCAATTCGCAAAACAAGAAAAGGGCAAAATCGCCCTGATCTTTATTTTTGTAACGCTTTCCCAAATCTTCTCTCTGGCCGAGCCGTTTTTTTTCACGCGCATTCTTGACGGTTTCCTGCGGCGCATCGGCGATAAAACCCTCTTCCCCACCGAAGCGGTTTTCTTTCGCCAAATTTCCATCATCGTGATAATTTGGATCGGCGTGGCTTTTGCCGCGCGTACTTTTAAAAATTTACAGATGTTTTTTGTCGACACGGTTTCCGACCGCATCGGCATCCGGATTTTTGAACACACTTACCGCCATACTTTGGCCCTGCCTTTGTCTTTTCACAGCAGTTACAAGCCAGGAGAAGTTTTGAGGAAAATCAGCAAAGGCCGCGAAGATGTCACCAAGTTGTTTTCGGTTTTTTTCGACAAAATTTTCCAAAATTCTTTCGCCATAGTTTTGGTCACTGCCTATGTTTTTTGGCGCAGCTGGCATTTGGGCTTGGCCCTAGTCGCTTTCGTGCCGCTGTTTTTCGGCGTGACTTACCTCTTCACAAAAAAAATCCGTCGGACGCAAAACGAAATCAACCTGGCCAACGAGCAGATTTTCGGCACATCTATCGAGGCGATGAATAATATCGAGGTGGTGAAATCTTTCGCCACCGACAAGCAGGAGGCGGAAAACGTCGGCCACGACAACCGCCTTTCCCACCAAAATTTAAAAAAGAAATCCATCGCTTTCCAAACCCTGGGCTTTTGGCAGGGCACGATAGTCAACCTGGCCCGCGTGGTGCTTTTGTGGTACGGCTCGATTTTAGCCTTTCGCGGCGTGGTGAGTTTCGCCGACGTAATTTTGTTCACCTTTTATTCTTTCGCCGTCTACCAGCCACTCTACGACATCGGCGGCATTTACAGCCAATATATGGAAGGCATTAGCGCGGTGGACCGCCTGCAAACTCTGCTCTCCGAGCCGGTGACCATCACTTCCCCGGCTTCCGGCCTAAAGCCAAATAAACTCCGGGGCGAAGTGGAATTTCGCCGCGTGTCTTTCGCTTACGGCGGCGGGCGGGAAAAAATCCTCTCCGACGTCTCTTTTAAAATCGCGCCGGGAGATAAGCTGGCGATCGTCGGATTATCCGGCGGCGGAAAATCCAGCATCATTAAGCTGCTTTTGAGGTTTTACGATCCGATGAGCGGCGAAATTTTAATCGACGGCGAGAATATTCAAAAATACGATCTGACAAGCTTGCATCGCCGCATTGGTTTGGTGTTGCAGGATAACGTGCTTTTTAACACCAGCTTGGAAGAAAACATCAAGTACGGCACACCCAAAGCGACGGGAGAGGAAATAGCAACTGCCGCGAAGCGCGCTTACCTTTCGGATCTTTTGGAACGGCTGCCGGAAAAATTGAAAACGCTGGTCGGCGAACGCGGGCTTAAGCTTTCCGGCGGGGAAAAACAGCGCGTGGCGATTGCCCGGGCGATTATAAAAAAACCGGACATCTTGATTTTTGACGAAGCCACTTCGAGTTTGGATTCTCACTCGGAGGAAATGATCAAGCGGGCTATTGGCGAAGTTTCCAGGGATATAACCAGCGTAACCGTGGCGCACCGTTTTGCCACGGTTTTGGACGCCGATGAAATTATTTTACTGCGCGCCGGCAAAATTATCGAGCGCGGCAACCACGGCCAATTGCTGACGCTGAAAGGAGAATACGCTAGGCTTTATAACCTGCAAACCCAGCGGCAGCACGCGGAAGAAGAAGTGGTTTTGGCCGAAAAAAATCTGGCGGCGGAAAGAATGTCCTGACAAAGATGCCCTTTGCAAAATACTGCAAAGGGCATCTTTGTCATTTGCAACATTATGCTTTTTTGTGTAAAAATACAAATAGAAAATATGCTTAAACTTCTCCTCATTTCAATTCTTTTGACGATTGTCTATTCCTGGGAGGAATTTAAGCACGCCCTGCGGACGCTCGCTTATGGCTTGCTTAAAAAAAATCCGCCCCGCTATTACGCGGCGCATATCGATCAGTTTGTCGGAACAATCGTGATGGTCGCGGCCGCTCCGGTGGGACTGATTTATTTTTTAGGCAGCCAGCAAACCCTCGCAAGCAAGCTGTTTTGGCTTTTTGCCGGATTGCTTCTGGTTTCGTTCGTCTCGGCCGGCAGCGCGATTTTTGCCCGCCGGCTGAAAATGACAAGCAATGTCAGCGGAGCCCAAAAAATCATACCGCTAACCTACGCCGTTTTAGGCCTGTTTACGCCGATGTTTCAATTTTTCACCGGGATTGGGGAAGGCCAGCGACGGGGCTTAACCAAACTGACGTTTTACTTAAGTTTGCCGGCTCTTATCGGCCTGCTGTTTAAATATTTGCTAGATTATTCCGCCCCGCCCGCCGAACTGCTACCGAATCTGGACGCCGGCATCGTGGTTTTGGTCGGCGCCTTGTTTATCCGAATCGTGGTGGAACTTTTGGAAACAGCATTTCGACTTTATCGGCTGGAAACACTTTTTTCTTACTTTCGCATACTTTTAGGCATCGCCTTGGCCGCGATTTTAACGATGGGGTTGGTTTAAAAAAATCCCCACTGAGGGGATCGGCTAAACCAAAAATCTTATACTCGCGAGATAAATCTTGAAAGCAAAACCTTCGGCGGAAGCCCCGTGCTCTTCATCCTTTTATCGATTTGCAGCAGGTGTTTTAAAATTTCCCGAAGTTTTGGCTTGGAATAATTTTGCAAAAGCGGCAGGTTCGCCCTTACCCGCCACGGGCTCCAGCCTAAGGCGTCCGCCAGCTGGCCAGCGCCGCCTTCGTCTTTTGCCGAAGCCAGCTGCAAAAGCGAGCGAAACTGCCCGGCCAACGCGCCGACGATCATTAAAGCCCGGCCGCGGGCGTCGGCGGCTTTGGATTGATTGGCGTCCAAAAGTTCGTTTAAACAGCGCAGGCTGTTTTTTAAATCTTTTTTTCCCAAAGCGGTAGTGAGCAAAAACACGTTGTCCGAAACCTTGGCCGCCACCAATTTTTCCACGTCGGCGGGAGAAACCTGCCGCCCTGCGGCATAGCTGATTAATTTATCCAGTTCGCTTGTAACCTGCCAAAGATTATAAACCTGCCGAGAGTCATAGCCAGCCGCGGTTTTTACCCGCTCGGCCAAATCGCGCCCGAGGCGCACCGCCAAAAGTTCCGCGGCCGCGGGCGAAATTGTTGCTTTTTTTTGCCGCGCATAGTCTTGGATAAACCGGTTTAAATCGTGGCCGTCGGGAATTTCAAAATTTTGGATTTTCGCCAGGCCCTTTGTTACTAAGGCCGACAATTTTTTATAAAGTTTTAAATTTTTCTTTACCGCGCCTGCCTCCCAGAAAACCAAATATACCTCCTCAGCAAGAGCGTCTAGGAGCTCGGCAGCTCCTTCCATCATTTCGGCCGGCTGGCCGAAAAGCGATTTAACCACCACCAGCCGAGTGCTGCTAAAAAGACTCGGCGAAGAGACGGCGTCGCGCAGCTTCTCAATAATCTTTTCCTTTTCTTCTCCGGCGTCTAGGCGGGTAATGCCCTGGCGGGAATGTTTGGCGGCAAACGCCGCGACCCAGGCTTCGACTTTTTTTTGGACGCTGTGGTCGTCAGCGCCGTAAAATAAAAAAATCCTAACAGTCTTTAATTTTACAGATTTTTTTAGCTCCATAGTCAAATTTATACTTTTAACATGGTGGTTTAAATCAGTGAAAATTTTGAATTTCGAATTTATGAATTTCGAGTGAAACTAGAAATTCGAATGTTTTAAAATTCAAACATTCTAATTTCATTCAAAATTCGAGTTTAAAAATTGAAAATTTCTAGAAAAGCCCTTTTTCCGATTTTTCGGACTTCACTTTTTGATTCATCATCCGCTGCAGATCAGATTGGCGGATCTTCCATTCTTTGCCGATCTTAAACGCCGGCAGTTTGCCGTGCTTGCACCATTCCCAAACGGTCTTGCGGCTGACGCCGAAAAACTTGGCAATTTGTTCGGCATTGAGGATTTTGTCTGCGACACCTGACATAGTATGTCCTTTCTTTATGTATTGTATCACCGTAAGAACGGTCAAGCAATAAGAAATCCGGTTGAATAGAGCCGACTTTTATTGTATAATAAATCCCGGATTGCCAGATTTTTTTTAGTAGCTTCTTTTCTGAAGTATAAGGATAAAAAATACCTGCCCGCCAAGGCCTGGCCCCCGTAGCTTAATGGATAAAGCTCTGGTCTTCGGAACCAGCGATGTGGGTCCGATTCCTGCCGGGGGCAGGGCTTTGGCAGGCGTGATTACGGCAGAAATTTATACGGGTGTGAAAAAGATAAATTATCGCGGGACGTTAGCTCAATTGGTAGAGCAGGGGCCTCTTAAGCCCAAGGTTATAGGTTCGATTCCTATACGTCCCACCAGAAAAATTCCTTTTCTTCGGACTAGGAATTTTTCTTTTTGTTCATAGATTACACGATCGTGTAACTACCGAACAAAAAAAGACAGTGCTCAAATTGAGTCTGTCTTAACGAAACAGCCGGCGGCGGCCGAAAACCTTCCAATGTAAAATAGAGTAAATCCGTACAGTGGGCCCCATCGGAACGCCTTGGCCTTCACCCACGCGATGACGGTGGAACGGATACCAAGCCACACCAATGACCGGCTGATAGGATTTGGATTTGAACGCGGGAGGAACGTAACTTGCCCGTAAACCGGCGGCCAAAACGTCGCGGCCCGGCTGATGGAAGTTTTCCGATTCCAAGCCCGCCCAAAATCCCCTTCCGACTTTCCGCTGAAGCGTCCATGTTTCGTAAAGTCCGCGGCCATTAATTACCGGCGCCGTTTCCAGATAAACGTCCATCTTTGCGGGCAGGGTCGAATAGAAACGGAAGTCGAGGAAAGTCCGGCCCCCGGCGCGATTCCATTGCTTCTGGATCATTGTCTCCAGCCACCAAGAACGGGTACCGTAGCCAACGCCGGAAAACAAATTGATGTTGTCCGGTTTGTTGGCCATAGCGTTGCCGGTGGTCCAGGTGACAGCGTAAAATCCCTTACCGAGCGGGAATTTGAAGTGGCCGATCGGCCGCAGTTGGGTAGATGTATTCTGCGCAGAGAGTGCGGCGGAAATAAATACCGCCAGCGCCAAAATTCTCATTTGCTCCTCCATAATCTTGATAGTCTATTCCTTCTCTGCGTTTTTCAAGAGCTTTCCACGCCTTGAGGTCTGTATTTGACAGGCCAACCAAAGCACGTACATTACACCGAAACCGGTTAAAACCCCCGGCGCGGAGAGTTGACCCAGTTTATGTTTATACATAACACACCAGGCCGAAAACGCGGCAAGCAACAAGCAACAGAGCTCGCGAAAAAGAAGTCTTGGTATGCGGACATTCTTCCGAGCCCAAGAGGGAAAGACCGAAAGCGCCATCATGGAAACCCACACAGGGACAGAAAGCCACCAAACGGCCACCAACGACGCCCCCGACAAAACTCCCCACAAATAATTAGCCATATCTCCTCCTTTTCAACTCACCAGTAAATGGCAAGCTGGAAAAAAGAAAGGAGGCACGCAAGGGCGCGGAGCTCCTAAAAACAGAATCGGGCTCAATTTCGTTTCTTATGAACCCAATCTTCAAACCTCTTGCGAGAGCGATCCTTCAGAATCGTGTCTAGCGAGATAGCCAAGCAGATGAATAATGCGAGTATTAAGATCCGCAGAATCCACTCTAAGGCCATTTCAAACATACTTCCTCCTTTCAACCCGCCAATGATTGACGAGCTGGAAAAAAGAAGGAAGACGCGCGAACGCGCGGAGCTTCCACGAATCCCTCCAAGTTAGATAAAAAGGTCCGTACGTAAATGTACCCTGATCGCCTTCATGCCAGAGATACCAGCAATGAGGCGATGAGGTATACTCTCGGGAATCGTAACGCGTGAGCCGGGACGCAAAACTTCCCTAATCGTCTCTACTCTTTTTTCCTTCCAAATAACGCGCTCGGCTTCCAAAGTCCCCCCGCCCTCGACTACCGTAATGATCTCAACCATATATCCGACCAAACAACACGGTTGTTCACCGTCTGCTGTATTAACCGGAAATTTACACACCTCGATGTAAAACCCCTCGCCTGGCGGAGTAAAATTCTGGCGTTGAATTCCATTCGGGCAATCGTGCCAGGGCACGATATGATCGAAGCCGACGATGGGAGTCTCCGCGTCCTGCGATACGAATCCTGAATTCCATAAATCCACCAATAGAACCCGCAAAAACTCGCGCTTGTCGTTCATTTGTTCCTCCTCCAACCGTCTTGACAGTTGAAGAAAAAGCATATATTATATCTTTAGAGTGGCCAAGACCACCATAGGGTGGTGAGTATCACCATAAAAAATTATTAACCTAAATTAATTCTTCCCCTCGTGAGGGGAAGTTAGATGGGGTCATAGAAAGCGCGGAATAATCCCAAAGTTCTCTTTGACCTCCTCTTAATCCCCTCCTCACGAGGAGGGGAAATAAAAAATATGGACCAAACAATTTATGAAAGTTTAGGCCTCTCCCCTAACGAGGCCAAGATCTACGAAGCTTTGGTGGAACACGGCGAAATGGGCGTTTCGGATATTTCCATCAACGCCAAAATCCACCGCCGCAACGCCTACGACGCCATTCACCGGCTGATAGACAAGGGCTTAGTTTTTGAAATTATTTCCGGCGGGGAAAACAAATACAATGCCGTGGATCCGGACAAGTTAACCGAGCTTTTGGTTGAAAAACAAAACCGGCTGACCGAAATTCTGCCGGAGCTGAAGAAAAAATTTTCCCGCCGGCTGGCGCCGGAAGAAGCCTATATTTACCGCGGACTGGAAGGCCAAAAAAATATTTTCCGCGACGTTTTGCGCGTCGGCGCCGACAGTTATTTTATCGGCGCCAAAGGCGGCTGGTATGATCCGCGCCTGCAGGCGGCACGGAAAGCTTTTTTTGCCGAAGCTAATCGCAAAAAAATCAAATTCATCCAGCTTTTTGACCACATCATTAAACAAGACCCGGCGTTTCCCAAACATTTTGAGGGCAAGTTGACTTATCGCATTTTGCCAAAAGAATACACCACCGATTCGGCTATTCATATTTTTGGCGATTACGTCGTAACCTATACCGGAATGAGTTTCAAAAAACTCGCCGATGACACGGTTTTTTTCGTCATTCGCAGTTCCCATCTGGCTGAATCTTACCGAAAATGGTTTTGGTATATGTGGAAGAAATCGAGTCGGTAGCGGGCGGATAATATCCGCCCCTACAAATTGCGGGAAATTATACAAGAAATCCTACAAAACCGTACTAAAATACGAAAAATGCCCTACTGACAAAGATGCCCACAGTCAATTGACGAAGGGCATCTTTGTTGCTTTGTCATATGGTTCTTGATTTTTACGTGAAAAAATGCGATAGTGAAAGGAATCGGCAGAAGCCGGTTTGATGAAAAAGGAGGCAGAAATGATCAAACGCTACACTCGCCCCGCAATGGGTGAGATTTGGAGCGAGGACGCGAAATTCCGCAATTGGGTTACGGTGGAAGCCGCGGCCCTGCGCGCCAAAGCCGCGGCCGGGGAATTTGCGGCGACGATCCCGGACCAGCTTGAAAGTCTTGTCGCGGTCGTGGCCGAAGAAGTTGATCGCCTGGAACGGGAGAAAACCCGCCACGATATGAAGGCGTTCTTGGAGCTCACCGCTTCCCAACTTCCGGCGGAACTGCAGCCCTACTGGCACGACCGGATGACCAGCTACGACACCGAAGATACCGCCCTGGGCCTGCAATTGCGCTCTTCCGTGCAGGAGATCCGCAAGACCCTAACCGGCTTCATGGCGGCGCTTAAAACCCGCGCTTTGGAGCACAAATACACGCCGCAGATCGGCCGCACGCATCTGGTGCACGCCGAACCCATCACCTTCGGGGTGAAGCTGGCCAACTGGTACGCGGAATGCTTTCGCCATTTCGTGCGGCTGGACTACTTGGAGCAAAGGGTATCCGTCGGGAAGCTTTCCGGCGCGGTCGGCATGTTCACGCTCGACCCCGAAATCGAGGCGAGAACTTGCGAGAGTCTCGGCCTGAAACCGGTGATTGCGACGCAGATCGTCTCCCGCGACATTATCGCGGAATACCTGGCCACACTCGCCGTAATCGGCGGCACGGTCAAGAAAATCGCCGATAACATCCGCCATATGCAGTCCACCGAAGTGCGGGAAGCGCAGGAATACTTCGACCCCCGCCAGACCGGCTCTTCGGCGATGCCGCACAAGCGCAACCCAATTTCGTCCGAAAGCGTGTCGGGGTTGGTGGCTATACTGCGGGGAAATGCCCAAGCGGGATTCGCCCTCCAAGACGACCTGCACGAACGGGTTTTGTGCAACTCCGCGCCCGAGCGCGTCGTCCTGCCGGATTCTTCCATTCTGCTGGACTTCATCCTTGCCCGAATGACGAGAGTTCTTGAAAAGCTCATCGTCTACCCCGACCGGATGGAAGCCAATCTCAAGCTGACCCGCGGCCTGATTTTCTCCGAAGCCGTCCTGTCGATGCTGGCCAACAAAGCCGGCATCCCCCGCGAAGCAGCTTACGACACGGTCAAGCGGATCGCCCAGCGCTGCTGGGATTCGGGAGAGTCTTTCGCCGCAGAGCTTCTGAAAAGCGACGCTATCCGGCAACACGCCAGCCCCGCCGACATCCTCGACTGCTTCAACCTTCAAGACAGGATGAAACACGTCGACTTCATCTTCCG
>ERZ1292629.1083-Hain-H43-01um-R1-1083-length-28399-cov-9_pt1 | contig 10860 bp, 14 predicted proteins | sample MGYA00564399_ERZ1292629 | MGnify/ENA primary metagenome ERZ1292629 (study PRJEB36523, sample SAMEA6512636) | groundwater metagenome | collected 2019-01-08 | study: AquaDiva: Metagenomics assemblies of 32 groundwater samples | reverse complement strand
GCATCATTCTTATTACCGATAACCTCATTGGTTTGGGCGTTCAGCACGTTATCAGCAGCAGGCACATCTTGAAATTCATCAACTACTTGAAGCTCTGTCACCACTTGTTTGATATAACCCACGAGTGTGTCGGTAGCTGTCACAACGCCCGTAGCTGCTGCATCGGCCTTATTACCGATAACCTCATTGCTTTGTGCGTTGAGAACGTTATCGGCTGCCGGTACATCGTGGTATTCGTCGATAACATCTATCTTCGCCTCAAGGTCGCCAGCGATGATTGTCCCGACTTTCTCACCAGCGGTAGCGTCGGTGCCCGTGCCATAGCACTCAAACCACTGCATGTCATTATTGGTTGTGATGTAGGTTGTGCCAGAAGCTACCCTGAGATGGCAGTTGCGGGCTTGCCCAGATGAGGTGGCCTGGAGTAGAATCGCCACAGTTGGGACGGCGCTTGCGTTATCGAGAACCAGGTCTTCCAGATAGGCGTCTATCCACGCCGTGCCGTTCTCGAGGTTGCCGGTGCCGTAATCACCCGTGCAGACGATGTTCCTCAAGACCGGGCGGGAAGCAGCGGCAATCTGAATGAAACTCTGTTTCTGTGTTCCCAACCCGTCGCCGTCGATGAATTTGAACCCATCAATGAGCATGTCATCAGCAGCGGCATCGGCTACAAGGCAGTCAGTGGTGTTAATGGCCGTGCCGTCTTCCCAGGTGGCGTTGAACATCTGGAAATTGGCTGCGTTGACATCTATGGGGCCTGTGAGAGCGTCTATACCGGCTGTGAACCTTGGATTGACCAGCGTGATGTTCGCGGCGTCCACGTCCATATCAGCCGTGACAGCCGTTGTGAAGTCAATCCTTGCTCTATTTGCACCACGCCCCAGGAATACGATGGTTATACCAGCCACGTCCAGGTCAAGTCCCCCAGCAGCAATTACTGTGGTGGTATGACCTGGTCTGACACAGATAATATCCCCTGCCACCGCTTGCCCCACGGCATAGTCCAGGGTACTGAACGGTCGTAGAAATGTGCCTGCATTCGTGCTGTCAGAAGCTCCTTTTTCACCAGGCAACAAAGTAGAGTTGTTGCCTACCCACAACCGTCTGCGGGGAGCCTCGTCCAAGACTAACAACTCTTTGATGAGCACACCAGCATTGAATCCGTTTGGATAGTTCGATAGTCCCATTTTCTTAGTCTCCTATGGACTCCTGTGGAGTGGGGGACTATTTGAAGTCCCCCAAACCCCATAGTTTGTTGCTATGCGCCTGGACTGGCGTAAAGCGCGCGCGGGTCAGACCACCCAGGGACAAACCATTTGGCGGTCTTGGCTTTGGCGTTGCCCGTGTCGAAATCGTTTGCCTGCTGCAATGGGACATCCTTGCTGTTGAAAAACTTCATCCCATCGGGGCAGTTCGTCCTGGCAAAAAAGGCGTCCGAATCGGTGAAATAGCTATTCACCTTGATGCCTTTGGGAAACTCGCCCGTGACCCTCAGAACGTTAATGGCATTGTTAGCCGTGTCGTTTTGAAGCGTGGATTTTAGTATCCTATTCGCTTCAATCCAAAGTGCAGGCGGGACATGCAGGCTCTCCGCCATGAGGTGAATCTTATTGCCTATGTGGTCTTCAGCCTGCATGATTTGAATCACCAAATCCTCCAGGGCTGCTTCGGACATGTCCGCCGCAGGACTGAGGAGGTTAGACCAGTTACCCACCGCGCTGGGGTGTGTGGTTGCACAGAGCACGACGCCATCGCCGCCAAGATAGGACGTGTTGAACGCCCTGTTGTAGACATTGGCCGAAATAGTCTCAACGGTCTGGCGTTTGGCGAAACCGAGTCCCTTAGCCCGTGAAGCAGCAAGGTCAGCATAGAGATTGAATTCTATCTCTTCCTCGCTAACCTGGAACCCACCAGCATAGGTTACAAAGGTGTATCGCGTCGTATAGACCTGGGCGTGAGTCATGTAGCTTACGGGATTCCCTTGCGGTTTTGCCGGCAGCATGGGGAAGGGGCCCGTCATTACATCCTCGACATAGGCGCGGTTGGGTTTTTCGATCACCTCGAACAAGTCCCTATACTGTTCTGGATGCTCACCATAGCCTATGCCAAACCATTTCTCAACGCCAGGCCATAATGCCTTCGGGTGTAAACCAGTCAAAATTACACCAGCCATTCTGTCTCACCTCCTCATTAAGCGGCTGTTACGCCGAGATATAAGCCAGTCGTGTTGTAGCAGGTGTTCGGCAGCACTTCCCAAATGGCGAAATCGCCCAACTCGTTATCGGCGATGTTTGCCAGGCCAAGGATGTGAAGCGGGAACGCCTGGGTTGTGGTCGGCGCAGTGGTTCCGTCGATGGCAAAGCCGGATAGCCCTGTGACAGTGCTGCCAGCGTCGGTGTAGGCACCGACGGCGTTCTGGCCCACCCATACGGCCGCGGGCGCAGCGTCGCCGTCGTCTCTGATGTGGAACACCGTTTGAGGCGAAGTAACCACTATGTTACACCATCGTTCCGTCGATGCAGGGTTGTATTGGAGTGTCAGGTTGTTAGGGTTATGCTCAAAGGAATTAATAACTCCTCTGATAAGCGTCCCCGTCGTCCCCGCCGACCTGATGATTGTCGGATACATGGCCGTAGCATCCTTATCGGCAAGCGTCGTCGTCCAAATCACGGGATCGCCGATATACAACGCTGTGGCGTAGCTCGCCGAGATATAGGCTCTCATTATCATCGGAACGCTACCATCGAGAGTTCGCACAAACCTCATTCCGAAAGGAGCATCAGGATTAGCCATTGTTCATTATCTCCTCATCTGCTTGTGATAAACGTAATTCCGTTCTAAACTCGGCTTTTGACGTTACTTTCCCTCTGTCTTTTTCGTCTATCATGAAAGTCCCTGACTGTATCGCTGCATCCGACCTGTCTACAATCTTTTGTTTTGCTCTTTGGTCTTGCTCGTATAGCTCTATCGGTATCTGCATGGGGATGCCTATTTTTGCGCTCCCATCCTCATTAGTGCCAACGGGATTCTGCGGCAAGCCCGCCATGACCACATAACCACCGTCTAATGCCGCTTGAATGCGAAGGGGGTCATGACGCCAGTTATCATTAAAGATGCGACGAGAGAACTTGGCATCCTCGGGCAGATTAAGCCGCTTGCGGCGCACCCCGATAGGTATCCGCTCTTTTCTGTCGGGCTGGTCCCGTTTGCGCGGTTCGGGGCCAACTGCCGGTTCGGGCCCCGATTGCTCTGCTTGAAGTGCTGCCAGTTGCGTCTTTGCTTCCTTAAGTTCTGCCTGCAATTCCTCTGGCGTTTTCATGTCAAGCGGCTTCGATTGTCTCACCTTGCATTTCATGTGGTGCCCCCTGAGCTGCGCCGCTGCCCTGGGGCCCGTAGCGCTCCACGCGTTGCATATTTCGCAGACAATAACGTTCTCACTCGCTTCATCAGTCACGTCCCATCTCTCCTCATTAATCCCACGGATAGAGTTTGACATATTCCTCTCTTGTGGCCCTTGGAAATTGTTTAAGATAAACGTTTACGCAGTAGGCTTTCGCTTCGGGCGGTAAATGGTTCCAATCCCTGTTGTTGCCTGAACTGAAACCTTCACCACCGCGCAAGTCTGGCTCATCTATTTCCGTCCGCTGCCTGTTCGGATTGGCGAACTTGTGCGGAAATTCTTTCTTGACCGTCTCCGTGATTCTTTGACAGAACGCTTTTTCGTTGCCTGGCAAAGAAATTGGGTCATTCTGCTTTGCCAGTTGATTGCCTACAGCCATAGCGTAGGCCGTCATAGCTGATGGTGTGGTGGATTCAGGGTCAAACCAGGGGTTTTGCTCCCGCCATTGCGCTACTTCGGGATGAATACTCTCGGCCTGAGCCTTCGGTTCCTCCGCTTTCATCGCTTCGGGTTTGACGATTTTATCCCGCTTAGTTCTGAGTTCCCTATATAGTGGTATATCGCCTTGCTCAACTGCCCGCTCGATTGCGGCTTCTATATTGGCAACCTCAGTATCATAGAAATCACCGGAGAACTTGTCCTGCACTTTGGTTATTCGGGTCAAAGTATCTTTGCTGGTTGCTAACTCAGTCTCTAATGCCGCTATCTTCTCTTCCAACGCTTTGTTTGTTGCCCGTGCTATGGGTAGAACACGGTCAGCATACTCGTTCCACGAACCGGCATCCCGCCATTTTCGCGGGTCGCCACGAAATTCCTCTTTGGGCACCCAACCAGTCGCGCGGGCGTGTTGCTCCTCGGCTTGAACCTGCTCTTGTGCCTGACTATCTGCCCGCTCTGTTTCAGCACTTGATTCCTCAGATTTAGTCTCTGTCTTTAATTCCTGCTCCATTGCCTGTCTCCTCCATAATGGCGCAAATGTCTTTATCGTTCATCAACCGAAACTTCTCTCTGGTCTTATCATGCTGGTAGATAGAACCGGCGTATCTGCTGAATACAACCCTATCGCCCAGTTCGGGTTTGCGGCCCTTCCAATCAGAGAAGGCCATTTCTGACGCATCCACGAGTATCCCCGTATCACGTATGGCTTCCTGTCTCTCTATAGCATTTTCCGGCATCAATATACCGCCCGATGTCTTACCATCCACGGCATCCGGTTTGATCAAGACTTTATACTCAACTGGTCTAATGCCTGTTGGATTGAGACTCATAAGCCCTCCTTTAGGCAAAAGAAAAGGGGCGACAAACATGGGTGCATGGCTCCACGCCGCCGTCCCTTTTCTTCCCGGTGTAAGCCGTCGCCCCCTGCCGTCGCAGGGAGTTAGCCTATTTTTTACTCTATGGTTCCTCTGCTAATTTTTTGAAGTCCAGTTCAAGCAAAAACTCTAATTCCAGTTTCCGGCCTAAATAAGTCGCCGTCGTTACTTGTTTTTCTACTACCGGCAAGGTTAATGCCTCATTGCTCAGAGCGATAATGCGCTTCTTCAACCATTTACGCACTTCAACCCCGATAGGGCTGTCCCACCAATTTTCAAATTCCTCCTCACTGCATTCCATTGCCACCCATCTCTATTCCCTGCACTGGAGCTCTTTGGGCCTGTTCTGTGGAACCTTGTGTCTGAGCGTTTTGCCTTGAACCTTTAGTCGCTAAAGCGACCAGGGCGTCCATCTCCGCCAGATACTGTTCCATCTGCGGCCCCAACTCTGCTGCCTCGGCTTTAGCCAGGTTCAAAATTATCTCTGAGCGCATCTTGGCCATCTCGATACCATACTTCATCATCTCAAACTCAAACTTGTTGCGCTCCAAATCCAATCTTTCCGATTCCAAGACCAGTTTCTGGTCTGGTGGCGGCTGTTGAACAGTCAATATAGGCCCAGGGTTGGGAATCTGCAATGCTTCGATGAACCGCCGCTTAATTTCTTCATCGTTAAAGCCCTGCCCTAACATGCTCATCAATGCCTGCGCTTTAATCATCTTCTGGGCGTTGCTAATATCTTCGGGGCTGGCCGTAGGAATAATATCGCATGATTTCTTGTCATAATCAGAACGGGCTATACCTTGCTGCATATCAGGCTCATCAATGACACGGGAATACTGTTTGTCCTCCAAATATTTGCCATTTAAGGCAAAGAGTAGTTTCAACTCTTTTGAGAAACTGCGATACAATCGTTTGTGGATGGCGGAAAAAACTTTCAGGCCTTGCTCAATGCGGGCAAGTGAAGTGGTGGCCGGTTCGTTATGGATGGATTGCTCGCCCATCATTAGTTCGTTGACAGAACTAAGTTTCTCACCGGCGTTAACCATAAAGCCAAGAAGGTTGAACATGACCAACGACGGTTCTTTCATAAACTCGCTCAACATGACAATGTTTCTGCGCAGGTCGTCGCCAGTATAGGGAACGGGCAGAAATCCCTGTACTGGCAATTCCACCACTCCGCCGGTTTTGCTTGCGCCGAAACTCAGGTTCTTGCCGATTATACCCGCCTGCGAATTATTGAGTCTGCCAGCATCCAACATCTGGTTAATGCTGCTGTTCACCGTCTCATTAATGGGTCCCAACAACAGTCCAAATCCCAATCCGTAGATAGACCCGTCGGGTGAGTGCATGAAAGTAAATTTGGTATAATGCTGCGTCGCCTGGATGCGTTTTACTTCGTCTCTGTCATTCCACGAAATATCTGTTTCAATAAAGCGTGGGACGATACGCACCACTTTCTTTGTATCGTAATGGACGTTCAGAATGTAAGGTTCGGCGTATCCGTCGTCATCCAAATCAATCCAGGCATGTTGTTGCAAGAACAGATGGGGGCGGTATTCGTCGCCGCTGCCATAGATTTCATTTTCATCTTTTGTCTCAATCGAATTGTGCGGAAGGTCAAAATGCAGAAATGTCCCTGCACGGATGCGTTCGATAATTTCATTTGGATATAATCTATACTTCTTCGTGATGCGTGGCACCGTTTCCATGCTCTGCGCTTTATAGTGCATCACAACATCGGTGGGTGCCAAATAACGGCTTACGTTCCGCCCCAGATTCTTACTAAAATAGGTTTCTTTAAAACAACACCCCATGATGGGTAACACCGTCAAGAGCCGGTCGGTCTCTTCTTCCCATTCCTCCATCTCTTCGTTTAGTTGCCAGTTCATGTGAGTTTCGATGCGCTTTGCCTTAGTCGCCTTCTCACCACTTTTATCAGCGCCAATAACTTTCCCTTTAATAATGTCATAGCCTGAGATAAGGTTTGGGTAGGCCCGCGCCGAGAAGTGGATGGACGCTACTGAGACAAGTGGATACATGACATTGGCAGCGTTTCTAACGGGAGTGCTTTTGGGCCCGCCGATTTGCATGGCTAATTTCATCGCGTCGCCATTGAGTTTTCTCCATTCGGTCAGGCTCTCATTATCCCCCATATAGCCGTCGATGGCCTGCCGGCTGATTTCGCCCAGCTTGTCATCATCGAGCAAATTGGCTACATTCGGCGCATTTAATATTTCTCTTAAGGTTTTTGGCATATCAGTAGCCTGTTACCCTGTTTCTGCCAGCATCAAAGTTCTCAGCATAGAGCACACCTTCTTCTTCTGGCTCAATATATCTGGTGTTCAAGAGGCATATCCGGTAGAGGTTCTCCATCTGGTGATCGTCCACGTCTGAAACTTTACCAGGATTTTTTTTGTCCCACATATACCCTTCTATTTCATAGAGGGTGCGGGGGCAATTATCGAGCAAAAACAGTGATGGCCGGTTGTTCGGCCCTTTCAAGTGCCGTTTAACGCTTAAAATACCGGCGTCTAAATCTTTAGTAGCCGTCTCCAACGGCAGGTCATAACGCGCCAGCACATTAGCTATTTTCTGATAAGTCGTCTCGGGGTTGTTCCGGTCGCCTTTAGCCAGTGGGTCGATGATTATTCTATTCACCCGATAGTCGTTCCGATGCACTTTCCGCACAATGGCCTCGCCTGTCTGCGTCCCATCGCCGTAATCCCATATCTCATCGCAGACGTATTTCTCGCCACGCTCATCGACGGCCATAAACATTACCGCTTGCCGCTCGCGCGGATGCACATCAATAGCGATGTCCACCATCCAGTTTAGTGGTATAGTAAAATGAGGACACAGATGGTCTTTGCGGTTGAACATCTGATAGACCAGCCCTTGCAGATATGAGGGGACGCCGTAGATGCGTGTCTGGACTTCTTCTTCTGTGAGTTTACTCCTAAAGTCCTCTACGCCTTCGACAGTGATGCCATAACCAACATTGTCATACGATGTGCCCTGGACGCAAAAAACACTACTATCCGGCTTGCCATCCTTATCCACCTTCTTAATGATTTCTCTGTCTATCCACGCTTCTTTAAGCATGGTGATACCAAATACCTCCTTGCCGCGTCTATCTGTAAGACCACGGGCATTAGCGATATAAATTTCACGGCGGGGTGGCTCATCATAAACCAACAGGTCGCCAGACCATCCCTCATGATCGCCTGGGTCTTGTTTATTGCTCATTATTTGAAGTGTCGAACCACTCTGCATGTCTTTCCAAAAAGTATCTTTTATGATGCCGTTGCCATGCTTTTCAACTTTTCTGGCGCCTGGCCACCATTTCTCTAATTCAGGAATGACAACAGTTTGCACATGGTCATGCCAATCCTGGCCTACATATCGCACTTTGCGCGGGTTTTTGTGCGGGAATAAATGCATCAGGCTTTGGTTATTCCATAAATATTTTCCAAACATAACCGATTCAACTATCGCTGATAGTGAAAAAGTCTTGCCTAATCGGTTCCCACCGTGCAACACAAAAGTTTTAAAAGCCGGATTAGGGAAAGCGTCGAATATCTGGGCTTGCTTGGGGTTTGGCCCTTTGTTCGGCGGCTTATCGAAAAACTCTAATTTGTTTTCTCGCTGATAAAGGTCTATCCGGCGCAAGTACTCCATTTCCTCGGCTTCGTTTCTCTTTAACGCCTCGATAATCTCTTTATGGCTTAGTGTTTTCACTGTCGCGTATGTCATCCGCCAATCTCTTATTTCTTGAGTTTATCGACCATCGCCCTTACATCATCAGGCCTGAAGCTGCCAGCTTTCTTGCCCTGGGCGTTGGGAGCCATGAGGGCGTCATAATTTTCACCCTCAATAAACACTCTATCCACGCTGACGGACACGAACACTCCATTGACCTCATAGCCCTGCGATATAACCGCCACCACACGGTTACGCTGAGGCTCGTAGGCGAACTCGGTGTATTCCACGTTTATCTGCGGCTGGTCGATGGGCGTAATCAAGCGTTTCAAAGGTCATACCTCCTTACGTTACAGCAGGTATCCAAATACCAGCACCTTGACGGTTCGAGTTGTCCCCGTAGAAGCTACGGTTACATTGATAGAAAAAGCTGCGGCAGCGGCATAGCTCTTTTTGTCCGTGTCCAAGATGGGCTGATAGGTCATGATGTTATACGCCGGAGACGCCCCACTGGCAAGTTCGGTGACAAGTATATCGGTGCTGCCCAGCCAGTCGTCGTAGGCTGCGGCGTTGCCGCCAAGCGAAAAGGTGACAGTGCCAAGGTTGGCGTTTGCAGCGTTCTCTTTTATCACTACCCGATTGACCACGAGCGTATGGCCAGTAGGAACGGTTATTAGTGTGGTAACTGCTACCACTTTAAGGTTAATGGCCCCGCTGACCCAAACCACCTCGCTTATCTGGCCTTCAGCAGGCAGGATGACCACGCCAGCGTTCTGCTCGTTCATAAAGTGCATACGGGCGTCGCCTGCTGCGAAGTCTTTGGAGTATAGCTGAACCTTGTCTGCCGGTGCAGTAGTGGGGGCCGTGCCATTGTTCAGCGCTGCCACACCCACCGCACTTGTTCCAAAGCTGGCTGCGCCTCCGAGCCCTACATTTCCCGTCGTGGCCTCCACATGGACGCCCAACGCTCCGCTCCCAAAAGTTGCATGCCCGCCGCGCAGTTGCGCAGGCCCGCTGCTATCACCTTGAAGCAAAGCGCCGTTCGGTGTGTCATAACCCACAAAAGCCCGGCCACCAGCCAGATTAACCCACGAGTCGGCATCAGCGCCCGACCCAACCGTTAGGCCCGCGCCGTTGCTCGTCGCGGTTAGAGTAGTAAAAGAACCTGCCGCTGGTGTGGTTGCACCGATGGCCGGTGGAGCCGCCCAATCGCTCCCATCCAGCTTATCCGCGTTAACGCCGCCGCCCGCCGGTCGCACTGTGCTCATTATTCCACCCCACCCCTGCTTAAACGGCATACCACTGTGCCGTTGGTATAGTTGCCCGTCTTTACTCCGAGCCTCACCTGCTGACCACGCCGCACCACGTCGCCTATCCAGACGCCGTTAGCCGTAAAAGTGCTTCCATCGTCAAGCCACGTCGTGCCGCCGTCAAAACTATGCTGCAAATGAACCGTCGCCGTCCAGGTGCCGCTCAAAGCAAAGTTATAAGCCTCAAAAACCTCCAGCGGGTTAGAAAAAGTGTTCTCCGCCGCAATGCTCGCCGTAACCAACGCCCTTTCAGTCATCCGCTATCACCTCTTCTTTCTTTTCTTTCTCACCGGCCCCGCCACTGTATGCCCGCCACGCGGCCCCGCCTTGCTCACCACCTCAACATGAATATACTTCCCGCCCGGCAGCTTCTTCGTCCGAACGCGCTTTACCTTGCCTCTGCCTTTGACCGGCATCGCATCCTACCCTTTCGGCCCAGGCTTCGCCACCAGGTAAATAGACGGCACCACCACCCTGTTAGGCTCTTCGCCGCACGCTGGACAGATTGAAAGCGGCGGCCATTTCCACTCCTCATCCACTTTCTGAATGGCCGTACTCAATCCCATCTGCAGTATCTTCAGCACGTGCCAGGGATCGAGCACGTTAGTCCTGATGTACACTACCTGCCCATCCAGGTCAACCGTTACCGATGGCGGCGCCTTAGCCTTGATTACGTCGTTCACGCTTCACCCCTCCTTCCCTTCAGAAAGTTTATGAAAACCAGTCACCACTTAACAATAACGGGTTGTCTTTATGCAACGCCAACCACGCCATCGCCATGCGGTCAATGCGCCCCTCACGCTCAACTTCATCAGCCTGCGCCCGCGGGAAAGCCCCTATTACATAGACCCATTCCATCGCCTCTATAACCTCGTGCATGAACGCCTGCCATACATACGCTGGCGCATGAATATTGCCCCCCTGGTCTACATCATTAACCAATATGCGCTGCGTCCCACTCTGAAACTGAGCGCATAAATCGCCCCGCTCCGTGAACCGATAAGGATAAACTACCTCAATCCAAAATGGCCCTACCTTAACCCGCTTTGGCAACTCCAAAAACCCACCCCCTCCGCTCCCAGCGGTATTGTCTAACTACCACGGGTGACTCCATGTCTTTTCTCTACATCTGCCA
>ERZ1292629.4089-Hain-H43-01um-R1-4089-length-10863-cov-12_pt1 | contig 10863 bp, 19 predicted proteins | sample MGYA00564399_ERZ1292629 | MGnify/ENA primary metagenome ERZ1292629 (study PRJEB36523, sample SAMEA6512636) | groundwater metagenome | collected 2019-01-08 | study: AquaDiva: Metagenomics assemblies of 32 groundwater samples | reverse complement strand
CCATTGTGGCAGTTAATTTACAAACATCTTGCATAACAGAACTAAATTTATCTGTTGCCTTAATATCTTCTATTTTGTCTTTTACCAAAATAGTTTTCATCATATCAACATAACACCCGCCAATCCCTTCAAATCCTGCTTTATCAATAACTTTTCCAGAAGACATATAAATCTGAATATCTGACAAATCTATATCCCCAAACCGTTCTTTAATATATTTATCTATAACAGGAAAGTCTGACAAATATTTGCGAACAGTATTTTTATGATCAATTACTTTATTAACCATAAATCTCATTGTGGCAAGCTGCTTTTTTCTAACTCTTGAGATTTCTCGATTTACTAGATAATTGCGTAGCATCCGTGTACCCCTTACAGTCAACAACTTGACGAATAATTCCTTCTCGTTCCATCCATACTCTATACACTTTCGGTATTCCTACAACATAAACCGTTTTTTCTTCAATAGGATTCGTACAATCTGGAGAAGCACAATTGTTACACAATGGCTCAAAAAACCCTTTTGAAGAAACTACACACTTATCAATAGGAGCTAACCTAACCTCATAATCCACTGGCTTTAACCTTTCGTTGTTCTATTTCTTTTTGAAGTTGCTCCATAGAATCTACAACGACCTCTGTTGAATCTAGTTTTTTCATAGATTCGTCAACAACTTCTTGTATTTTTTCTGCCGGGCTTCTATTATCTCTCAAATCTCTAATTCTAGGTTTTGCAAGTTCTGAATTATTATTTTGGATAACACTTTGTACAGCACCAGCTAATTCTAATAACATGGAAACATCCCAACATACTTGAACTTTTTCTGACTGTTCAGTTGCATTCTTTTTAATTTCTACATATTCCCTATCAGGAGATTGGATTATAGTTATTTCGTAATCTTCTCCATCTGCCCCTGTATATACGTAATCAATTTTTTTGAAATCAGATATTTTTTTAAGAGCCATCTTGTTCCTCACCCTCAAATTCCTGAAATTGTTTTAACCTATTCATCTCAGCAACTTCTCGTTTATATAGTTTTTCAGATTTTACTAAACCTGAAATGTATATTTTGTTCCAAAATTCTATTGAATTACGATTCATTAACAATCTTTCTGCAACTTTTAAATCCGACCAGCCATTATTAAAACACCAATCATGTAACTCTCTTAAATCATCATCAGGAATATCATCCTTTAACGGTCTATCTGTATCAACAATGAGAACATTCCCATCAGACCAAAAATGGAGAATATAAGTTGCAGTTACAAAATCCGTAGTTACTACACCAGTAGATTTCAACATCCAAGTAGGAACTTTCATAAGTTTTTGAACTTTTTCTTTATCTCCACCAGACTCTCTCAAAGTTATATCACTAAATTCAATCATGAACTATCTTTCCCTATATTTTTTACATGCAGTCCAAAACACTTTATGTTAAATTCAATCATAAATTTAGTACGGAACTTGATCTGGAGTAGTTCCACCAGGTATTAGTCCTAATTGTTGAGCCATTTGTTCGCCAGTAAGTGACAACCCCAAATTGCCTAAATTCCCTTTAGGATATTTTTTAGGTAATTTTTGAAAGGTATGAACAACTGACTCGTTCTTAGCAGCATACCTATAATCACTCAACAATGTTTTATACATAGTTGCAACGCTTTCTATATCTTGCGAAAACAAATTTCCGACATACGTATTCCCTTCACCCTCGCATTTAAGAACATAAGAAGGATGAAAGGTTGCTAAAGTCCATGCTTTAAGATGACTAAAAAACGGAACTTTTACATATTTTTTAACATTACCGTTTTCATCTATATTTGTTGCACCAGGTGATAAAAATTTCCATTTACCTCTATTCGCTGTAATTCCTGTTTCTCTTCTCACAGCAGATAATGCAGCTCCACCTACAAGAACAATTATTTTCGGTTTTAATAAAGCCAATTCACGATTAAGCCAAGAATCAACACAAATTTTAACACCTAAATCGCTATCGCCAGGGTACACATTTCCTTGCGGTCTACAAGATATTGTATTTGTTATAAGTGTGTTTTCTTTAGTAAATACATCTTTGTATTTACGTAATTCCATTCTTAACCTTTGTCCAGCAGCTCCAATAAATGGTCTCATATTCTTGATTTCGTCAGAGCCAGGAGCTTCTCCTACAAAAACAAAAACTGGGTCTTTAGCATTACCTTCTGATTGACAAACTTGATTATAGTTTTTATAAATGTGACACTTTTTGCACGCATTTTTTTCAAGTGCAAATTTTCGGTATTCATCAGAAATTATTGGGAAATTATGTTTTATAGATTTATTAATATCCATTTTCATTCCGCAAAAATATCTCTATACGTTCTTACTTTTTCTTTTAATCGTTTTTGAGCCACATTAAAACTCTCTTCATTTTGCTCAAACCCTATAAAATTTCTATCCAAATTTCTAGCCGCAACCCCAGTAGAACCCGAACCCATAAAAGGGTCTAACACAACCACATCTTCTTTTACTATAGATGGACGCGGAGTTACTAACTTAATTAACCGCTCCATTAATTCAACAGGTTTAACCGTATCATGTTTGTTATATATCCCCTTTTCTCTTTTGCTCGGTTTAGGAACCATAAAAATATGGTCATATTCAACAAATAACGGATCAAGCCAAATTAAATTAGCTGGCCAACGTCCTATAGGATGAATATTACATTGTTTTTTCTCACCAGAATTTGCAGAAAAATAACGCTCATCGCCATGATTTTTACCTGCAAAATGTTCAAAACTAGCTATACTATTTTTATCATCTTCGTCTTTATATGGAATTCGACATTCATCTATATTTAACCCGCCAACTTTATATTTCAAAACATTTTCTACATATGTACCTTCTAATGGTTTTTGAGCCATTATAATTGGTTCCCAACTCGTTTTCAATTGAGTTCCCCAACCATTCCAAGTCTTCGCTTCTTCTGTAGCAGGAATAGTAATATCCCAAGATTCCATATTTTCATCACTATGCAACGTTTCTACATGATAAGCATTTGATTTAACATTAGGATTGTTTTTCAAAGTTGGATGAATTCTTTTTCCTACAACTTCTCGTTCTGCGTTATTTTTCTTATCTATAGCTTTAGAAATATCCAAAGAATGAGGAAAGGCACTTGCATACGTCCAACAAAGACAATCTTTGATTTTAAATCCTACTTCTTCTAAATCACAAGCTAATCTATGATAAGTTCTAACATGACCAAATGACAAAAGAAATCCGCCAGGTTTTAAAACTCTAAAACATTCTTCCCAAATTTTAAGAGAAGGAAGTTCTTTATCCCATCCAAGTTTCATTAAGTCAATCCCGTATGGGTTATCACAAACCACTGCATGTATAGATTTTTCTTCTAATTTAGGAACTAGTAATTCAGAATCTCCTAATTCTATTCTATATTTTTTACTCATTATTTTTTTGCAAAAATTTAATATATTCTAATAAATCAGGGATATCTTTCCTAGCATGAGCAGCAAATTCTAAATCTTCTCCTTTGGCAAAACCTCCATCCGGGTGACAAACCCAATAATGTTCTGCTTCTGGAGATTGTATCTCAAAATGATTAGTTCCCTCCCAATCCGGCCTCCACGGTCCTTTTGTAGCAGCATTACAGCGTTTTTCTATTTGATTTAGTTCGTCTTTAGTTAACAATATTAGTCTCCAGCAAATGTTCTACTTGTTCACAAGGAACATTTGTTAATGCTGGTCCGCCATGCAAATTCCCTCCCCACCAGTAAGCAAAACACAAATTTGTTCTATTGTCTTTATAATAATGAATTCTAGAAGTACAAAATTCATAATAATTAGCACAAGAATTTGATTCTTCTGAACACCCTTCTATTAAGATTAATAACAAGCACATTATTAATAAACAACAATTTCTCATTTTTTCAACTCCGTAGGAAGAACATCTTTTTTTACTTTACGTAATATTGAAGCAATGCACCCTTTGCTGCCAGGTCCAATAATTTTTAAACAATCATCGCAGAAATCAAACTCTACTGAATCATTCGTAAATCCACACTCAACAGTAATTTTGCATTTATTACAAAAAGATGTAGTACAGATTTTACAACGATCACACTGAAAAGCACTAGCCATTATTCTTCCCGTTTGGAGTCCACAAAGTACCATTAAACCTTATTTTAATGCCTTCGATTGGTTCTGTTACCTCATCTAATTGAATTCCTACTTCTCTCATCATTCCAAAAGCTATTTCTATAGTATCCTTCCATCGTTCATACGTGGCATCCATTATAATTTTATGCGTCACAAGACGACTAATTCCGGACTGAATAATTGCCCTAGCACAATCTGCACATGCAGCCCAATAACAATACATATCGAGACCGTTTGTTTTAACTCCATTTTTGGCAGCATTAAAAATAGTGTTTCTTTCCGCGTGTTCCACATAAGAGTACTTAATAGGTCTCTCCCATCTTTCTTTTTTGTTTAATACTCCATCAGGGAAATAATTTGCTCCACTACTAACTATTTGGTTACTAGATGGATCAACTAAAACGCACCCATTTTGTGTACTTGGGTCTGTACTAAACTTACTTCCAAATTCGTATGCCCTTTCCATGAATTCTAAATCTTTCAAGTTCTTCAATTTATTCTCCTAGTATTTCACATACAAGATTAAGCAAGTCTTCTTTCCGGTTATCTGTATAAAAAGAACCTTTTATTCCTTTAGTCGGATTAATTTGGAAATTATCCATTTGCAAATTTCCTAATTCTTCAACTTTTGATCTTACAACTTCGTTATTCAAAAATTGTCCTTCTAATAATTTAGGCAAATCAAAAGCAACTGCTAAAGGACAAAACCTTCCATCTACATAATTAAATTCGTCCATAATCATTTCTTCTGGATAATCTAACAAACGTTTTAATTGTTCTTTTGTTAAAGACTGTAAACGTTCTTTCAGTATTTTGTGCCTTGGGTCAGTAACCATTCTCTCTTTATTCTCTCTTTAAAGAATACAATTGTTTTCAATAATTAACAAGAATTAATTCTTTGCCTATTTTTTTCTTAGACAATGTAGAACCAGAGTATTTCCACTCTTCTTCATATATTTTAAAATGCGACCCAGCAAATAATTCTCTTACTAACTTATGATCATCATAACTAATAATCATCTTATGAACACACTTTTTTGCGAGTTTCGCAAAACGTTCGTGATCTTTGTAAGTAAAATTATATTCATATTGCTGGTCAGTTGCAGGCATTTCTGTATTGCACACATAAGGAGGATCAGCGAAAATTACAACATCTTCTCCCGATTCTTCTAACAACACGGAATAATCACCACAAGTTATTTTAGCGTTTTTCATATGACAGGCTGCTAATTCCATTTTATTTGTATGAGCCAAATTCCAGCCATTTGGATTTGAATAATATAACCGTGACGGAAGAGAATAATTGACTCTTCCTGCCCATACTGTTCTATTGATAAAAAAATAACTTAAGGCTTGGTCTTTATCTCTATCTTTAACCATCTCTTGAAACTTATCATATAACCGTTTATTTTGTAGAGTTTTTCCAATTAATACTTTGAAATCATCCCGACTAGCAGGTTTTATATCTCTGCACTTTTTAATGAATTCTTCTTTGTTATCTCGTAAAGCAGTATAAACAGAAATAAGACCAGGATGAATATCGTTGATCCATCGTTTAACATCTGTCGGTATTGCAAAAAAGAACGATCCGCCACCCACAAATGGTTCTCTAATTTCACGAACAAAATTTGGCATTCTGTTTGTGATTTTACGAATTGCTTTTCTTTTCCCACCTGGATACCTGAATATCATTTATTTTTCGCAAAATTAAAGATTAACTATTTTCCCTAAACATTTTTTATAAACTTCAAAAGGGTTTAAAGAAGGCCATTCAACGCCTAAAAAAGGACCAGGGGAAGAAGTATCAAATCTGTAAACCTCTTTATTACCAATATATCCTTTATCAATCATATACCCTATTTTATCCATAATTATTAAATCAGAAGGAGAAAAAACATACATTTTAGGCACTTTAATTCCTAATTGAAAGTGTATTATAGGAACCTTTTTTTCTATACACATAAGAATCTTAGTCTTCTTAAAACGAGCAAATCGTGTATTATGTGGCACCGCTTCTATTTCAATTTTTTGCCAAAAAGGAGGTTTATTTTTAACACAAAACAATATTTTTGCATCTAAAGAATCTTCATAATATCCCTTATTAATTTCAGTATTAGCTAAATATTTATAATCTAAAATCTTTAATGGGCATTGTGAATATTCTTCAAGAAACTTCAAATATCTTGAAACAAACTCATGAAATAACTTTTCTTGTAGATTTATACCTGTTGATAAGTTCTCAGCAGTCTCTTCATCTGTGCGATCGTCTTTCCTGTTTCCATAATTTTCACGTTCTTCAGGTTTAAATATAACATCAAAATCTACTTCAGGTTCTAACATGTTGTTTCTTTAAATTCTCTTGATATCTCTTAAAAGCTATTTTTCTTTGTTTTTGCAACAATGGCCCTATTTCTTTGCGAATTTTTTCAATTTTCTCAAAATCATAATCGTACAATCCCTTGTCTATTATACCCCAAATCTTATCTATTCTTTCCCTTTCCTCTTCATCTTGTTGCACACTTTTCAAGAAGTTATAATTAATATCACTAATTTCAATCAATATTTTCGCTAAATCCTCTACAGGAGACTTAGAAGGAGCCAATGCAACATTTATAAGGGAAACATCAAATTTTTGCTCAACTTTATCATCATCAAGAAGAGAAAAATCAAATCCATCCGATAGTTTTTCAATAACTTTTTTAACAGGAACAGACTCAATATATGAAACTAAATGAATTATATTATGAGAACTAGAACACCCAAAACAATAAAAATTCTCGTAATCACCATTCGTATAAACAACAAAACTCGGTTTAGTTTCTGAATGCCAAGGTAAAGGGCACAAATAAGACAATCTCCCCGCAGATAACGATTTAACCGGAAGGTGTCCTCTTGTTTCCAAGTATTTGGTTATAGATTTGTTCTTGAGTATATGATAAATTAGAGACCGCGTTATGACCATTCAAAAAACTCCACTGCAATCCATAACTCTTTTTATAATCCAAAATTACAAAAGAACCTTTTTCTTGCCAAAATTGTGTCAAAGTTGTATGTGGTTTCTGTAATAAAGCATTAAACGCAATTTGACAAACAAAAGGGTGAGATACTACTAAAATAACTTTATCATAATTTTGATAAGAAATTATCTCAGTTATAACTTTTATAACTCTAATTCTACACTCTGAAACAGATTCTCCATTTTCTGCCTTAATTCGTGAATGAGAAAACATATCACTTTCAAAATTAATCGGAGACCTGTCTAAAACTCCAAAATTACGCTCTCTTAAAAGAGCCTGAGTAGAAGTTTTTCCTAATTGTAATTTTCCTTTATAATCTGCTCTTATTTTATGAACTAATTTACGAATTCGAATTGCATCACTATGATAAATATAATCTATAACAGGAACTTTTTCAAGTACATAATTAGCAATAATATCTGCTTGAAGATTACCTGTTCTATTAGAAGGAACAGTTATGTCACTTGCTAATAAAACAACATCATCTAGGTCAGTTGAAACATCATTTAAAAGAATTAATTTACCCATTTAAGAATACCATTTCTCAAAACTGTTATAAGCACATTCAATTTCTTTGTCTCCAATAAATTGGATAAGTGCATAGTCTGCATAAGAGTGTGAAATTTCAGCGTCCCAAACACTCCCTAAAGAGTGTAGATAGTTTATTAGTGCTACTTTATCGCCCGATTGAATGTTTGGTTTTTCTATCGAAACTTCCATTTTTTAACTTCTCAAATAGTATCCAAATCATCTGGACTCATCGAGTCAAATTCTATCTTTGCATGTTTTTCTTTTAACTTCTCTGAAATCTGTGTTGGTGTCTCATTTAACCAATCTGCGTCAGACAATACATCTGTATCAATTCCAGAAGAAGTTATTGTAGGTTTCATACTCAATATTCTACACTTATCTGCATCTAACCGTAAATCACATGTAAACCCAGATTTTCCATATCGTACTTTAATCCAATGTATTTTTAATCTATCATCCTCATCGGGAACTTTTGTAATAGCCATTATATATTCTACATCAGCTGAAACCTCCTGAGAACCACGAACAGCAGTACTATCTAATTGAGCATCTGTTCCTTCTTCTCTTAATCTCTTAATATCAGTACGTCCCAATTGAGCAGCAGTTAAAATATGAAATCCAAATTTCTTTCCCAAAAATTTCAATTGTTTTGTCAAATCTCCAAGAGCCATATCATGACGTTGACCAAAACCAGATTGTGTTTTTAATAATCCTAAATAATCAACAACAACCAATTTTGGCGAAAAATAATTTACTCTTTTTTCAATTTCTCTTCTTAAAACAGGAATAGATATTTGTTCGTCAACATCTAAAATAGCAAATTTATCTTTATTCAATAGCCATAAACTAGCTTCTTTAACTCTTTTATGCTCTTCACTAGACAATAAAATAGGATTTAATAAACGAGTATAAGAAACATCCGCTATATTAGAAACAGCACGTGTTAAAAAATCATCCCAGTCCATTTCTAGTGGTAAAAACAAAACGTTATAATTTTGTTTCCAAATATTTAAAGCCATGTTCAACATTAAATTCGATTTATTTGATCCCGGCGCTCCCACTATTAATGTGGTATGTCCTGGTTTTAATCCAGGAGTCATAGACTCATCTAGCTCAGGTATTTTAAAATTAATTATAGGTTCTTTTTTATTTATCTTCGATTCAATACGTGATAAATATTCATCTTTAATCTCATTAACCAAAAGAAAAGAAGTTGATTTCTTAATCTCTGTAAGATTCAAAACAGAAGATAACTCTTCAACATATTGACGAGTTGCTTCTAACCTTCCTAATTTAGGAACATTTTCATTACGCAATTTTAATGCAGAAACGCTTTTGCGATGAACAAAAGATTCTATTAATTGTTTTTTCAGTAAATCAAAATTCTCTTTTGTATTACTAAAATGAACGCCATACATACATTCATGAAACACCTGCATCGCAATCGTTATTTCACCCTTAACTCCCTTTTCAATCAATAAAGTTCTATAATGGTCATCTGTTAATAATCTCTTTCCTTGACTAATGTTATACGTATAATAAATTGCTTGAACTAAAGGACGATGTTTAGAAAAGAAAAAGTCTGGACCTATATTAGAATCTAACATCTCAGATATAATATCCAAGTGCTGAAGCATAAGATTTATAACCTTCTGCTCAATTTCTAAATATATCTTATCTACGTTAATTTCAGGCTGACTCATCACGAATCAATTCAATAATTAGTGTATTACTTTTACGGAAAATTTGCAAAAATTCATTACCAAAAACAGTTACTATTTGCTCCTGCCCAGCATGATTATTTAACATTTGTAGAATTTTTTTGGAACAAATAATAATAGTCGGCTTTTGAAATAAAGTACGTGCTCCAAATAAACTATCCATCGCCACATGGTCTACTGGATAATTCTTCCCCCTTTGAACATCTACCCCATCGATGAACAAGAAATCCAAATCTGCCAACATATCTAAATAAGAATGATTAACAGGTTTATGAACTCCAGAAGAATAATCAAAAACCCAACGTGCAGCATTGATTACATCATAAAATTTAACCCATCGATAATCAAAATCTTTATTTGTAATAAAAGCAGCATTGGCTACTTCTTTGCAAATAAGTGCTCCAAGTAAACTCTTCCCTGTTTTTTCATCACCTACAATAACAACATTTTGACCATCACTAAGATGTCTATGTATTTTTAAGTGTTTTGCTTTGTTTTGTAGTATATTTTTATCAAAAGAAATACCGAAACAGTATTCAAATGCTTTATCTCTTGCATTTATAACAGATTCTATTTTTAGGTTTCCAACAACTTTACTTTCTTGAAAAATAACACCTGAAAAATCTGTCCAACTTTTGTATTTTAATTCTGGCGGATAAATATCTATTTGTTCTAAACGATATTTTCTACGTGCTTTTTTCTGACAGACACACTCTCTGTATATTTCGTTTTCAATAACATAACTACTACCTAAACAAAGCTTGCATTCACTTGCATAATATTCTCGATAATCTGCGAAAGGAAGTTGATTCATTTTGGATTGGCTTTAAATTCTCGCTCATAGATTTCCGATGCTTTACATTTATTACCAGTATTATGCAACCAAACTCCATCTGATTCACGACGTTCAGGCAGTCCACATTCAGATGAATCCCAACATGCTCCACATACAATTTCTATATTCTGTCTGCGTTCGTCTGAGCGAATATCGTTTTCAAAAATAATTATTTGTTCTAATACTTTTTCATCCTTTGAAAGCAATATCTGACATAAATTTTCAATTTTAGTAATAAATTTTTTCGCAAAAAATGAAAGTTCCATAATATCCCCTTAAATTAATTCAAAATAAATTTGGCACTTTAATTGTCGTATATCTAAATCATGTTCAAGAACGTGTTTAACATGATTTTCTTTTCCGCAATTATTTATAATTACTTTTCCACCACAATTATCACAAATTTTGTTTTGGCGATCAACCCAATGACTCAAGAAATTATATTCCATTATAAATCTAAATCCAAAGACCGATTTACCTCTTTCGAAACAACATTTTTCTTCTTGACAGAACTATTTGCTAAAATAGCTCTTCCTCCCTTACCATCCTCTCCTAATGCCCACTTCCTCATTAATTCTATTTCTTCCCTTCGCGAATTATATAAAG
>ERZ1292629.4088-Hain-H43-01um-R1-4088-length-10864-cov-6_pt1 | contig 10864 bp, 9 predicted proteins | sample MGYA00564399_ERZ1292629 | MGnify/ENA primary metagenome ERZ1292629 (study PRJEB36523, sample SAMEA6512636) | groundwater metagenome | collected 2019-01-08 | study: AquaDiva: Metagenomics assemblies of 32 groundwater samples | reverse complement strand
TCATTGATGCTATCAGGTAATTTATCGCTTTCAATTGTTGCTTTATATTGTTTTTCCTCCACATCACGCCACGCATATCCACATTCTTCAACTTCTTTTTTTGACATGGGAAATTCTTCATAGGCCAAAGATTCATTGTAGGCAAAGGGGGAAAATTCTAAAGGAAAAAATTCTCCATATTTATAAACTCTTCCTTTCTTATCGACATAAGGCATGTCATTCATATGTTGTATGATTTTTAGTATTAATTCTTCATACTGTTCTTTTGTGTATTGCTTATTTAAAATACAATATTGCCTATTCCTTAGTCCGATACAACCAAAAAGATTTTTTGAATTATCTAAAACGTTACAATAATCAATATCATAGCTGCTGGAAACAGTATAAGAGAACATGACATTATTACTACTACCTCCGCTTTCTATTACTTCATAACAAGATTGGACTATTCCAATATAAAATAAATCATGTGAATCACGGATGGTGTTGGCGCCAAAAATAATATATTTAGAATCCTGGGTATCAATCAGACTAAATGAAAAATAGGCATTTTTTGAGTTGGAAATAAAATCTCCAGTGCAATTTTCAGCATTTCTCATCATGGCAAAACGGCAGAAAGAATTTTTAAAAAGATCATAAAATTCTTTTTTCACTCTTATATTCCATTTTTTAATTTACTACAGTATATCGTAGCAATTTTTAGATTGGTCAATTCAGTATTTCGAGGTAAATGGATTCCGTTTGGAAAGGCCTTTCAGCATCTTTTTGACGCTTCGCGCACCGCGATAAAGGAGCGTCTGTTTGCGTTCTTTATATCTTCTTATTTCCTCATAAAGACTTTCTCTAATTTCATCAATCGCCTGATATATGTCTTCTCTGTCGGAACTGGAGTAAAATTCTTCTCCTTTTATATTAACCAAACAGTCCGCATGGAAAACAAAACCGGATTTGTGATGTTTGGTGCTTTTTCCTACTTCGAAATTTATGATCGATTCTCCCCCTCCTTCTTCCATTGTAGAAAGCAATTTTTCCAGATTGGTGACTTTTTTAAAAACATAATCTTTAATAGTCTCGGTAAGCTCAAAGTTTTTACTCTGTAAATTTATTTTCATACTTTAATCTTATTATAAAACAACTTTTAATATTAATTTAATATTTCATACCGTGGACAAGGGCTTTTAAAATAATGCCAAGCTTCATGGTCGCGACACCCACAACACGATCTCCTCCGCCGTAATAAATATAAAGCAAACCATTTTTTACGACCATACCGCAAGGAAATACCACTCCACTAACTATCCCGCTTTTTTCATATTGTTCTTCCGGCTCAAAAACAGGCTCGGTACCGCGCGCAAGAATGATGGAAGGATCTTTCAAGTCAAGCAAAACGCATCCGATGCGGTAAGTATTGTGACTCTTTGATACTCCGTGGTAGAGCAAAAGCCAGCCGTATTTGGTTTTGACCGGCGGAGCAGTTATGCCGACTTTGGAACTGTCCCATGTGTTGACCCGAGGTCCGATAATTTTTATACATCTTTTTACTATTTCGTGCTCAAAATCGAGGGAATTCAAATAATCTCCGCAAATTTCGTTGTCTATGCGATGTAAAATGAAATAGCCCAACGGAAATTTTTTCGGAAAAAGACAGGCATCCTTGTCGTCAAGACCCTGGGGGGTAATCAGAAAAGGTTTTTCCCATTTCCAATTGTGAGAAATAAAATCTTTCTCCGCAATGGAGGAAATAGCGACCCGCGGAGGACCGATACCGTCGAAGGCGGTGTAGCATAAGTAGATATTCCTTCCGATTTTTGTCACTCTTGGATCTTCGCAGCCGGAATTTTTATTGCTTTCTTTTTTACTTTCAAAATCCTCCCGTGGAATATAAATGGGCAGAGGCAATTGTTTTATTATATCGGTCCCGTTTTTTGTCATTGCATAGCCAAAAGTGGACGTATTGTCCGGAGACATGGCGCGATATATGATATGTGTTTCCCCGTCCAACAATATGGCTCCGGGATTAAAGGTGGCTTGCGCTTGCCAGTTGTTTTCCTTTTTTGGAACAATGATGGGATTTTTGGCAGAACGTTTAAAGTGAAAATTTTCTCTGTATTTGGGATGTATGCTGAAAATAAGATCCTGTAAATTGACTTGCGCGGAACATGCCGTCGTGTCGGCCGCGCCATAATATATGGTAAGCGTCTCCCCATCAACCAGTGCGCCGGTCGGGAAAATTACATCACTTACGTAGCCGGAAAGTTCATAAGATTCTTCCGGCACCAGCAAGGGACCTTCCGTTCTGCCGATTATTCTTTGGGGATTCTTCGAGTCAAGTAAAACTGCTTCAATGCCGAAAATTCTGTCATAATTATTCGGCGGCGGAAAATAATTTTGTATGTGCGAATAAATGAGAAGCCAGCCGTATTTGGTTTTGACCGGAGGAGCTCCGACTTCCACATGGTCGTATTGCGAACGCTTCAAGTCGATTGTGTAATTATCCATATTCCTCTCCCATTTTTCCCAAAATGCAGGCGACCATAATTCTTCCATTTTATCCACTGCGGCAAAAGCCATTTTTGCCGGAGGAGAATCGGTGTGATATGAAAAAATAGCCACGATTTTGCCGTTTATCCGCTCGGGAAAAATCGTCATCGCCTTGGCGTTAAACGGGGTAATAAGATGCCTTTCTTCAATTTTTTTCAAATCACGAGAAAGAGCGACGGCTACTCTAATGCCGTCGGAAGCGAAAGGATATTTTGAAAGCGCGGTGTAAAAAGTATAAAAAACACCCTCGAAATAAGTTACTCTCGGGTCTTCACAGCCGAATTTATCCCATTTTTCTTTCGGAACAATAAATGGGGTACGATTTTTAAAATGTACACCGTTTTTGGATTCTCCAATGCCTATGATCGAAATTTGGCGCGGATTTCGCAATGCATCCACCGCTGAAATGGCGCGGTAAAGCCCGTAAAACGTATTCTTATGTCTGATCGGACAAAGATTAAAGCTTGCAAATTCTTCCCAATAATGATTTTTGTCTGGAACCAATATTGGATTTTGCTCTGATTTTTTAACAACAAACATATAATTTATTCGGGTTTAAATATTTCGTTCTTTTTCAATCTAACCATCTTATTCTTTAGAAGATCATTAATCAAGTCTTCCAGCCTGATTGAAGCGACGCAAACAACGCTATCAGCTCCGCCGTAATATACAAAAAGCTGACCGTCTTTCACCACCGCGCCGCATGAATAGATAACGCCGGATTTATATCCCCTGTTTTCATAAGGTTTATCCGGCTCCAAAATCGGGCCCGGGGAACGGTACAAAATCTTGGTTGGATCTTTAAAATCCAAAATCATTGCGCCGAGTTTGTATCTGTCAGGATCGTCTTTGTCCATTGCATGATATAAAATAAGCCAGCCTATCTCTGTTTTAATCGGAGTCGGACCGACCCCCCTCACTATATTATCCCACGAATGCGGCCAAGAAGGTTTGCTGTCATAATAACTTTTTATGAACTTCGTGCCGTCGAATTTATCAAAATTATCTATATAATCAACTAAAATTTTTGGGGAGATGCTGTGCAAGATGGCAAACTTGCCATTTATTTTTTCGGGAAACAGAACCCAGTTTTTGTGTATCTCGCCGGGTGGAGAAATTAAAATCGGTTTTTCCCAATTCCATATCTTTTTCTTAAAATCGGCCAGTTTTATGGAGGTCAGCGCCATGCGGAGCGATCCCCAACCATCAAAAGCGGTATAGAGCATATAAACCGTATCGCCGATCAGGCTAACACGGGGGTCTTCGCATCCGCCGTTCCAGCCTCCTCCCGAAATGTAATTAATAGGTTCTCCGGATCTTACGAACTTCTTGTATTTGTGATAAATAGAATGAGGGTATCTGTCCTTTAAATTATAACCGTTCAAACTCGAGGCGTATCCTAAAACCGATATATCTTCGTTGCCGATCGCCCGATAAATGAGATGGATTCTGCCGTCCGCCAAAAATGCAGCCGGGTTGAGAGTGGCTTTGGATTCCCATGAATATGAACGGGGTTCAATGATAGGATTATACGGGGATCTTTCAAGTTTTATGGTTTCAACGAGTTTTTTGCCAGTTTTGCGCTTTGCCAACGATTCAACCTTAACTAACTTTTTTTTGGTTATTTCTTTCTTAACTGTCTTCTTTTGTTTTTTAAGAGTCCTTGGCATAACGCTCAAAAACACATTAACCTCATAAGGATATTATACTCTAAAATAAGCTATCAGTAAATAATTATTTTCCAATTTTTTTAGAGTACTCTTTCAATAGTTGAGATGAGCTTCTAATCTTACCTCCTTTACCTACATTAAAAACCATTTTAATATTCAATTTTCTACAGATTTCGTGTTCTGAAGAAGGAATATCAACATCTTCCGGTTTTCTGTCCCCGCCGTTAGCGAAAATATGGGGTTTGATTTTTAGCAATTCCCTGGCAACGCTTATATCCTTTGTATTTTTTTTATGGCCGGAAAGGATAACTTTATCCACGCATTCCAGCGCTTCTATTATTTCCTTCCTTTCTTTGTGGGTCATAAAAACGGGTTTGCCTTTCACTTTAAACCAATTGTCGTTATTCAGAATCACAATTAATTTATCTCCCAATTTTTTCGCCCCCTGCATATAACGGATATGTCCGATATGAAGCGGATCGAATCCCCCGCTGACCGCAACCACTATTTCTTTTTTCCTTTTTTTATTCTTCTTTTTCATGCTAATAAACTTCCTGTTGGTAGCATTTTTCACAATAAACTATTTCCGGCCGGTCGGGGGCATAGGAGGTTTCGAACTCGTTCTTACAACCGTCTTTCATACACTTTCTGTGCCAGAGCTTTAATGGATTTCTTTGTTTTAATCTCTGAAAGTGCCTACAGTTTGGGCAAAGCCCGGGTAAGGGTAAATTCATTCTTCTGTAAAATTTTAATTCTTCCGGAATTATTTTAAAGGCCTCGGTGCATTGTTCTTTACATTTCCCTTCGTGCCGGCAGTTTATAACTTTATTTATTATATCATCCCTGACATTCTTAATGTTGTCCGGTATGTCTTTATTTTGCAGAGTAATTTTATAGTTTCTCTCTTCAAGGTCTTTCCAGATATAATTTTTTTCCAGAGTTTCCTCTTTATCCAAAGGAAAATATTCCTGTGCGATAGTTTCGTTATAGGCAAAAGGAGACAAATCGCTCGGGAAAAATTCTCCATATCTATAAATTCTCCCTTTTTTGTCCACATACGGCATTTCATTCATCTGCTCGATTATTTTAGGTAAAAGTTTTTCGTATTCCTCTTTGCTATATTGTTTGTTTAAAATGCAATACTGTTTTTTACGCAAACCCTCGCAACCAAAAACGTTTGAACATTCTTGGCACTCTTCGCTATAGCGCGTATTCTGGTTATGCAAATTTCTGACGCTAAAAGCCGTATTTGACCCGGCAAAACCATGGGCAACCTCATAAAGAAGCTCGGCGTTAAAACCCTGAAATGAGGTATCATAACAATCCTTTGTTCCATTTCTGCAAAAGAACAAATATCTTGAATCTTCGGCTTGGCGCGAACTGAAAGAATTATGGGTATTTCTCACTTCCGAAAGATCGTCTCCATCCGAGTTGACGGATTTATAAATACGGGCATAGCGATATGGTACCGTTAGTCGTAGTTCCTCAAGTTTTTTTATAAATTTCTGGTGAGTTTCAAAACTTCCGAGATCGCTCGATTCTATAAATTTTTTGTATTCTTCTTTTGAGTAGGGTTTATTAAAAATATAATACTGCTTATTGATAAGCCCCACACAGCCGAAACAATTCATACAATTCCGGCAATCCACAAGATAATAGCTTTCCATACAGTCCGAAGAATAACAGCTGAAAAATAATTTGTTGGTTCTTACGCACTCAAAATTTTCATAACTGAATTCAACTTTTTCAGAAAAAGCCACATCCAAAGAATCTTTTGAATCCACAACCTGATTGCCAAAACAAACTCTTTCATTATTTTTTCCTCCAAATAGCAAATAACATTCTTTAAAATCCAAGCCGTAATTACAGTAATCACTTAAGACAAAATTGTCCCTGTAAAGGTTTACCCTCGGGACTCTGGACTGAAGTGAGCGAAATTGGCTGAAAAACGGAATGGAAAAATCATATTCACGGCCGTAGTCCATTGGGTTCCATTTATCGGAAAGCCAGCAGTCACGGCAATAAATTGTGTAAGGTCTTCCTATATTGTAAACACTTAATAACGACTGCTTACAAAGAGCGCATTCGCGCCTGTAAAATACCCTGTTGTTTCGGAAAAGCAGTCTTCTTTGGAACCTGCAATCCGGACAGAATGTCGGTGGAGGAACCTTCATTTTCTGGTAGAAATTGAAATCTTCAGGCTCGGTTAGGAAGTCTTTTTTGCAACTCTGACAGTTTTTTGTTTCGCTTTTCATATTTTCAATCTACGCTATAGCGTAGATTGGTTAATATACTTCCTGTTGGTAGCATTTTTCACAGTAGACAATTTCCGACCGGTCGGGAGCATAGCCGGTCTTGAATTTTTCTTCGCAAGGTTTATCTCCGTGGAAATGTTTTATGGTATTTTTGTAAACTCTAGTATTATCCGTTTCTCCCGCGCACATACAGAATCTTTCGTATAAAAACATTTTAAGACGATCGCTTATTCTGCGTTCATGCCTACATTCACTGCATATCCGCGGAATTGGAAGTTTTTCTTTTTTAAGGAAAATAAGCTCATTTTTCAAAATACGATAAGGATTTTTGCAATTCTCGCATTCAATAACTTCCTCTATGATTCCATCTGTAACATTTTCAATTGAGTCTGTTATTTCATGAGCTTTTCTAGTTACCCTATACTCGCCGTGAGGTATTTCTATCCATCCGTAATTTTTCTTTATAGCTTCCTCTTTTGTAATAGAAAAGTGCTGCTGAGCAATAGTATTATTATATCCAAACGGACAAAATTCCATTGGGAAAAATTCGCCATATTTATAAATAAGACCTTGAGAATCAATATATGGCATTTCATTCATATGCTTCTTTATTTTATCGACTAATGGAAAATATTCCTTTTTAGTATATTGTTTATTAAAAATACAATATTGTTTTTTCTTCAATCCAGAACACCCAAAACAATCCGAGGAACTGAAAAGGTGTGTACAATATTCGCAGTTTTTGCAGGCCGGCCAGCAATTCCAGGAAAATTTATTATTATAGGAAACATCACCGCATTCTATCGTTTCATAACAAAGCTCGGTGTTATTACCCCAATTTGTTGCATCATAATTATCTTTATTCTGTGGTACTTGCAAGTATTGGCAATAACGCATATTTTCACTTTCTCGAATTAAATAACTGTCATTTACATTTTTACAATTCGTCACATAAGAACCGGTTGAATTCAGATTTTTTAGTCCCTGATGGCATTTTGTTGGCTGGGTTTTCCAAAAGGTCCTAGCTTTCTCGCGAGCTTCTTTAAGACTAGAATTAGTATCTAGTTTCATACTTTGTAGTTTTTTATTATATTCTTCTTTTGTGTATTGTTTGTTGAAAATACAATATGATAATTTCCGTAAATTTGCGCATCCAAAACAATCATTACAACCTACACAGTCCCGGCAAAACCAAAGATTGCGGGAATCGGCCGACATTATCGTGAAATAACATTGATAACAATTTTGCAGCCAAAAAGATTCATAACACCGTTCGGAATGTATGATATGGGAGTTATCTATACAATCCTTACAGTAATCAATAGCATTCCCATACATACAATCTTCCGAATAGGTTGAATTGACAACCAGATAACTATTCTTTAATCCCGTGGCATTGAATGAATAAGGACTATTTACCATTCTGGTAACATTGAAATTATACATCGGCACTTCCATTATAAGTTCGTGTATTTGATTAAAAAAGGGTTTAGAAAAATCGTATTCATGTCCATATTGCATAGCATCCCATGTGTCTCCAAACCAAGTTTCTCGACTAATGATTTTTCTGCCGCTTTTTTCCGGGTAAGTAGAAAAAAGATTTCCCCCAGCAAAGGCATCTTTGGCATGAAAAAGTTTTCTTTCATTCCTAAAAGTAAATCTCCTCTGCGCCCGGCAGAGCGGACAAAAGGTCGGCGGAGGAACCTTCATTTTCTGGTAAAAGTTGAAATCTTCAGGCTCTATTGTGAAGTCTTGCTTGCAATTCTGGCAGACTTTAGTCTCGGAATTCATCTATTTATTATATACCAAAAAGACATTTTTCTATTTTTATCGCAACAAAAATTGTAGAGTGGAAACCAAACGGATTTTTTTGTATTCGGGCGATCCTGGATCTTTATCGGTGATGTCAAATACTCCTTGGTTCCCGCGATGCAAGCTACCCAAACTGGAGCCCGATTCATTGGCAATTTTTTCCGCCGTATCTTTGGCGTTTTTAAGAGCTTCAGCCAGCATTTCCGGCTTGATGCTGTTTATGTCGGAGAATTGGAAAGAGACCGAGTTTTGATTCATTACAATTCCTTTTTTAACCAGAACCATGGTATCCTTTGAAGCTGATTTTACCAAATCAACTTTTTTGGTATAAACGGAAAGTTGGGTGCTTGAATTATATCTGAATAAAGCATCTTTATAAGTGTCTTGATAGGTATTGACCGGAGCGACGTTTATTTCAGAATCTTCAAAACCCTTATCTTTCAAGAAAGATTTAATGGCCGTGATATTTTTTTCTATATCGGCATACATTGAGTCAACATTATTTGATTTAACCTCAAAATTAATGGTCCAAATGGCTGTGTCGGCTTTGACTATTTTTTCCGATAATCCCTTCACTTCTACATAGGACCCTTGCTTCGAAAAACTCTGCGCGGAGAAGAAAAAAACCGCCGAAAAGATTAATAATACCAAGCCGATAATATAAACGCTGTAATTTTTTATGTTTTCCATATGCTTATATCATATCACAATTACTTTTTCTGTTCCAAATCTTTACCAATCTCGCCCAAATGCCGCGATATTTCTTTCACTTCTTTTTTTATTTCCTCAATTGTTTCCGCTTCACTCTTGATTTCTTCCTCCGTTTTTTCCTCCAGTCTTTTCTCCCCTTTAATTCCGGAAATTATTGCCTGACTGCCGATAAAGTCAAAAACGAACAAACCGGTCAATAGAAGCAGAAGGCTGCCTATAAAAATCGACAAGGGCCCATCCCACCAAGGAAGAGCGCCCAAATCAATGGAAGTATTTTGTTGATAAGAAAAAACAACCGCCGAGACAAAGTCCGCCGTATGCCAAATGCCGCGCCAAAAAATAACTATGCCTATGCCGCCCAAAAAAGCGTAAAGAATGGGATAACGGCTCAGTTTTCCCCTGATTTTGTCTTCCAATTTATCGAAAAAATTAATTACGGATTTCATATTATGATTATAATTGCATCGTTCCTAAATAACAATAGTCTGTTCGCGGTCCGGTCCGATGGAAATATAGGAAATAATAACGCCCAGATAATCCGATATGAAATTCAGATATTCCGTCATCTCTTTCGGCAAATCGTCGAACTTGCGGCATTTTGTCGTGTCAACTTTCCATCCATTAAATGTCCTGTAGATAGGTTTTACTTCCGACAGATCAATCGGAGGCCAGTCCATATTCAAACTTTTATTGTTTTTACCGCGATACCCGGTACAAACTTTGATCTTATCAAAAGTATCCAAAACATCGGACTTCAAAACAACCAGGTCAGTCACGCCGTTTATTATACAAGCGTATTTGAGGGCCACCAGATCCAGCCATCCGCAACGGCGCGGACGTCCAGTGGTAGCGCCGAATTCATTGCCGAATTTTCTTATTTTCTCCCCCGTTTCATTAAAAAGTTCGGTAGGTAGCGGCCCACTGCCGACGCGGGTAGTGTAGGCCTTGAAAGCGCCGTAAATCTTGCGGATGCTTTTTGGGCTTATACCCAGTCCGGTGCAAACTCCTCCGGCAATAACATTGGAAGAAGTCACGAAAGGATAAGTCCCGTGATCGACATCCAGGAATGTCCCCTGAGCCCCTTCAGCCAGAATATTACTGCCGCCGGAAAGCTCGTCATTGATTAATCTTACCGTATCGCAAATTTTATAGGATTTCAGAAATTTGACAGATTCAAAAAATTTCTTCTCTTCCTTTTTAATTTGGGAAATGAGCTCTCTGTTCTTTTTATACGGATCTCCCAAGACTTCTATATGGCTGTTTTTCAAATCCCGATATTTTTTTGGGAAAGAATTGGAAAAAATATCCGCCATTCTCAAGCCATCGCGACCGACTTTATCCCTGTAGGCCGGGGCAATCCCCCGGCCGGTCGATCCGACTTTTTTGTTTCCTTTTGTTTCTTCAGAAGCTTTATCCAGGGCGCAATGAGTCGGAATAATGATGTGAGCCCTATCCGAAATAAATAAAGAATTTTTCACATTGATTCCCGCCCGTTCCAGATCCATAATTTCCTCACGAAGCAGAATCGGATTGATCACAACTCCGTTTCCTATATAGTTCTTGCATCTGGCGCGATGAATCCCGGAAGGAACAACATGGAGGACAAATTTTTTGCCATCAAATTCAATAGTGTGCCCGGCATTGGGACCGCCGTTATATCGAGTAACAATTTTATATTTGGGCGCCAGAATATCAACTATCTTTCCCTTTCCCTCGTCTCCCCATTGTAAGCCGACAATCAAATCTATTGCCATAATTTCTTATCGTTTATGAAACTTTCTTTGAGCTTTTTTCCCCAGCATCAATCTTTTGATTTCGAGCCGCTTTTGGGTTTTATGAGAATGCCTTGATTTCCTTTTTGGGCCAAGTGTTGTG
>ERZ1292629.4086-Hain-H43-01um-R1-4086-length-10868-cov-5_pt1 | contig 10868 bp, 8 predicted proteins | sample MGYA00564399_ERZ1292629 | MGnify/ENA primary metagenome ERZ1292629 (study PRJEB36523, sample SAMEA6512636) | groundwater metagenome | collected 2019-01-08 | study: AquaDiva: Metagenomics assemblies of 32 groundwater samples | reverse complement strand
CCCAACCCGATACCATTGTGGCGGTTTCACTATTAAAAATTTTCGGGCGGGAAAAGTATCCGGGCATTGAAAACGCACCGGTTGAAATTTTGAGCGACTTGCCCGAAAACGAAACCCCAAGTTCTTTGGAAGAAAAGGGAACGCTTTGCATTGATCTTCGAGGCGGCAAATTTGATCATCATGGGAAAAATACAACCGCTTCAAATTTAGTTGCTCTTGATTTGGGTATTTTAGAATACGCCCCGATAGCAAAACTTTTAGCTTACGCCGAGCGCGATGACAAATTTGGCCGCGGCACTCTTTCCGAAGACCCGCTCGATCGAGCTTTTGGCCTTTCTGGTCTCATTTCGGTTTTGAATAAGGCTTTCCCGAACAACCCGAACGATGTAGTAAATTATGTCCTCCCGCTTGTTTGGGCTCATTTTGTTGAAGAGAAAAAAAGAGTTGAAGAGATCCCTGCGGAGTTTGAGAAAAAATTGGATAGCGGTGAGGTAAAACAATTTGAGGTTCGGCACAAAAGCGATAAAACCAAAGTGGTCATAATTCAATCGGACAATCCGAGTATGATTGGGTGGCTCAGGTCTTCTTCAGGCGTTAAAGCTGACGTCGTAGCTCAGAAAACAAGCGCCGGCTATGTGAATATTTTGACAAGGCAATTTAAACGAATTGACCTGCGGTTGGTTGCGTCCTTAATTCGTAAAGAAGAAACAGAGCTTCGGGGTCGGAGACTGGGCTTATCTTCTGAAGACTTAATGAGGCCGGGCCGAGTTAATGAGGTGCCGGAGTGGTATTACGATCGAGCGACAAATTCTCTTTTGAACGGCAGTCTTAGCCAAAAAGGAATTTCTCCGACTCAAATCACGCTTCCGAGAATCAAAGAACTGATTGAAGAAGGTCTCTCTTCGTGGCCGCCTAAGCACATTTTTCCCGAATTGACAAAATAGTCCGATTGTGATATCTTTTAGGCAGTCCTAAACAATAGGGGGAAGCGTGAAGAGCGACATCCGTTTTTTTGAGAACGGATTGGGAGCGATCGTGACTTTAGACAAAGGCCCCGGGCTTGAAATTCAAGGAGATGGCAAGATTGTGATTCCAACCGGTCAAGTGCCAAGAGGGATTTATCTCGCAATTCTTGTACCCGCTGATTCGTCGACTTTCATTGTCCGAAGGGATAATGTCGGTGGTGACTATCGCGAACTGTGGGATTCTGAGGGTTCCGAGAGGACAGATCTCGATGGTCGTCCTTTCGACTTCTATCCCGCAGAGTATCCAATCGCGGTCATCATCGACCGCAAAGGCTTGCCGATCCGGACGGTGTGGAAGAAAGAATCTCCGAACCGAGTTGACTGCTGGACACTTCGACCGGACGGCTCGCTTGAGTTATTCCAAATTGGCGTCGTCATTACTTTTGAGAACGACAGTAGGGCTTTCCGGTTGGTTGGCGAAACTGCTTGGAGAGGCAAGCTTTTCACGAGAGACGGCGATCTTGTCGCGCGGCCGGATCATGCGATCTGGGGCCCGATGATCGAAGTACGGAAGAGGATTTTCAGCCACCGGCGTTTCACCGAGCTCTTGCACAAAGTAAGTCTTGAGACGTGGACTGGCCGGGAAGAGGAACTTGATCCAACAGTTCCTCCTCCGCCCGCAGGCGACTTCGCTCGCGTTCTCTGGCACAACAGTTTCATGGGTGAGACTGGAATGGCGCTTGTCCGAACCGTTTCGGGTGAGGCTTGGGTCCATGGATCGGACATCTTGGACGAACCTGACGTTGATGGGTTGAGGCGCTTCCGAAGAGGCGATCTTGTTTCTTACAAGGGCGTGCCCATATCTTGGGGTGTTGGAAAGCCTCCAATTCTCCGCGGCGTGGTCCTAGTACAAGCCACCCCTTAACCCATTTCTCGAGTACTTATGAGCCCCCGCTCTGATTTCAGAGTTCGGGGGCGTAGTTTTATTAAACCCTTTTAAAAAATTAAAAATCAGAGTAATCTTCCTAAAAGATCCTCGAAACCCAACAAAAATGAGCGAAAGACTAGAAAAACTTCATACTGCAGAGGAAGAACCGGATTCCGAAAGACTGCGAAAAATTTATTCGGCAATTATGGGTATTTTAGCCGATCAAGAAAAAAAATACGAAGAAGGCGACAAGAACGCCAGAAAAAAAGCTAAACTGGATTTAGAAGCGCTCGAGCGGGTTTTTTTAGGGAAACTTTATCCGACCCACCAAGAAGAGGTCGCTCTTTTTTTTAGACTGCCTCGGATGATTTGGGACGATAGGGTTATGACCAAGAAGAAAAAGACAGGAGAAGAGATTCGTTTTGAAGACGTGAGTTTAGCCGAGCAGAATTATCTTTTCACTCACTTTGTCTTAGAGAATCAAGGTGACAGAAATTATCTCAATCAATTTTGGTCGGATATGGCTGGCATTGCAAAAAGACTAGGTGCTGGGACTGATTTCGAAGGAATGAAGAGAGGAATTTTGGCTCAAGTTGCCGCCTTTCGTTTGCTTGAAGCGGCTGGCTTTAAACCGAAACTTTCGACGCCAAGCGAAGATATCAGACCCGGTGTTGATTTTTGGGCCGAACAGGAGAGTTCGGAATTTGCTGTGCAGGTTAAGGGCCACAAAAACCAAGAGTCGCCCTATTTGATAAGCGGCGTGGGAAAAATTAATTTCTTCGGCGGCCTTCAAGATATTCCGTCTTCTTCCGGAGAAGAGAAAAATATTCAAGAAGACAAGGACACCTTCCGTAATTTTGCAAGGAGAGTTGATAATTTCAGCCGACGACACAAAAAAGATATCGAACCCCTTCTAATTGCCTTGCCCGAAAAAGAAATAGATCAAATAACAGGAACGCCCTCGGCGGAGCTTTGGAGGCGAGTTACAGGAAAGTAGATTTGACAAAAACCTGGTTTTGTTCTAAAATCTAGACCAGATCCTTGAGTTATGGGATCGCAAAGCGTCCTCCTTGGAAGGACGAGCGATAGAAACTCTAAACTTGGAGGTTTTGTGCGCGTTCAGGTTCTTGGCGGTTCGCCGCCGCATCTTTCAAGGGATGGTATTGGTCCCATTGGAATGTTGCTTCCCGACTTAGGAATCTTGGTCGATTACGGCATCGGTCATCGTCGACTTCCGGAGGGCGAGGCGGTGATAACGCCTTTTCCAATTCCGGCTGACCAAGAGATCCGATACGTGATTTTGACCCACATTCACAACGATCATGCCGGGCTTGTGCCCTGGGTAATGAAGAGATTTCCGAAAGCAGAGCTTGTCACAACTCTTCCCACTCTTGAGCTTGGTCGGGCGGTGTGGAGTGATCTTCACGCAATCGGCCGGCGGCGCGGTTATCCCGGACTTGTTCCTTGGAACACCTCGCTCTACGAAGAGATTTGCCGGCGGACGATCATCGTTCGTGAACCTGGCTGGACCCACCTTGCGAAAGGCGCTCGCGTTTACTTTGGCCCGAATGGCCACGTGCGCGGATCAGCGTATGTCGTAATCGAATCAGACGGCAAGCGCGTTGCTTGGAGCGGGGATGTGTCCTATTACGACACGCCAACGGTCCTCGGAATGAAAGCGGAAAATGTTCCGGATGAAGTTCGGGGCGTTGATGCACTCTTCCTCGAGTCCACTCATGGCGATCGCGAAGTCGAACCACGGAGTAATCTTGTGGATCATGAGATGAATCCGGCAATCAACGAAACACTTTTTTCGGGTGGGATTGCGCTTGAAGTTGCTTTGAGCATCGAGCGGGCGCAAGACGTTGCTTTGGATCAAGTGCGTGGCGGAATTTTACCGGTTTATCTCGACAGCAAACTTGCGGAGATTGCTTGGAAAATTTACTTATCGAAAGAGGGTTCTTGGTCACCGAACGATATTCCGATCGATCCCGTTCTCGCAAAGAGAGTGATCTCTATCCATGACCGTGCGGGAGAGGAAGACGGTTCGGACTTTCGCGAGAAGTTGCTCCGAAGCGGGAAAGCACTCTCGATTGTTTCGAGTGCCGGGTCTTTGCAGGGCGGACCGTCCGTTTCTTGGGCAAAGAGAGTTCTTCCTGATCCAAGAAGCTTGATCGTCCAGTGCAACTATCAATTCGAAGGAACTCCGGGAGCCGATCTAGAAAAGTACCGCGAAGGTGTTTCGCTCGATTTGGGCGGCACGCTCGTGTCAGTCAAGTCGAGAGTTCTCCGCGTTGATCTTTCGGCTCACGCCGGCCGGAGCGCGCTTCGTAAGATCGCAAGCTGGTTCGAGCCGAAGCGCCTCATTCTCTACCACGGTATTTGGAGTGCGTGTCGCCACCTACAGCGTCACATTATGCGTCCTATTGCTTTGGGCAGGCCGAGTACGCTCGAGAGGCCTCCAGAGATTCCAGTAAACGGTGAATTGATCGAGATATAACAGCACTTTTTACCCCCACACCTATGTATAGGTGTGGGGGTTGACTTTTTTACACATCTTGTTGTATAATTACGGCAGCATTGTGCTTTCTCTGCTTGGGTGTGAAGAAGGGAAACACACTTTAGAAACCAACACACCACCAACCTTTTTTTGGGAGAATCACCATGACCGCGATGACTTTGGCGGACCTCACGAAGCGAGTCGAGGAGAAAAGGCGAGAAGCGCAAGCTGATCGCCGGAAGCATGCGGAGGAGGAAACTCTGGCCCGTGCGGCCGGGGTGAGCACCGATCGGGCGTCGGAAGTCGAGTCGGCGATGGTCGAGATCGATGGGTTGCAGGACGAGGTTGAACAGGCCGAAGATCTGCTTCGAGGAGCGAAGGGCGACGAGGAACTCGAAACCCAGATCAACGCCTTCCTCGCGGAGAAGCGGGAGCGACTCGGGGTGATCGTCGCCTCGGTCGGGAACGGGAAGCTCGTCACGGCCGTCGTCGCGATGGATGCGATCGAGGTGCCGACGCGGTCCGAACTCATCGGATTCGCGACGGACGAGCTCGGCTCGAAGTACCACGAGGAGATGCCGAGCGGTGAAGGGTCGGTCGCTTTCGAGGAGCGGAAGCGGATCAAGAGGGCCGGGGAGAATCTTCCCCGGGAGCTCCAGCGGACGATCTGGAAGGTGAACGGCAACATGCAGGACAACCGCGACCGGTACTTCCGGGTGCGGTGGTTCCCGAAGAGCGGAACCGATTCGGCCCAGCTCATCGCCGAAGCCCAGGTCTACAGTCGGGCGTTCGGCAATCTGCATTACCGCTTCCTCGGCGCGAAGAGCGCGTACAGGGCGGCGGCGGTGCAGATCAGTCGGGCTGGCGGCACGGTCCAGAACATCCTCGACGGCGTCGTTGGCGCGGTCGTGCCGGCGAGGTTCACGCAGGAGAGGAAGTGGACCTACCCTCGCGGCGAAGGACAGCCGCGTGGAGAGATCCCCCGCACGGGTTTCCCGGACGTGCCCTTCGGCCTCGAGTGCGTCGGCGAGCGTCGGTTCGTCGTGATTTTTCCGCCGAACTCGCCTCTTCAGATCTCCGCGGAGAGGTTGGGGATCGTGGAAAAGGGAGTCGAGCGGAAGGTCTTCGAGATCGTGGACGGGAGTTTCGATGGTCTCCGGGCGGTGAACGGTACGTCGCCGCGGAGCCACGGAGCGGTCCAGAAGTTCTTCTGCCTCGCGCTTGGCATCAAGCGCGACGAGGAAGAGGTCGAGGAGACAACCCAGTCTCCGACGACGATGGCAGAGGCCATGCAGGCAGCCGAAGCCGAAGCCTCCGCGCGAAGCGAGGGCCGGAGCCACCGCGAGAAGGGCGGCCGCCGGAGCAAGAGGTCGGCGAAGGGCGGGGAGTAATCCTCGAAGCAGTAATTAAGGGCCGTGGTCAGTATTGACACGGCCCTTTGACTTTTTTCTTGCAATATTTCAAAAAATTTCTATACTATAAATAAAGTTTTATGAAAGGTTTAAGCAAAAATTTGTTTTGGGCGATCGCGGCGCTTATTTTTTTTACTTTTGTTTTTTCTTTCCTTTTCGATTTTGGCACATCTCGTCCGCCGGTTTTAAGCGTTGGCGAATTAGTTCAGAAGATTAACGGGGGCGAGGTGAAAAACATTATTGTTTCCGGAAATGAACTCCAAATTTTATTTGCGGATGATAAAAAAGCGCTTTCAAGAAAAGAAGTAGAGGCCGGACTCACTGAAACTCTGAAAAACTACGGCGTCCTAGAATCCGCTTTTCAAAAAGTGGATATTAAAATCGGAGAGCCAAGCGGAGCGAGATATTGGCTTGGAATTTTAATCCCCTCAATTCTTCCGGTCATCATAATGATCTTGATCTTTTGGTGGATTTTTAGGCAGGCAAAAACGGGCGTAAACCAGGCCTTTTCTTTTGGGAAAGTTAACTTACGACTCTTTCGTCCTTCAAAAGATAAAGTTACTTTTAAGGACGTGGCGGGCTTAAAAGAATCTAAAGAAGAACTAGAGGAGGTTGTCGATTTTTTGAAGCACCCGAAGAAATTTTTGGAGATTGGAGCGCGAATTCCTCGCGGTGTGCTTTTAATGGGTCCACCCGGAACAGGAAAAACATTACTTGCAAGGGCAACCGCGGGAGAAAGCAATGTCCCTTTTTTTCACATCTCGGCCTCCGAGTTTGTCGAAATGTTTGTAGGAGTTGGAGCTAGTAGGGTACGGGACCTCTTCGGTATTGCTAAAAAATCTGCCCCGTCAATTATATTCATTGATGAAATTGACGCAGTTGGCCGCGAGCGGGGTGCGGGCTTGGGCGGAGGTCATGATGAGCGAGAACAAACCCTGAATCAAATCTTGGTTGAAATGGACGGTTTTGAACGGGATTCGAATGTGATCGTAATGGCGGCGACAAATCGTCCTGACATTTTGGACTCTGCGTTACTGCGGCCAGGCCGATTTGATCGAAGGGTGATTTTGGACATGCCCGATATCCGTGACCGGGAGGAGATTTTAAAAATTCACGTGAAAGGAAAACCCCTCGAAAAACAAGTTGATTTAAAAGTGACAGCGGTCCGAACTCCGGGGTTTTCAGGCGCCGATATCGCGAATCTTGTAAACGAAGCCGCGATTTTGGCCGCGCGCCACAGTCGCAAGGTAGTTATTCAGGATGATTTTTTAAACTCTATCGAAAAAGTAATTTTGGGGCCGGCAAGAAAAAGCCGGGTGATATCCCCCAAAGAAAAAGAGATCACGGCTTATCACGAAGCTGGCCACGCTCTTGTTGCGGCGGCCTTGAAAGACGCCGATCCGGTTCACAAAGTTTCGATTGTAAGCCGCGGAATGGCCGGGGGCTATACCCTTAAACTTCCGACCGAAGAGCGCCGGTTAAAAACAAAAAGGCAATTTTTGGGCGATCTTGCGGTTGCCTTCGGCGGCTATGCGGCAGAGCTTTTAACCTTTAAGGACGTTTCAACCGGTTCTTCAAACGACATCCGTGAAGCGACCGAAATGGCTCATCGGTTGGTTACTCAATATGGTATGAGCGATAAACTCGGTCCTCGAACCTTCGGGAAAACACAAGAATTAATATTTTTAGGCCGAGAAATTTCAACCGAAAAAGACTATTCAGAAAACATTGGAAATATTATTGACGAGGAGGTTAACGGCTTTGTGAAAAAGGCATATGATGTCGCGAAAAAGATCGTTTCTACCCACAAATCGGTCTTACAAGCGATAGCGAAGAATCTTATGGAAAAAGAAACCCTCGAACAAGAAGAATTTTACAAAATCATCAGAAGCTTTAAACTAAAGCCGGTAGCAATCTCTTAAAAACAATTTTTGTCGGCCCGGTAGGATTCGAACCTACAAACCTTGCGTGTATAAGACGCCTGCTCCACCGTTGAGCTACGGGCCGAATCGATCTCGAATTGATTTTAATCCCATTTGAACTTTTTCGCCAGTTCTTGCATTTCCGATTCGAATGGTACAAGTACCATGTCCAAAAGATCCACGATTTATTAACGCGGAAGAATTTTTCTTAATATACGGTTTCATGAATTGCGTTTTCGAAATATCGAGCATAGAGGACCAGAATTTTATTTCCTTTGCAACATCCATGTCATTATAAAGATGAAGATGGACTTTTATCTTCGACTTTTCTAATTTTAGGAAGTTTGTGACCCAATAAATAAAAAACTTCGGTACCGCGGGATCCGTATTGGCGACTTCTAATTCCGGCAATTTTGATTTTGAACCCTCGCCCCAGTAAAGAAAGAGGCCAGCGATTAACAAATCCCTTTTAGAAAGTGGGAAAATAACTTTCTTTTGTTCGGCGTAAACTTTATTCAATCTATTTTCTTTTGTTTTTAGTCTGGTTTGTCGGTAATGCTCTATTCGTTGTTGGTTCCAGTCTCGGAGTTCGCGGATTCGTGTTTCTGGTAGCGGGAAATCTCGCAACCAATAACTCAGAGTGCTTTTGTTGACGCTAATAATGGATTTTATTTGACTATAGCTCTTTCCTTGTTTTCTCAACTCAAGGGCTAATTGTTTGTCTTTAAGACGAGCCATAATTTACAGAAAACCTCTTATACCAAGAACAGTTTATAGGTTCATTATAACACACTTTGCATCTGAAGTGTTTTTTAGATAGATTATTAATAAAGATGGGCGTTTAGCTTAGTGGTAGAGCGACCGCTTTACACGCGGTAGATCGGGGGTTCGATTCCCTCAACGCCCACAAAGGAATTTAACACAAAATTATTGTCATTTTAGAGAAACCTTGATAAAGTGATTTGCAAGCAGCCGTGGTGTAGCCCGGTTAACACAACATCCTGTCATAGCGTATAATGAAAGCATGCCGATGTACCGGCGTGTAAATCACGACTTTTTCAAGAAGTGGAATCCAGAGATGGCTTACATACTGGGTTTCTTTGCTGCGGATGGAAATCTAACAATGGGGAAACGAAAAAATTATTACGTCGAATTTACTTCTTGTGATCGGGTAATCTTGGAAAAGATCAAACACACACTCAATTCCGACCATAAAATTAGTGAAAGAACAAACAGAAATCACAACTGGAGAGACACTTACCGACTGCAAATTGGTAGCAAGACGATGTTCCAATCTCTGAACAACTTTGGATTTGTGCCCAAAAAAAGCAAAAGACTGGCCTACCCACAAATACCAAATAAGTATTTCCCGGATTTTTTGCGTGGCTATTTTGATGGTGACGGCCACGTAACTACTGGTAGCTACAAGAAAACCGGACGTAATTATAAAACTAAAATAATTTTTTCCGGCTTTACCTGTGGAACAAAAACATTCCTACAAAACATTCACCGCGAACTCTTAAGGAGAGGCACGGTCAGGGGTGGTACCCTCTATTACCAAAAAGGATTCAGGTTGAACTTCTCAATAAATGATAGTTTGAGTTTGTACAATCTTCTTTACAAAGACACAAGAAACAACTTATACTTATCAAGAAAAAAGAAGGTTTTTAAAAAATTCTTTAACCGTTAAATGGGCCGGCAGAGGAGCCTGGAGTCCTCGGATCCCTGTCACGGATCAGATCGCGGGTTCAAATCCCGTCCGGCCCGCAAAAATCCTAAAACGGGATTTGAAGCCGACAGCCGCGCCTGCGAGGCAGGACGAAGCGAATGCGGCAGGTTTCGGAGGAAGCCGACGTAAGTCAGCTGGGGGAGAAAAAATCCCGTCGGCTGTGCCACACATGAAAGCAATAATTTTAGCCGCAGGCGAAGGAGTTCGTATGCGGCCACTAACTTTAGAAAAACCGAAACCCCTGATTGAAGTGGGCGGAAAGCCATTGCTTCATCGTCTCATCGGCAATTTGCCAGAAAATATAAACGAAGTAATTCTTGTTGTGGGTTATTTGGGTGACCAAATAGTTCGGACTTGCGGAGAGAGATTCCTCGGCCGGAGAGTAAAATATGTCTGGCAAAAAGAACGGCTCGGTACCTACCAAGCCCTTAAGTTGTGCGAACCGCTCATCGAAGATAACGAACGTTTTGGTTTGTTTTTCCCGGATGACATCCTTGAAAAAGAAGCGATCGAAACGGTTTTGAAGCATGATTTGGCAGTCATCGCGAAAGAGGTGCCTGATCCGCGGCGTTTTGGCGTAATTGAAGTGCACCCAGAAGGCCACGTAAAAGCCATCGAAGAAAAGCCAGAACGCCCGAAAACCAACCTCGCTCTTACAACCGGCTACGTTTTGAATAAAAACGTCCTAAAATATGAGCCGCCAAAAAGCTCTTCTGGAGAATATTACCTTTCTTGGTCAATCGGCAAAATGGCCGAAGACCACAAAATACACGTTGTAAAAGCCAATTTTTGGTTTCCGATCGCAACACCAGAAGATATAAAACGAGCCGAAGAATTAATTCGGGAACGCTAGATTCTCTCGTAATACTGGCCGATTCCTAAAATATCGGCTTCGTGGAAGTGACGCCCGATCAATTGGAACCCGACAGGCAAAACTTTGTCGGTGATTGAATATTTTTTTACCGGGATAGAAACCGCGGGAAGGCCGGCGAGATTCACCGGAATAGTAAAAATGTCTGAGAGGTACATTGAGAGCGGATCTGATGTCTTCTCACCAATTTTAAAGGCGGTTGTGGGAGTTGTCGGCGCAAAGATCACATCAACTTCTTTAAACGCTTCATCAAAATCTTTTTTTATTAAACTTCTCACCTTTTGGGCCTGCGAATAATAAGCATCGTAGTAACCGGAAGAGAGCACAAAGGTTCCCAAGAGAATTCTTCGTCTTGACTCATCGCCAAATCCCAACCCTCTGTCTTTAAAATAAATATCGCGGAGTTTGGAAATTGGAAATTGGAAATTGGAAATTCCTCGTGCATACCTTATCCCGTCAAATCTCGCAAGATTAGTGCTCGCCTCTGAGGGCATTATTATGTAATAACAAGCCACAGCATACTTTGTGTGAGGTAAGCTAA
>ERZ1292629.4083-Hain-H43-01um-R1-4083-length-10877-cov-7_pt1 | contig 10877 bp, 8 predicted proteins | sample MGYA00564399_ERZ1292629 | MGnify/ENA primary metagenome ERZ1292629 (study PRJEB36523, sample SAMEA6512636) | groundwater metagenome | collected 2019-01-08 | study: AquaDiva: Metagenomics assemblies of 32 groundwater samples | reverse complement strand
TTTTTTCTCATTTCAGCGTTTGTAAACGTTGCATCAAAAACGATTATTTTTTCTTGGGATAAAAGATCCTTTGTTCTTCGCCTTGCCTCGTCCCATACTTCAATATTTTTTGATTGTTCAGTAGCATCACCGAGCATTTCTTTTCTAATGTCATCAGGGCAAATATAATCGTATCCATATTTTTCAGCAAATTCTTTTAAAACAGTAGTTTTTCCAGAACCTGGTATTCCTATGCCGATTATAACTTTTACCATAAATTTTATTAGTTCCGGGGGTAGGAATCGGACCTACATCTTCTCCTCCAAAGGGAGACGTGACTACCGTTACACCACCCCGGAATGTATTTTTATATTACCATTTTTTAGGATTTTTTCAATGTTTGTTCTTGTATAAATGTTGTTTTAGGGATAAAATAGAATAATAATAGAATTAATGATTGTTAAAATTCACCCTGGTCAAATAATTTCGCTTTAAGCAAAATTAAAATCTTTTAGATTTTATTTGACTGGGTAAAAAAATATGACATGGCTAAACAGAAAAAGACAGTTGCGAAAAATTAGAAAAAGAGCTAAATCCAGATACAAACCAAAAAAATAACTACCTCATTATTGTTTGACCGTTGGATTGCAGATAAAAGTTTTTTTCTTCAAATTCAAGCTGTTTGGTCAGCTTGTTAATTTTTACTATTACTCCGAGCCCTTGTCTTACATCTTCGTTAAAATATTGGTCAAAAACAAAATTGCCCAAAGAATAGTAAATTCTTTTACCTTTGTATTCTTCCATTGGTTGTATTACATGCGAGTGCGAACCAATAACTAAGTCAACTCCCGCATCAATAAACTGATGAGCCGACTCTCTTATGTTCTCGCTTGGTTTTTGCGCGTACTCAACGCCCCAGTGACTGAATACTATTACGAGAGCCGACTCTAGCTTTACTTTTTTAATCTCTTCAATAGTTGATTTTTGTTCAGCATCTGCATTGCTGACAAACTCATTATAACTGACAAAAGCTATTTTTAATCCGTCTATATTTTTTATTATGCTTCTTTTGCCTTGCGGCGCGCCGAAATAATCAACACTTGATTCGTCTAAATATTTTTTGGTGGATTCCAATCCCCTGCTCCCGAAATTTAAGATATGGTTGTTTCCCAGATTAACCAGCCGAACATTTTCTTCAAAAAGAGTTTTTGCCACGCTCGGGTTAAAAGTGAAAAAATAGTTGTTAGTACTTCCAGGTAAAGTACCTGAACTAACAGATTTTTCATCTGTAATGGGGCCTTCTAGATTTACCACTGCCAAATCGTTATTAAAAAGCAAATCTGATATTTTTTCAAAGATAAAATTATTCCCTCCGCCTTTTCCAGCGTAGTATCTTATGCCGCGGTCAAACATTAGGTCGCCTGCAAACAAAATTTTTACTTTATCAGGATACGAGTATTCAAATTCTGAAGTTTTGCTAAACAAAAAAACACCAGCCGCTGTTAATAACATAACAACGGCCAGAGAAAATACAAATAAAATAATATTCTTTTTTACTTTCATTTATCACTGGCAATTAGTTTGAGCCGAAACACACTTTACTTTCCCTAAAATGCCGTTTTGGCCTATACAAAGCCAGCTTCCGTCTTGCAATTGCGTTGAAACGCAATAATTTTTAATGCTTGAAAAACATACGGGCTTCTTTGCGCCTTGCTTTATAATGTCGTTATTTAAATTTATTAATTCTTGTCCATAAGTATTCAGATAGCCATTTAACAGACCATTTTTACATAAGGAGTAATAGCTTTTATTTGCAGAAAAGACTGACTGAGCTATAAACCCTATTTGAGACATATCTGTTCGTGTTTGCTGGGCTTTCACAAGAGGTCCAATTATGTCTTCAAGATTTTTATAATCAGTTGGTGCTAACACTTGCACTGGTTTGTTAATACCCGATTGCTCTATTTTATAATTGAATTCAACAACTCCGCTGTCTGCGGCATTAAATTTGCTAATATCTAATTTTTCACTAACCTGAATTTTATGAAAAAAATTATCTTTCTCACCTATAAATAAATCGGCGGACATATCCCCAATTTTATCAAGCATATCGTTTATACTTTTCTGAAAATTTTCTAAAGTGAAATCCGGTTGAAATAGTTGACCAGCGGTGGATTTACTGAAATAATCTTTCAACACATTAAATATTTCTGGAGAAGCATCAATAAGTTTTTTACGATTTAAAGAAACAGAATAGTGGTATTCTTTTTCCTCGCTCCCTTGATTATCGGGAAATTGATTTATGTCGTAGACCTTTTTATCAAGCAATATTTTTACAATTTTATTTAGTGCCTCTTGATAATTTTTTTCCAATTCAGCTTGTTGCACGGGTATGGTATTGGAATATTGCTCTAAAGTTTTTTCAGTATCTATTTTGATCCACTGACCCTTAAAATCGTTTAAATCTAATCCAAACATAAGTAAAAGACCCTCTAATCCGCCTAAATTTACGTCATCTAATTTAAAATAAAGAGTCTTTGATAATAATCTTATCTCGCCGGCTAAAGACAAATTATGTTGGCTTCCTGCAGAATCTTTAACATTTGCTGTAAGGGAGCCCTGTATTAACGCTAATTTATTATTAACATCAGAATTATCTACGCCTCCGTTCGCTTTTGCGTTGACTTTAAAACTGCCATTGGAATTAATTAATGAAAATTCAGAATTAAAGTTTTCGCTTTTGATACTGTTTAAATTATTCCAAGCCTTTAATATAACGGATTCTGGGCTTGGCCTAAAAGGATTCCATAAAGGGTCCCAAAAATGGCTGTATAGAGCTAATCCTGCGCCTATAGCTGAAAATAAAACTAATATAATTATTATAGAAACTAAAAGCCCTGCTAACCTACCGCGTTTTCTATCGGGAAAAGAATAGGTTGCCATAGGTTCAGTTTTTATTGAAGGCTTAGCAGTTTCTGGAGCAGGTTTAGTTAGGGGCACAGCTCCGCTTGACTGGGCGGAAAAACCAGCTGCCTGAAAATTTTCGCTTATTTCCTGCTCAGACCAGCCGTTTTTATATAACACGGTACGCGTCTGATCATCGGTTTGACCGGCTTGTTTTGCTTTTTGCATATATTCTAAGAGTTGTGGGTTAACCATAATGATTTTTATGTTAATTATATTTTTTAATTATACCACAAATTTAACCTCATGATTCTTGATGTGTAATGTTGACCACTGCTAACTCTAACGGTAATTGGCTCACAGCTGAGTACTTTATTTTGTTTTCTGCATCTATAAAAAGCTCTAACATATTTTGTATGTCTTTTTGCGAAAGATTATTTATCTGCGATTTCATTTTATCCAGTTCTTGCGAAGACAAACCTGAGTTTTGCAAGTTTAAAAAGTTTGGATTTATCTTTAAAAGCAGGGACTGCCGCAGATAGAAAACAAGTGTCTTGGTAAATTCCTGCAAATCAACGCCGTTGTCTAACATTGAATTTATAGATAAAATAGCGTCTTTGGTGTTTTTCAAAACAAGGTACTCTACAAACTCAGCTATCTGGCTCACTTCAACAATGCCCAGCAGCTCTTTTATATCTGCTGTTTTTATCAAGCCGGGGTACCCGCTTGCGGGTCTGCCTGAAAAACTTATGCATTCGTCCAGCAAAGATTCTGCATCGCGAAAAGAACCTCTGGAATTTAAGGCAATTAAAGAAAGAGCTGACTCGTCAAGCTTTACATTTTCTTTTTTTGAAATAATCTCCAGCTTTTTTATAATCTCGGGAATCTGAAGCCGCCTAAAGTCAAACCTCTGGCACCTGGATATTATAGTTGGAATCATTTTATGAGCCTCTGTGGTAGCTAGCAAAAATACCGCGTGGCTGGGAGGCTCTTCTAATGTTTTTAACAAAGCATTAGCTGCGTCTTTTGACAACTGATGGCATTCGTCTATTATGAACACTTTGTACTTTGATTTTACCGGAGCGAACTTAATGCCTTCTCTTAATTCTCTTACATCATCAATGCCTCTATGGGAAGCGGCGTCAATTTCAATTAAATCCATTGATTTTGCTCCCATAATTTCAAGGCACGAGGAACATTTATTACACGGCTCAAATCCGGGGGTACCCTTGGGGTCCTTTTCGCAATTAATTGCTTTAGCAAAAATCCTGGCAACGGTTGTTTTTCCAGACCCTCTAGGACCTGAAAACAAATATGCGTGAGAGATATTTCCTCCTTTTATGGAATTAGTCAAAGTCTGCACTATGTGGTCTTGGCCGATAACTTCTGAAAAGTTCTGCGGCCTGTATTTGCGGTATAAAACTAAATTTGCCATATGATTAGTCCTGTAGGACTATTTTTTAAAAACTATAAACTTATATCCTAAAAAGTTCCACAAAGCTGCGCTTAGGGCAGCCAGTATAATGCTTAATTCCGTCCAAACCTTGACTGGCGCTTGAAACTGCGGACCTAATACCTTAGTAAAATAGTAGAATGAAGCTACATCTAGCGCCAAGCCCACAAAGGTGATGGTAAAAAACTGGATTACCTCCTTCTTTATACTCTCTTTACCGTGTTTTTCAAATGCCCAATGTTTATTTCCCCAGTACTTTGCAAATGTTGCTATTAAAAAAGAAATCGCTTTGGGTATTAACGGACTGACTATTATAGATAAAGAAAAAAGCCAGGTTGAAAGCTGAAATATTTTTATATCCACCACCGCGGCAAAGGCGCCGATTAAAAGGAACTTAGCTGCTTGATATACAAACAGCAATTTTTTGCCGATTAAATAAGCCAACCATAAACAAATTAAGGAAACTAAAGGTAAAACATAGTAAAGAAGCAATTTGTACAGGCTTGTTATTTCAATCCCATATCCCTTTAAAAAATCAGCGGCGATCCAAGCCACCACCCTGCCGCAGACTAAAGCAAAAATAATATCTATAACTTTCATAATTATTTAAGGATAACATAGGGGAACACGAGCGACAAGGATAACAAAACTTGTACTTAACAAGTATAAAAATTTCTGATATAATATCTTAATGAAAAGGTTTTTCGACGATCTGAAATTTTTCCTGGAAAAAATGGACCATTATAGGGACGAATTTTTGTTTCTTTTTATCAAGCCGTACTGGCCGCGTAAAATAATACCAAACCACATAAGCTATTTAAGGGTTGTTATAGGTGTGTTGTTATTTGTTTTGCTATTCTTTTTTGGAACAGAAAATAAGTTTTTGATAATTTCTCTTTTTTGCGTAGGGGTTTTAACTGATCTTTTTGATGGTTCTGTTGCCAGAGGTTTAAATAAAGTAACTGAATTCGGCGCTATGTTAGATTCTACAGCTGATAGGATTCTGATTTTTCCTATTGCGGTTTATAGTTTGTTTAAATTTCAAAAATGGCTGCTTTTAGTATTGATTTTAGTAGAAATAGCTAATGCTTTAGCTTCGATATATTATAAATCAAAGGAGATATATCTTGAATCAAACATATTTGGAAAAACAAAAATGGTTTTATTATCAGTTGTATTTGTTATAATTTTAATCGTTTGGCCTCACGCGCCCTCGCAATTATTTATTTATGGTCTTTGGCTCACTATACCGTTCTCTTTTTTAAGCATTTTCACAAGGATAGCGGAATTAAAAGTACCCAAATAGTTAAAAAATATGACATTGCGCATATATAATACTTTATCTGGCAAAAAAGAAACGTTAAAACCCATTAAAGGCAACAGAATCAATCTTTTTGCCTGCGGACCCACTGTTTATGATTACTCTCATTTAGGCCACGCCAGAAATTATATTGTTTTTGACGTCTTTGTTAAATATCTGAAAAAAATGGGCTTTAATGTTTTTTATTTGCAAAACATTACTGATTTAGACGATAAAATAATAGCTCGGGCCAGGGAAAAACAAGTCTCGCCGAAAGATTTAGCCAAAGCTTTTGAAAAGGAGTATTTAAAGGATATGAAAAATTTAGGCATAAACAGCGTTACAAAGTATGCCAAGGCAACTAACTATATTAAAGAAATAATCAGCCAAATAAAAAGACTGCAGACTAAAGGCTATGCCTATAAAATAGAGGGTGACGGCATTTATTACGACATTTCAAGGTTTAAAAAATATGGAAAGCTGTCAGGCAGGACAGTATTGCAAGCAGAAGATTCCGTTTCCAGAATTGACTACAGTAAAAACAAAAAAAATAGGGGGGATTTTTGCTTATGGAAACTTTCTGAAGAAGCCGAACCCAGCTGGCCATCTCCTTTTGGCAGGGGCAGGCCTGGTTGGCATATAGAAGACACTGCCATTACAGAAAAGTTTTTTGGGCCCCAATATGACATACATGGAGCGGCAAGAGACCTGATATTTCCCCACCACGAAGCTGAAATAAGCCAGATGGAAGCAATTTCAGGCAAATCCCCCATGGCAAAATATTGGATGCACGTTGGATTTCTAACAATTAACGGGCAAAAGATGTCTAAATCTTTGGGCAACTTCATTATCATAAATGATTTTTTAAGAAGGTATCCTGCGAACTATCTGCGATTTTTTGTAATTAAAAATTTATGGCGCTCACCGATAGATTATTCTGAATCAGCGATGATAGAGGTAAAAACAGCTGTAGAAAAAATTGAAGAGTTTTTAGGCAAATTAAAAAAAATTAAAAAAACGAAATCAGCAGACAGGCAAATTAAAAAAATAACCAAAAAAGCTGAAGAGGATTTTTATAAACAATTAGATGATGATTTTAATACACCGAAAGCCCTGGCAGTGTTGTTTGGTTTTATAAAAACAATAAATAAGATGAGTCCTTCAAAAAAAGAAGCAGTCAAAATATACAAATTCTTTGAAGAGCTCAACAATATTTTTGGCATTATTAATCTAAAAAAAATAAAAACAACTATTCCCGCAGCAATAAAAAAACTTGCTAAAAAAAGAGAGAGATTTAGAAAAGAACAGAAATGGCAGAAAGCAGACGAGGTTCGCATGGAGATAGAAAAACAAGGATTTACCGTAGAAGACACAAAATCCGGCCCAGTTGTTAAAAAATAACTTGCTTTTGGCATACAAGATGTATAATATATTATTATGGTTAACGAATTACCCGATAAACTTCCTCCGCAAAATACAGAGGCAGAACAATGTCTGCTGGGATGTTTGATGTTGGACAAGGATGCAATTGTAAAAGTTGTTGATTTTATAAAGTCGGAAGACTTTTACAAAGGCATACACCAAGATATTTACCAAGCCATGGCTGAACTTTACGAAAGGTCAGACCCTATTGATATTCTCTCTGTGTCGGCCAGATTAAAAGAAAGAAACAAGCTTGAAGATATAGGCGGTTCTGCTTATTTAACCTCTCTGATAAACACCGTGCCTACGGCTACCCATGTTTCAAACTACGCTAAAATAGTGCGTCAAAAAAAAATACTAAGGGATTTGATTTCCGCTTCCCATGAAATCGGACTTTCAGCTTTTGACGAAGCAGAGGATGTTGATGTCCTGTTAGACAAAGCAGAAAAAACTGTTTTTAGCATTGGACAAAGGGCACTTACTCAAACCTTTATACCAATAAAAGATATTTTATCTGACACATTTGAAAGAATAGATGAATTATCAAAACACCAAGGCAAACTGCGCGGGCTGTCAACTGGTTTTAAGGATTTAGACAACAAACTGGCTGGTTTGCAAAAATCAGATTTGATTGTTTTAGCAGCCAGGCCATCAATGGGAAAATCTTCTTTAGCATTAGATATTGCCAGACACGTAGCCATATTTGAAAACAAACCAGTCGGGCTTTTCAGCTTAGAAATGTCTAAAGACCAAATAGCTGACAGATTAATTGCCAGCCAGGCCAATATCAACTTATGGAATTTAAGAACAGGAAGACTTCAGGAACAAGGCGGAGACAACGATTATTCAAGAATCCAGCACGCTTTAGGAACCTTATCGGAAGCCCCAATATATATTGATGACGCAGGTTCTGTTAACGTTTTGCAAATGAGAGCTATGGCAAGAAGATTGCAGGCAAACAAGGGGCTTGGATTGATTATCGTTGATTATCTGCAGTTAATGGAGCCGTTAAACAGGTTTCAATCATCTGTCCAGCAGACAACAGAAAACTCCAGAGCCTTAAAAACTCTGGCAAAAGAATTAAATGTGCCAGTTATAGCCGTTTCTCAGCTGTCTCGCGCTGTTGAGCAAAGAGTGCCGCAGATTCCGAGGTTAGCTGACTTGCGAGAATCGGGAGCTATTGAGCAGGACGCTGATGTTGTTCTGTTTATTTACAGAGAAGACAGGTATAACGAAAACAGCTTAAGAAAGAATATGGCAGATATAATAATTGCCAAGCACAGAAACGGACCTTTGGGCACCGTAGAGACCTATTTTGACGAACAAAGGGTAAGCTTTAGGAACTTAGACAAAGGAGAATATTCAGAGTCTTCAGTTGAAAGCAGCTAAAATGAACTCAATTGATAAACTAATTAGTATTTTTAAAAAGTTTCCCACGGTCGGGCCAAGAACTGCGCGCAGATTTGTTTATTATTTGATGAAATTATCTAAGGAAAATACAGACGAATTGATAAACGCAATTTTAGAATTAAAAGATAAAATAAAATTATGCCAATTTTGTTTTAATCCTTTTGAGGGAGAACAAAATCTGTGCCCTATCTGCCAAAATCCCGCAAGAAATAAAGGACTACTTTGCATCGTAGAAAAAGAAAGCGATTTATTATCAATTGAAAACACTAAAAAATACAACGGCCTTTATTTTATCTTAGATATAAATAATTTAAGAATAGAGGAGCTAAAATTAAGGCTCAAGGAAAACAACTTTTCAGAGATTATAGTTGCTCTGAATCCCACGCCAGAAGGCAAAGCAGCCTCTGTTTTAGTTGAGTCATCAATAAAAGAGGCAGTGCCCTCGCCCGTTTTCAAGATTACTCATCTAGCAAAAGGAATTCCTGTCGGCGGCGAGTTAGAATACGCCGACGAGGAAACATTAGAATCTGCCTTTGAAGGAAGAAAATAAGATTTTTATGTAAAAAAAGAGGCGATTTAGCTTCAGGTTGGGAAGGGGTATGGAGGTCACCGGGAACCCCTAACTTTCTGAAAACTAAATCGCCTTGTATGAAAACTGACAGGGAACTTCCGCTTGTCTGCGGCTGGAAGTCTTCGCGTTTTTGCTAGCAGAGGCTGGTCGGCCTCGCCGCGCTAAGTGTGGCGCACCACTCCGTCCAAGCAACCCACCAAGCAACCCATCTCGGAGAAGGTAGCCACACTCCCTGTCAGTTTGAGTGAACTAATTGCATAATAATATATAACAAAAACCCTGTCAACAAGACAAGCAAAAAGCCGTTATTTCAACGGCTTCTTGCGTCCAATATTTTAATTAATTTTCCTCGGCTTGCTTAATCCGGGTAATTCTTGCTTTAAGATCTTTCTGTGCCCTATAGTTTCTGTGGTTTTTTTTGCGATTGTCCATCCACCTCTCTACTCCGACAAACATCCCTGCTTTAAACATCAAAACGCCGATTAAAGCAATGATTAAGGGCAGAATAAACGAATCTAACAAGAAATTATTTGTTAATCCAGTGGAAACAGTGGTAGCGCCATAAACCGCTGATCTTGTGACTGATATTGAAGCATTGCTTGTAGGATTAGAGCTAGAATTAGAACTTGTGACAGAGACGCTGTTATTTAAAACTGTTGTGCCATAGCTGAAATTCTGCAAAGAAGCAATTTGGACCTGATAAGTAATTGTTACTGTCTGCCCGGCTGATATTGTTCCTATGCTGATTCCAGATGTAATGTCTCCTGAGTAATTGCTAGAACCCGAAACCACTAACTGATTCTTATAAATAAGATTGATTGGAAATGCATCTCTTACAAATACATTATTTACGTTTTGAAAACCTGTCGCTTGAATAGTAATCATAAACATCAACATGTCAGAAGGGCTGGCATAAATTGAATTAGACCAGCTTGAATTTGAAGAAGTCATATTTCTAACTGTTTTATTGATTGTCAACATTCCGCTAGATCCCCCAACCGTAAATGCAATGTCTTGGCCGTAAACTGTATTTCCGTTATAAGGTTGGGCAACTGCCCTAAAATGATATGTAGTGCCAGAATACACATTTGTAATGTTCTGGCTAAAAGAGCCGTTGTAGCTCATTGCTTGGTGCTGAGTTTCGTAACCATATGAAGTGCTTGTACCCCACTGAAACCAAACATAAGCAGAGTTATTGTAGTTGTTATAGTTAGATAAATAACCATTTAAGGTTGCCTGATTGCTATATACATTTGTGGCAGAATTTGTCTGCACACTAATGTTTTGCTGTATACAAGAGTTGTTTTGACATCCATTTGGGCAGTATTGTATTAAATCTTGCTGGTTGCCGCAAGAATCGTACCAATACAAATTATTTCCAGAACATTGCCGATATGAATAGTTGGTGCAATTTTGGTTAATATTTACAGAACAAATCGAGCTGTTGGTTTGAGAACCCGAAGCAACGTTAATTGTTGCTGTTTGTGCGCCTGATTGTGAAAAAGATTTATTGCAAACCTGTGAACTGCCTGTGCAGACGCCAGACCATGAATATGTATAACTGCCTGTGCCTCCTGTGACTGTTGCAATAAAACTGACTGACTGGTTTGTATTTGCTGGATTTGGAGTAGCATAGCAAGAAACAACTAAATTATTTTGGTCTGTGCAGCTGCCGTTGGTACATGTTTGATTGCCTGTGCAGTTTGTTTTTAACTGAGGGGCAGTTGAGTTAGAGCAAGCCGAGTTAGCTGTGCCTGGGTTATTGCAGGTGTGGGTAGTGTAATTTTGGTAGACATTGTTGCCTTGGCAGAAGGGTGAACCCACATATCCATTGGTTC
>ERZ1292629.4080-Hain-H43-01um-R1-4080-length-10880-cov-5_pt1 | contig 10880 bp, 16 predicted proteins | sample MGYA00564399_ERZ1292629 | MGnify/ENA primary metagenome ERZ1292629 (study PRJEB36523, sample SAMEA6512636) | groundwater metagenome | collected 2019-01-08 | study: AquaDiva: Metagenomics assemblies of 32 groundwater samples | reverse complement strand
GAGAAGGTGAATGTCCCCGCAGTCCACCGTGACGGCAGGAAAACCGCTCTTGTGTTCTTTGATGCTAACCTCTTTCCCCTGCCTGTAGAGCGCATCCACCGCCTCATAGTGTTTGTACTGCTCCTCATCGCTTGCCAGAATTATGTCTACTCGCCTCACTCTTGGCACCTTTTGACCTCCTTTTGATTCCCGTTTTGCCCTTCATTACCTAGGCAACATCCCCCGCTTTACATAATCAAGCCCAATTTTCTTGATACCATGCGTCTAACTCAGCTTTGGCAGCCCGTGGTATGCGGTGACCCTGCATCAACGCCATTCCCGCTAGTTTCGCAATCTGCGGTGGTAGGCTTTTTAGTGCTATCCTAGCTAGTGCCCATTCTTCAACCCGGCTAAAACACGACGGTGAGGGAAGCGCATCGGCAAGCGTAATCGTGTTACCGTCGGAGTCCTCGACAATTGTGTCGAGGCTGACGGGGCTTTGTCGATCCCGCTTATGCTGGTCATGAACCCAATGCCGAAAAGCGTAGTCCACGACTTGGCTTGCCGTGGCGCTGACGTTCTCCAGCGTGAGGGCCACGCCTTGAGCCTTGAGTTCTAGGCATCGGCAAATTACCTCTTGGGAAACGTCTTCCTGATAGGGCCTTGGAACGCGCCGGGATGCAATCTTTGCTGCCTTCTCGATAGATTCGAACTTCATTGTTTTTTCCCCCTTCTGTTTTTTTGAATCTACAAATACAATAGCAGCTTTGAACCATCAAGTCAATAGCCATTGATTATAGAATATAGCTATATTTTATCAAAAAGTGAAGGTGATTTGCCATCGGCATTTGCCATCAATCTAGCCATAAAGCGCGCGCCAGGGGTTATGCCAAGCCTCGGTTTCGGCTTGGCCCTTGGGGGTGAGACGCAATAGGCGGCGGATTCCACCATGCGTCACCCTAAGCTCACCAGCGGTCAGGTCAATGAAGGCTAGGGCAGCAGGGTCGCCCCTAGGGAACTGCATCGGCTCCTCCCCCGCCGGCTCTAGGAGTTCGAGCTTGGTGAGGATTCTGCAGTAGGTGTGGATGCTGTGGTAGGTGGGCTTGGTTAGGAGTTGCCGATCGCCATGCTGTTGGCGCCGGGTGTTCTCCTCCCTTATGGAGTCGGAGTAGGCTTGGTGGATCTCAGCCGCCGAGGCCGTCCTGTGCTCCTCGATGTAGTGTTTGATGAAGTCGCCAGTCCGCTTGAATCGTTGCGTCCAAGGTCTGGGCATCAGAAACCCTCCAGATCGGTCATAATGTCCGCTCTCCGCTGTTAGTGCTTCTGCGTCTGAGCGTCATAGGGTCGTCCACCCCTTCTCCTCTAACTCTTTGGCCACATCTTGAATCGGTTTCATAACCACCTCCGATTCCCAAGTGAGGGGTTCATTACCAGAAGCTGTTCTCATCTTCTTTAGTGGCCTCCGCATCGCCCACACCTCCTCCGGGGTGAATAGTGGCTGGGTCGGGTGAAGGAGCCTCACGCAGTCGCTGCGGTTCATGTGGCGGTACTGGCCCGGGGTGCTGTCCCTCACTAAGGTGCCCCCAGTTTGGCCGCAGACGGAGCAGGCCACTGGTGTCTCGGTTGCATACCTCTTCAGGTTTGGACTCACCTTGTTTCCTCCTTTATTGCTCCCTTGTTGGCCCAGGGTGGCGGTGTGCCCCTGTCGCGGAGCTCCTCGGGGGCGAATGGGGCGTAGATGTTGATTGTCGTGTTGACGTTCACGTGACCCAGTTGGTCCTTGATGACATCTATAGGGACGCCTTTCATTCTCATCTCCGCCGCCCTAGCGTGCCGCAGGTTGTGGAACAGCGAGTAGCGCGGGAACTTCACGTTGGCCCTCTTGGCCAAGGCTATGAGCCACTTGCGTAATGCGTCATAGGAATAGGGGAAGGCTGGCCCTGACTTTATGCCCCGCCATTCCATGTATTCCTTGAGTATGCCCATGGTCTCCGGATAGGGGGCGACCGGCTCTCTGCGCCGGCGCCTTCCCTTTCTGATGATGTACACCACCCCTGCATCCCAATCCACATCTTGCTTCGCGTCCAACCGCAAGATCTCGCTGATTCGGCACGCCGTGTCATAGATTAGCGCCACGAGTGCCCTCTCAAGGGGGGTCCGTGCTGCCCCCATTAGGGCCATTACCTCCCTCTCCTTCACAACATCTGATGGGAGGATGGTGCGCACCTCGATCCCGGGGGGCTCAACTCCATCAATGGCATCCAACTTGGCCCAGCCACAATACTTTCTCAGTGCCCAAATGGTGCGTGAGATGTGGCTCGCTGACCTTCCCCTCTTTTCGAGGAGGCGAATGTATGTATGCGCCTTTTCTTGGGTCGGCTCACCCCCACCCGTCTCCGCTTCAAAACGTGCTAGGTCCCCGGCATAATCTTTCTTGGTGCGCTCACTCAAGCGGTGCTGGTCGTCAAGAAACTCCTGTATTCTCATGACTCCCTCCTGCTTTGTATGCCTTCAATTCCATGCCCATCGATGCTCCTAGCCTTACTCTATCTCTCAGCCTATTGGCTGCCATGTTTGTCCCCTTCCCCCAATAGGTATGATTCCGCAGCAATCTCATAGATGGTCCTGCCGTCTCTGGTGACCACGTAGGGCAGGAATATCTGCTCTAAGCGGACCATCTCTGTCTCGAGTATCGCCATTTGGGCTGCCACCCACTCCCGGATAATGCGCCAAGCCACCCTGACAGCTTGGGGACGGTTGATATACCTGTGGGGGATTTTTCCAGCGTTGTACTGCCTAGTGAGCACCCTCAAGGTGGCCTCCGGATCTATCGGCAACTTTATGGCGATTTCTCCCTGCGGACCCATTGCCTTAAAGGCAAGGGACTGGATGCTGCCGTCGTCGCCATAGTTGACCAGTACCGCCCTCGCGCCATGAGCCACTAGGATGCGCTGAATCTGTTCAACTGTCTTCGCTGCCTCAACCTTCGTGGTGTAATTCAGCAGGGTCATTAGACTCCTCCATCGCCTCTATTCGCTTCACTCCGAGATTACCCCATTGTTCAGCCATAGCCTCAGCTATTCCTTGGTATGTTCGACTTCTATTTTTCCATCTATCAGAGTTTGGAGGTTCATGATGGACTCTTCCGAATCTACCTTTAACGATATCGGTTGGTTTCAATAAAGGGACATTTTTCAGCCACAAACAGGTAGCTTTTGTTTCACCATGTCCGAATTGCCAAGGTTGAATTATCTGGTCAGGTTTGCGAATGTGAGTTGAAATTATCCCTATAGGATTCTCAAGAGCAATTCTTGGTATAGGCGCATTAAGAAGTGCACGGATAAAGTTAAGTGCAGCTTCCTGCTCTTTCTGTCTGACCTTGAACCACCGTGCCCCGCTAACCGCCAGATAAGTGCATGGTGGAAAGGCTACCATTAAATCCCAGCCGTTTCTAAGGTATTTTAATACATTATCTTGGATATGATTACCTTCTCGTTCACTGGGCAACAAATCACAACTCCAAGCATCATGACCATGCTTTACAAAGGCATCACGGACTATACTTGAAAACTCACATGCAATTAGGACTCTCATAAGATTCCAGCCTTTTCACTCCTAGATGATGAAAGTTACCTTTTCTCCATCGCCTCTATTCGCTTGACTCTAAGATGATGCACCGCAACTCTGACAGCGTCGGTGGCATGGTCATTGCCTGTTACGCTCTTCTTGACTGTCCCTAGCGAGTATTCCGCTAGCGGCAGTTTCATGGACTTCGCCCCGCTTCGCCCTACCGGGCGTTGCCTTTGCCTAGCGCTACTACACGCAGCTTTGCCTTTGCCGTGCCTCACAGGGCGTTGCCTTTGCATCGCATCACTTGGCCATGCCCTCGCTCTGCTGCCCTTTGCCTAGCGCTGCCTTCGCTATGCCCAGCCTTGCATCGCCTTCGCCCCGCTTCGCCCTACCGCGCTTTGCCTTTGCGGCGCCCTGCCATCCAGTACCCTGCTAGCACCTTGCTATGCCTTCGCTTCGCATCACTAGGCATACCCTCACCTTTGCCATGCTATACACAGGGCCGCGGTGCGTTCGCTTTGCCCGGCCGAGCGATGCCATGCCTTTGCAGTGCCTCACAACGCAACACCCTTGCCATGCCTTTGCAGTGCCTCGCTCCGCCTTGCCCTTTCATCGCTAGACTGTGCATTGCCTAGTTTGGTTTTTCCTCTACGAGAGAAATCACCTTGAAGCATCCATGGCCTGCGTTGCGCCACTGGAGCATACCGTACTTCTCCCCATACTTCAGGGCGGTCTTTAGCATGTCTATTGTTATCGGGCACCTCTTCAGCACCTCGACGCAAAAGGCCGCTCTGGTTCCGGCTGCTACATAGTCGCTCTCAACCGGGGTCACCCTAGGGCCGCGCGGCCCCACAGCTGTCAGGATGCGGGGCAGTTGGCCGTCGGGTTGGGCCTTGCCGAAGCTGATGTGCCGTGGCGATACGAACAGCCATTTGTCGATGCGTCCCTTGATGACACGGGATGATGCCCACTCGGACTTCCTGCCGCTGATCCCCAGTAGCCAAGGCAGCTCGGCGAAGGCGTCCTTCAGCCACCCCTTGACTTGGTAGTCCATCAAGCACAGGAAACCGTCATGCGTGTAGAAAGTCGTCTTGGGCCTTGATTGCACCTCCTCGCCTTCGTAGATCGCCTCATCCTCACGCACCTCTAGGAACTCCCTAGCACCGCCTTGGGGTTGCGTCCCCAGCAGTTCAGTGATGTACTCGATCTCCACTCTGTAGTTTTGCCACATTGTCGTTGCCTCTCTTTCTATAGGTTGTCCTTCTTTACAGAAGGTCAATACTGCCTCCAATCAATCTGTATTGGTTTGCCTATTCGCCAAACGGAGGTACTTCCGTATGGCCCACCTCGAGCCATGGGGTATCTCCCGCTCGAGTATACGCCCTGAGGCCGGCGGATGCTCAAGGCCACCATCATCAACATAGAACATTCGCAAGGCATATTTAGTACCACCTCATGACCCTTCCTTTTGGCCCAAGCTGACACCTTCATCAGGGCTAGGTTTCCGAACCCCGTCATGTCCATGTCAAGCAGAAGAATTCTCATGGGTTACCCTTTCATGCCGCTTTGAGTTTTGCTAGTTTGGGATTCATTCAATCCTATCGCCTAGAATGATTACCCACTTTAGCGTCAGTTTATTCATCGGCTCCTCGTATATTCTGCCTTTATAGACTTTATCTAGCCATTTCATCATATCCTCTCTGTCGAGGAAGCCATCTTGGATAGCATCGGTTTGAGATAGTTCCCTTATGTTGCAGAAGTCCTTTGCGATTATCTGAGCTATCCCGAGGATTTCCCTCTCCTTACTTCTTGGTTTATAGACTACTTGAACCTGCTCTCCTATCTCCCAGTCCTTATCTCTTCGTTGAAAGCGGAAGGTAGTAAATTGTTGATTAGTTAGTTTATTCCACTTTTTACTGAAACCGAGGATTCTCATTTGCACTCCACCGCTGTCACCCTCCTAAGAAACTCCGCCACCACCGCCGGTACGATTCCGTCGCCAAGGGCCGCAAGTCTGTCCACACGGTACGGCTCAATCTCGACATAGCAGACGGTGCGCACTGGGATTCGGGCAAGCCTGAGTCCGAGCGTGAAGCCTGCGGTTCCGGAGTAGAGGCTGAGTTCATTGAAGATGGTAGGTGAACCCATGTCATGGCGCCTCCATCTCGAGCTGACTCATCTTCTCGAGCATCTCGTTTGGCCGAGTCTGTTGCACACGCCTTTTGGCGACCTCACAGTATTTAGGCACTACATCAATCAAGATAGCCCTTCTCCCCAGCTTCTTTGCAACCACCCCTGTCGTCCCACTCCCGGCGAACGGGTCGAGAACCGTGTCCCCGGGTCGCGAGCACGCCAGTATGGGCATGACGCACACCTTTTCAGGATAGACGGCGAAATGGGCCTCAGGAAATGGTTGGGTGGTGAGTGACCAGAAATCGCCAGGGTTCTGCGGCTTCCCCGTCGCCTTGTGGGTATAGGGGTGCCCTGGTGTGCTCATCCAACTTTTGTGCCGCACGGTGGTTTGCTCCACCACATCACCTGGGTTCTTGCCTTGAGGATCCATGCCTAGTGCTGTGCTTCTCTCGGAGCGCACCATGCCCATTTTCTTCATTAAATTGATATTTGGGTTTCTTCCTGTCCCAACATAACCACTCTCCAAAGGTGTTTCGATATACTTGCTGTGACTGCTGAGAACATCGCCCGGGTTCTTGCCCTTGGCATGGAAGGCCCGCTCAGGATCCACCTCAGGCTCAGGAGGCTGCGCCAAATGGTCTTTCTCATAACGTCCGTCAGGCTTCCGACGGTGCTCTCTGCCCTCAGGGTACTGGTACTGCTTAACTTCTTGTTCAGACGCCGAGAGCTGCTTGACCTCACCGCCCTGCACATAAGCGCCGCCCTTGCCTCGTTTCGCATCACGGACCCTGAGGTTGAAGGCAAGACTCTGCACCATGCGGTTGTATCTTGAAGCGTTGCCGCTGCTAGGATTGCCCCGCAGGATGTCCTGCTTGATGCCCCCAAGCTGGTCAAAGACAGTGGACTGGCTGGCCCTTTTTATTGTGGCACTCGAGTGGGGCACCCGTATGGCATCCAATTCAAAGTAGTGATCGAAGCCCATCCACAGGGGCTGCATCTTATTGCCGTCTGCGTCGTGGGTCTCGTGGGGGTAGTTTTCCTCTTTGGTGGGTTTGGTATCCCGCCACTCTCCTGTCTCCCTGTTGCGCCACAGGATTGTCCTGTCGTTCTTGATGAAGCGGAAGATGCGCTCCGTAGTGCAGGTCAGCCTATCCTTCTGGGAGCTTGGCATCGAGTTGGGCTTGTGCCAGATTATTTCGTCCCGCAGTATCCAGCCGTCCTCCTGCAGGGCCATCGCTACACGGTAGGGAATGAGGAGCTTCTGCTTGGGCCGAGTGATGTTGTCGTTGCCCCATTGAACATTCCGTTTCATTGGCACTTCTACGCCCACACCATAATTCCTACTTTGCAACCCACTTGGCTCCTTGTTGCCTTTTGGCGAACTAGCATAGGTATCCCCCAATACTAGGAAGTAGCTGCCCTCCTTCTTCAGCACCCGCCGTATCTCCCTGCTGATCTGGACAAGGTGCTCCACATAGAGTTGCCAAATCGGCTCCAGCCCGAGTTGGCCTCTCCACGCACTGCAAAGTACGCAGGTGCCTGATGGCAACCTGTCGTATTTCTGGATGAAGGCTGTTTCAGTGGCACCCCTTGCCTCCTCTTGCGTTGCCCGGGCGAGATTGTTTCTATTCTCATAAACCAGCCCTTGGGTTTCGTCTCTCCACTGGTGGCTGCACTCGTGATCGCCACCCCACACTATATCCTCTCCCCCGGCATAATTGCGGAGTCCCCAATATGGAGGGCTAGTCATCACCATCTGGATGCTTTCTTCAGGAAGGGCTTGGAGGCCCTCTAGAATGTGGCAGTTGAAGATATCCACAAAGTTGTCGCTGAAATAAGGTTCCATCTTCCCTTCCAGTCAATAGCTAATGTCATGTGTGATCCCTCCTTTGGTTGGTCCGTCCCTCCTTTCTGGTGTGAAGGTTATCGGATATTCCTGCCTCAGCGGTCTCTGTAGCAGTTTTGCTAGGTTGTTCTTTTCGAATACTGGAATTCCAGCCTGTTGAGCAAAATCCTCTATCTCCTCAATCCAATACTTTTTAGGGGGCCGATACGGATTTGTCGCAGACCCAAGAATAAGCCAGTTAGGATTGAAACAGTTTGGCAAGGACTCAATGTGGCCTCCAGGAATTCTCGCAAGGAAGGGCTCTATAGAGATAAACCGAACATTGGCTTCAGTAAGAGCCAAGCCATTTAAGGCATCAAGGAATTGCCGTTCACCGGTTGCACTTGCCCCAACCCAGCAATTCTTAGGCCAAGGATTGTATTGTCTCAGATTCCAGGGGCATTTGGTCAGGAAGATAAAGGTATGCTGAGGGCAAAGCGCTACAGTATCAAGAACGGCTTCTACCCACTCTCTCGGTGCCCAATCCCCAAAAGCATCACCCATAAAGGCAACCCCTATCCGGGCAGGTTTCTTTTTGTAGATAGGCTCAAGTATCCGCTCAGAGTGAAAAGTCGGCGCAAAGCCATTGGGATATTTATCCGGAAATCGCTCCGTTATCCTCTTGGCCCAGCAGTAGAACTCTTTGCCCCCCCCACCACAGATGCCAGTTTCCCAGTTCTTACAACCAGTAACAATAGGCCAAGCCATTGTTAGATACTCCACGTTTGTCTTACTTAGCATTAGTCCTCCTTTAATAAGACTGGTGGGGCTGGAGATGCTAATCTATTCCCCACTCCTTTAGTTTGGCTTGCCACTCATTTGTAAATATCCGAGGTTTGAAAGTTGGGTGTATATCTGGGGGCGACCCATATTTCTCGAATACATACTCTGCTCCATGTGTTCTTGGAAGAGAGTTTATCCATTCTACCACTTCCCTTATCCCTGCCTTGAAGGAGATTTCAGCTTGGGCTTTGCAAAGTTCTAACTCTGCTGTGGTGTAACTGGTATCCAGCTTTTCAATTCTGTCCATTTCGGAGTCAACTTGTTTACCTGTCATTACTGTATCTCTAGCTTTCATATCTTTCTCCTTTCTGTGATTATCCCCTATCTATTTTTTCAAATATGCACGATACAGCCCAACTGCTACACACCTGACATGGGTTTTTATAATTTCTGGCCAGGGAGAATCTTCGATTAGTGCGGATACTTTAGCTAACCACAATTGAAGTATCGCCTCACGCGTGGTTTTACTAGGAATAAACATTATCTGGGCCATAGCTGTCGCATATTTCGATAGAACGCTACTTACCCCTCTTTGTAGTTTAACATCCCCCAATTCGTCTAAAGTCCTTATTAAGTTAATCGCTGCCTTTGAATTGCCGAAGGTATATTTATCCATTAAATTCTCCCCTATCGCTCCCTGTCGGGAAGATTGCCTATGTTGCCATCTCCTTGGTCGGCATATCGTATTTGCCTTGCTTTTTGGTTAGGAGCAATATGGCCAGGGCGGTTGCGTGAAACGACTTGCTGATTGAGATTAACTACATTACCACTATATTTGTTGCTTTTGCCTTCACCTGTTTGATACGGCGGTGAGGTAATCGCCACGCACCTCTCCCTGATTATCCCGCTCAGCTTTCGGGCATCGCCCTGAAGTATCTCCCAGTCCAGCTCGCGATAGGTTTTACGCTCTACATACTCACGATTCTTTTCCTGTAAGGCTATGAACTTTGGCTCTAATTCCAAGGTGATACAGCGATAGCCCTTTAGGCAACCAGCAAGTGCTGTAGTCCCGATTCCCGCTAAGGGGTCGAGAATAACCGAATCTCTGGCAAGCAGCCCCAGCTCTTCTAGGTGCTCGATTATCTTGAAACATAGGGCTGGGGCCATTTTTGCAGGATGGCTATAGGCATCAGGGCACCAAAGGTCATGTGATTGCCGATAGAGTCCTCTCCAGTCTCTATCCTTGCAGAAGGTCATCTTGGGGTTTCCTCATTTATTATTTTGGCTATTTGCCTTGCTGCCCTTTCCATACTTTCCTTATCATTTGGATTCACTTCAATTATGCGATCTCTAGGGACTGCCTTAAACAACTCTGCTTTAGGGTCGTATCCCCTATCCAACTTCAGTTTCCACTCGATTTGAGCAATTAATATAGTATTGTCAATCTCAGCCTCATCAATCTCAATAATCTCTCTCCCCTCTCTTTGTGCCTCTGCAAGCCATTCTTCGTAACTGTGTTGATGAATATAAGATAAGTGAAAGATTACCGCTTGGTGCATCGCTCCAGTGGCGTCATCTATGCCATTCATTATTGCCTTATCAAGTGCTTGGGCATTGTCGTTTACTGCGCTACAGATACCATACACATTCTCAAAAGTCCTATATCCTGACCAATCAAAGTCTGGCTTGTCTTTTAGAAATCTCAAACCATTGAGCAACATTTTCTGACAGGTAGCTTCATAACCTCCGCCAAAACCGCTAATATCAATTGTTTTCATATGCCCTCCTTCCGGATATTCCTGCCTCAAGGGTCTCTTCAATAACTTTGCCAACTTTTCGTTCATACACTTAAACATTCAGAACAGGGTCCTTAGGAAGAACCGCAAATGTTACCTCTTCACATTCAAACCTAAAAATTCGTGCTTCTCGGCATTGACAGTCTGCAATACAATAACAGGTACTTGTTGGCTCGTATTTTTCTTCGTTTTCTAGTCCCCGCTCTGCTATCAGATGAAATCCCTTTAATTTTTTATCTTTAGGGTTAATCTTTATCCTCCTTATCACCCAAAATGATTATCAGCCAATCCCACAGCCGTGTAAAATGAAATCGCCCTTCTTTTTGTCTAGGGTCAACATAAAAGAGACAGGCTACTACCCTAATTGCCCGAATAAAACCCTCCCCAGTATCAGGATTGGTGATTCTGATAGCCCAGTTACAACTAGGCTTCCATTGTGCCAAAGACCTGAATCTTTTATCTTTGGCATCAATCTTTCTGGTGGTGAATGGCTTCTCGCCATCCCTCTCCATCTCATAAAGTGGTGAGACGCTCTCGAAGTTAACTATTTTCATTGACCTCCTCCTATTTGCTTATACTGCCACCAGTATGCGGGCTTGAACTCGTTCTTGAACATCCGTTTCGCACCACACAATTTGCAGATGCCCTCACTCTCAGGCAATCTGGCCTCCTCTATAATCCAATAGTGGGTGCATTTCGATTTCGGCTTAGGCTTAGGATCACTCTTAATCAAAGCTCTCATAAGGGCAGCGCTTCTCTCCCCGCTTCTCATAATCACATTCACTATCTCCATC
>ERZ1292629.4079-Hain-H43-01um-R1-4079-length-10885-cov-3_pt1 | contig 10885 bp, 13 predicted proteins | sample MGYA00564399_ERZ1292629 | MGnify/ENA primary metagenome ERZ1292629 (study PRJEB36523, sample SAMEA6512636) | groundwater metagenome | collected 2019-01-08 | study: AquaDiva: Metagenomics assemblies of 32 groundwater samples | reverse complement strand
ATAACTCAAGCGCATTTCGCATGGATTCCGAAGTGCCGCTAGTCGTACCCGAAATAAACGCCGAGGCGCTCAAGATTCACAAGAACATTATTGCCAATCCAAACTGCTCTACAATTATTTCTCTGATGGCACTCTATCCCCTCCACAAAGCATTCGGAGTAAAGCGCATAATTGCGTCCACCTATCAAGCTGTTTCGGGGACGGGCGCACAGGCCGTTGCAGAACTTGAGCGACAAGTGCAGCAAGTCGTACATGGTGAAAAAGTCACAAATGAAGTGTATCCAAAACAAATCGCATTCAATGTTCTCCCGCACGTCGACGTCTTTTTAGATTCGGGCTACACAAAAGAAGAAATGAAGATGGAAAATGAAGGACGTAAAATTATGGGTCACCCGTCATTTAAAGCATCGGTCACCTGCGTTCGTGTCCCGGTCTATCGTGCACACGCGGTTGCCGTCGCCGCAGAATTTGAAAAAGGAATTACACCCGAAGCTGCGCGAGAAGTATTACAGAAAGCGCCCGGAATTGAAGTCGAAGACGACCCGAAAAACAATATCTATCCCACTCCTCTTGAAGTGTCCGGCAGCGACAACTGCCGCGTCGGTCGTATTCGTTCCGATTGCGCACTCGAAAATGGCCTCTCATTCTGGGTTGTGGGTGACCAACTTCTCAAAGGCGCTGCTCTGAATGCCGTTCAGATTGCGGAAGAATTGATTTGAAAAGATGCGACTTATCCCGATCGTAAGACTCGCGACATCACGACGAAATCGTGCCCTTCAATAACCACCCTGGAAGAATCATCGAGCGGAACTTCATTAAAACCATGCTTTCTATAGAAACTGATTGCAGGATTCGGTTCTCCGTTAGGATTGAGCTTGTTTGTCCATAGATTCATTTGAACGAACCCTCTTTCTACCGCCTTTTTTACGACCTCTCCCAGGAGCGCTTCTCCAATCTTGCTTTGTTGGTTGGCTTTCGAGACACCAAACCAGTTCAGCCAAACAACATTTTGTTTATCCTGCGCGCGAGTATATAACCCCATGAGACCAATGACGTTGTCAGCGTTATCAACCAAAATCCAATTATCTTGTGTAGCAACGTCGATGTTGCGCAAACCTTCTCGTTTCGCTCGTTCCTCATCCGCATACCACACGAGTTCACGTCGTGGCTTCAAATCCTCATTGTGTTCGGGAAATAATTCGTCTGCCAGCATTAACGCCTTGTCCAAATATTCTTTGGTCAGTGGCCTAATCTCAAGCCTCTGCATTTCTAAGAACGATTGCGACCTCTCGATTTCGAGCAGTTCAAAATCCACGGGCAACGTTGGCATATGTATGTATCGCCCAAGCTTCTCAATAATTACGCACAGTCCCTCAGTTGCCATACTCGCATTGGGAGACGAATTATCTGCATCAAATACCCTTATGCATTTGTCCAGAGCTTCGACAAATGTTTTATCTCGCCCTAACTCGAGTTTGTTAATTGGCGCGCGTTTAAGCTTTATGAGAGCGAGGTGCAGCTGTTCTTTTGCCCGAGTGAGATGCTCTTCATGCGTTCCTGTAACTGCAGGTGATAAAGGCGTTCCTTGAAGTTTAGAATAGCCAATCAAAGACCGACAGACATCATTTGCAATCGTTCTCAGATTTCGTACTTGCGAATTTGGAGTCTCAAACCCGCCGAGCTCTCTCGAATCTGGCATTCAGAAATCGTACCATAGTCACACAGTGGGTCGTGAGGCACATATAGCGAAGAAAAATTTAGACATCTCTGCTATACGCTATAATACTGGCATGCCATGGCAAGCGTTTGCGGCACTTGTTGCTGCCGGTACCGTCGGATATGAGACCGGGGCGAAGTTAACGAGCGGAAAAATTTCTCCACTCTTGGGTGTTTTTATAGCAACAACCTGTTCACTAATTCTATTTGGTACGTTTGTATTGATATACCGTGCGCTGGGATTCGAACTTTCGTTCAATAAGTCCGGATTATGGGCGGCAGCGCTTGCGGGCGTTTCCATTGCGATAGCGGACATTTCCCTCTTCATCATGTTTACTCGCGGCGCACAGTTGAGCGTGGGAGGCGTCGTAGTAGAGGTCTTGACGATACTTTTTCTCGCTCTTATCGGTATACTTTTCTTAAAGGAACCACTGTCATTTCAAAAAGCACTCGGACTTTTGTTTTCACTTGCCGGAATAGTTTTTCTAATCCGCGGTTAGGGAAAGAAAGAGTTCCTGAGCGTTATTTTCGCGCGTCCACGTGTTCGGTCAACACGTGAATGACGTGTTCGCTCTTTGAATCACCGGCGAGGGAGCGGGCCAATTCTTTCAACTCTTCATGTGAGAGTTCGGCAATTTCGTGAAGTACACGCTCGATATGTGCAAATCGATTTTCAGATGGGTTCACGGTCATGCCGAAATCGTAGCACATTTGTGTTGCAAATCGCACCTATAGAGGTACTCTATGCGCATATGACAAAAGGAACGGTGCTCATTATCGGCGCAGGAGGAGTGGGACACGTGACGGCGCACAAATGCGCGATGAATTCTGACGTGTTTAAGAAAATTCACCTCGCAAGCCGCTCGATAAAAAAGCCAAATCAAATCAAGGGGGACATAAGAAAACGCTGGGGCGTGGATATTGAGACGCATGTGGTGGACGCGGATAAGACCGAGGATGTTGTAGCGCTCATTGAAAAGACGCGGCCAGAGGTCTTAATTAATGTCGCGCTTCCCTACCAAGACCTCGCAATCATGGACGCGTGTATCGCCACGAAGACGCACTACATCGATACCGCCAACTATGAACACCCGGACAAAGCGCACTTCGAATACAAGGAACAGTGGGCGCGCCACGGCGATTTCAAAAAAGCAGGCATTATCGGAGTCCTCGGTGCAGGGTTCGACCCTGGCGTCACGAATGCCTACATCGCATACCTCGCTAAGAAATACTTCGATAAAATTAAATTCGTGGACATCTTGGATGCCAATGCAGGTAGCCACGGCAAATCATTTGCCACAAACTTCAATCCGGAAATTAATATTCGCGAAGTAACGCAAGTCGTAAAGCATTGGAACAAAGGAAAGTGGGTGAAAACGCCGGCCATCATGGACCCGAAGAGCGTGCACTTTACGTTCAATTACCCCGTCGCGGGAAAACGCGAAAGCTACCTTCTCTTCCACGAGGAAATGGAATCGCTTGTTAAAAACTTCCCCACCGTCGAGCGCATGCGCTTTTGGATGACGTTTGGCGAAAACTATCTCACGCACTTGCGCGTCATGGAATCCATCGGCATTTCGCGCATTGACCCTGTCATGTTCGAAGGCAAACCAATTATTCCTATTCAGTTTTTGAAGGCACTTCTTCCCGACCCAAGCGACCTTGGCAAAGGCTACAAAGGCAAAGCGGTAATCGGCTGCATTGTGACCGGCACCTTGAAAGGCAAAAAGAAGGAGGGTACGAAATACATATACAACGTATGTGACCACGCAAAATGCTTCAAAGAAGTTGGCTCCCAGGCCGTGTCGTACACTGCCGGTGTTCCGCCAGTAATCGCCGCGATGATGGTCATGAATGGCACGTGGAAAGGCGAAGGCGTGTTCAATGTGGAACAGCTCGACCCAGAGCCATTCCTGAAGACGCTCGCGAAAAACGGCCTTACCTTCAAAGTCGTCGACTACAAGCCGCTTCCGGCAAAAATCGGCTAGAATGGTGTGATGTCCAAACGTCCTGCATCAACTCTGGAGTCTTCTAGCATCAAAACTCCCGCATTTGTCATCGAGGAGGAAATTTTGCGACACAATTTGGGCATTCTTAAATATATCCGCGAAAAGACGGGCACAAAGATTTTTCATGCACTGAAAGCGTGGTCCACCTGGCAGCTACTTCCCCTGGAGCGCGAATATTTGGACGGCACTGAAGTAAGTTCCTTGAACGAAGCGCGACTTGGCTTTGAAGAATTTGGCCCGGAAGTCCACATGTTTGCACCAGCATACAAAGATGAAGAATTTGACGACGTGATGAAATATTGCAGCACTATCATCTTCAACTCGTTTGCGCAGTGGCAGAAATTCAAGCCACGTATCGTTGAATATGCCGCACGAACGGGCAAAACAATTGAATGCGGATTGCGAATAAATCCTGAATATTCCGGTCCATCAGAACATGGTGACGTATGGAGTCCGACTGCGCCCGGCTCACGGCTAGGTATACGAATCAGCGAATTTAAGGCTGCATTAACGGCCGACGCGAAAGCGCTTGATGGTATTTCCGGCCTTCACTTCCATATCTTTTTTGAGAAGGATTTAGCAGACTTGAAAGCTGCGCTTCCTGAAATAGAGAATCGATTTGGAGAATACTTCTCCCGAATGCGGTGGGTGAATTTCGGTGGTGGTTTGAAATTGACAGACGATACTGCGGACATCGAAGGATATATTGAAACCATCAATGCATTCCAAAAGAAATACGGCGTTCAGGTGCATTTGGAGCCGGGCGCTGCAATTTGTTGGTGGGCCGGCTCGCTAGTCGCTAGCGTTTTAGACATCGTCGAGCGCAACGATGTGCCCTACAAAATTCCGATACTCGACATCTCGTTTGAAAATCATCTGACCGACTTTTTTGTCAGTCCAGACCTCGATCTCGAAGTTCGGGGCGCACAGATTGAACGCGACGAATCGAAATTGACGAACACAAACGCTTACAAATTTGGCGGCATGACCTGTATTGCCGGTGACACACTCGCATACGCACACGTCTTCCCTCATCCGCTTAAAATTGGCGACATGGTCATATTTGAACATGCAATCCAATACTCGCTCATTAAAACCACCATGTTCAACGGTGTACAGCTTCCTTCAATAGTCCTCTGGAAAAACGGAACGCCTACAACGCTCCGCGAGTTTACTTATCAAGACTATCGCGCGAGAATGGGCTAAGTATGGATACAAAAAATTTCGACCCCAACGGCGTAGGACTGGAAAATTCCGGAATCTTCGGACTTCCCTTTTCGTCGGAAGAGGCGCAAGCGGTTTTGATACCCGCACCATGGGGCGTGACGGTTTCGTATGGCGGCGGCACGCAGGATGGGCCAAAAGCTATTTTAGACGCGTCACCTCAAATTGATTACTACCATCCTAGCTACAGCGCTGATTCATGGAAAGTTGGCATATCGATGCTTCCCTTGGGCGAATGGAACGATGCCTATGAACAAGGCTTAGCGTTGCGAGAAAACGCAAAGGCACATATAGAAGCGCTCGAAAGTGGCGAGAGCGAAGCAGCGCCACAAGAAATAAACAACGCATGCGAAAAATTCCACGCGCGAATCGAAAAAACGGCGACAGAATTGTTGGAAAATGGAAAACTCGTCGGGCTTGTGGGCGGTGACCATTCGACGCCACTTGGCCTCATGCGCGCTCTCGCAAAAAAACACGACAATTTCGGCATCCTACAAATCGATGCTCATTGTGACTTGCGCGACAGCTACGAAGGATTCACCTACTCTCACGCATCCATCATGTACAACGCGCTCAAAATGCCGCAGATAAAGAAGCTGGTGCAAGTGGGCGTTCGCGACTATTCAATTGGCGAAAAGGAAACAATCGACAATTCTAATGGTCGCATTCAGACGTATTTTGACGTAGACCTGAAATCACGCCAATTCAAAGGCGAAGCATGGGAGACAATAGTGCGCGGCATCGTCGCTACTCTTCCTGAAAAAGTCTACTTAAGTTTCGACATCGACGGCCTCGACCCCGCGCTCTGCCCCGGCACAGGCACCCCAGTTCCTAGCGGCCTCCAATTTCAAGAAGCCGTGTATCTCATTCAGGCAGTGGCCGAATCCGGCAAACAAATCATCGGGTTTGACGTAAACGAAGTCAGCCCCCGCCCAAACAGTAACTGGGACGCCAACGTTGGCATGCGAATTCTCTGGAACCTCGCGCTATGGGCGGCAAAGTCCTCCAAAATTTCCCCACTGCCTACGCGGCAGTAACTAAACGACCGAGTGCGGCAAGAAGTCGAGAAAGAATGTCTCGAAGCTGAGTGAGGACAAAAACAAAAGTGCCCTGTGATGATGTGCTTTGCATTTCTGCCGAAACAGTTCCCGATTCTGCTTGTTCGAATGTAGTGGCAACAGCGAATGGCGTGACGCTTACTGATGTCGGCGCCTTTGTGTCTGGTTCAAGCGGCATCGCGCGCAAGGACGACGTCGAAGCCGGGTAAATGATGAATATCGTGCTCGTGCTTTTTAGTGGCTCGAGCTTCTTTGATTCTTCAATCGTAACCGCATCCCCCTCTCCCGCAGAAAGACTGTAATATTGAAGTAATTGCGAACCAGGCGTCGGTGCTCCAACACTTCCTTGTGAAGGCTGTAGAGCAGGAGGCGCGCTCGGAGACGGATTCAGTATGTATTGCGAACCGGGAAGAGCTTGAGGTTGATAGTTAGGAGGCGGTTGGTAGTACGGCGCATATTGTTGTTCATATGCCTGTCGCACCGACTGTGGAGCATCATGAGAAGATTGCGCCGCCCCGGCAATAACATCCTGGGGCAAATCGCCGGCGGGAGAGACGCCCGTACAGTTGGGTTTATATCCCACGTTCTGAGCCGCTTGCATCATGGGAACACCTTCGTTTGGGGCCTTGCGATGAGCAAAAATGTCGGTCGGTTTGATGCAGTATCTTTCTTGCAATAAACGAATGAGCGCAAGTCCGGAACGAACCTGGGCTTGCGTAAGACGGCCGAACCCTTCGAACTCAATTCCAACAGACCGTGCATTGCAATCACCAGAGACTCCTGGCGCGCGATTTTCTCCGCAGTGTCCCGTTCTTCGCTCTCTGTCAGAATGAATTATTGTCCCTTCCGCCAATACCCACCATTCCGAACCTACCGACCCGCCACTTTGACTCCGAGCAGTGTTTCTCCCAGTCCCCACCGCCCCCCATGAATCATGGGTCACAATAAAAGTAACCGGTTGTCGTGGCAGCGCATTCAAGGGATACCAATATTCTACGTTTCCGGCAGCGCCGTTAATTTGGGGGGTGGAGGCTTCAGCAAAAGTTGCCGCACCGAGCGAGCAAAAAAGTATGGACGTTACAACGCAGCCTCGCATGAACATTGAGTCATGATAGCGCACAAAAAGCTTCGGACATGCAGTAATCCCACGTTGAGGACAGTCAGCCAAAAATTCAACCCCTACACGTCTGAGTAAATCTTAATTTTATTGGGATTCCCGTTCCAAACGGAACTGGCGGCGCGGTTAAACGTATTCCTTATCTCCGGATTCTGCCCCGTGCGCCCAGGAGGAAATGAATTAAGGATTGCTGCTTTCGTCTCTTCCCATGAGTACCCAAGTTGTTTTAAAAGTTTTAAAAGAGGTTCTTGCCAAATATTTGCGGAAACACCATCCCACTCCGCACGAACGTTCCTGATGAAGTCTCCAAATGCATTTAATCTGTCTTGAATTCCCTTGTCCGCTGAAGGCGCCACTGCGCTAAAAGCAGGATCTTGTACCACATCGAAAAGATTCGTAATCAATACCTCTGGAGCAACCGCCTTCCATATTCCATCTTTTGTTCCATCATCGATACATACTCGTGGTTTCCCACTTCGCGACATCATTTCCAGTAATCCCATATGGGAAAGTCTCCATTTTCCTTTCTCGCCAACCACTACTTCTTGTTGAAGATGTGAATCGCCAGGTACTTGCGGATACCATTTCTCAGCCATGCTTAAATTCTACAACATCGCCGTCTTGCACCACGTAGCCCTTGCCCTCACTTCGGACAAGGCCTTTTTCTCGAGCAGCTGCCCAGGAGCCGCATTCGAGAAGTTTGTCTGTGGCGATAGTGTCCATGCGAATGAATTTGTCTTTAAAGTCGGTATGAATTGCGGCACCGGCCTCTGGTGCAGTTGAACCGCGTTTTATCGTCCACGCACGCGTCTCCTTCTCACCTGTTGTAAAGAACGAAATAAGGTCTAGAAGCGCATAGCCGCTCTTAATGAGGTCATCAATGCCGTCACTCGAAACACCCAATTCGCGACGAAAGTCGCTTTTTTCTTCTTCACCGACGTCATTGAGCTCGTTTTCAACTCCCGCGTCAACAAAAACAAACTTTGCTTTTGTCGCTTCAAGAAAATTTTGCAATTCGCGCCAACGGTTTCCATTTTCGGCGTCAATGTTCACTGCCCCACTCTTCCTGTTCAACACGTACAAAATCGGCTTCATGGTAAGAAGGTGAAAGCCTTTCACAATCAACTTCTCCTCGTCTGTCAGTTCCACTTCTCGCGCTGCTTTTCCAGAGTTCAGTACCGGCACGATTTTTCTCAAGACATCGCGCTCGGCAATTGCTTGTTTGTCGCCGCCTTTTGAATCGCGCTCCAAGCGCTCAAGTCGTTTTGCTGCAGATTCTTGGTCTGCGAGAACGAGTTCAAGATTTATGACTTCAATATCGTGCAGTGGGTCTACTTGGCCATGCACGTGATGTACATCTTCATCGTCAAAAAGACGCACGACTTCGGCAATGGCATCAGTCTCGCGAATGTTCGTCAAGAATTGATTGCCGAGCCCTTCCCCTTCCGATGCGCCTTTTACAAGGCCTGCAATATCCACGAATTCAACAATGGCGGGCACTGTTTTCTGCGTCTTACTCATTTCACTCAATCGCGTTAGGCGAAAATCAGGCACGGCAACAACACCAACTGAAGGGTCGATGGTCGCAAACGGATAGTTCGCAATCAAAATATCCTTGCGCGTCAACGCTTTAAAAAGCGTCGACTTGCCCACATTAGGTAGGCCAACGATTCCTATTGAGAGTGACATTGCCCCGAATACTGGCACGAAAACGTCCGAAAAACAACGTTACTTTTTTAGCTTTTGCAGCTCATCTTTATATTTTTCCGAGAGGGATAGGAATGCATCTTGGTCGGATTTACCCGCCGCTTTGGCAGCCTGCATGTCTTGCGCCATGTTCATGAGAAGCTCAGGATTTTTCTCCATAATATCCATAATCATTTTCTGCGCTTCCGGCGGAAGCTTCGAAAGCTGCGATTTTACGAGCTGTTTAAGCAAAAATTGTTTGAGCATGAGGGCGAGTTTAACATAAAAAACTATTGTTTTGTCGAGTGATGCGTGTTATTTTCACTTTATCGTCAATGGCAGAGGAAAAGCCGATGAATTATCCACGCCTCCCGCGCCCCGCTTCGGTGCGCGAAGACGACCCAGAAATAGTTTCAGGACCATTCAAATGGGGGCGGCTCCTCATTTTGATGATTATCCTGACACTCCTTGTCGCTCTCCACTGAACTGTTTTCAGCACCGAGCGTCGTCGCACCATCGGGTTTTCTCGGTGGTGCTTTTTTTGGTACAGTTGACGCATGATAATGCACAAACCACCGAGCGAGCATGACGAATGGCTCGAGGAAAATGGGAAGCCGGAAAAGAAACCTATTCCGCCAAAAAAACCGCTGACCCGGACGCCCCCCAATCAATCAACTGCCGCTGATAAGCGCTTCAAAGCGCTAAATGATGACATTCAAGAGTTCGGCTAGTATCCGTTGCGCCCCAAATCGTGCACGGTGCGCAGCCATTTTTGTCTCGTCGGCTCTGGTGTGCCTTCAGCGGGACCAAACCACTTGGTGCCATACACTTTAAACCCGGCAAACCATAAAATTCCCCATTTGAGCTGCGCGTTGACGTTGCCCGGAAGAAAACGAACGAGCCAAGGCGCAGTGCCGCTTGTCACAATGATGCGCGCACTGCGGCCACGCATTAGGCGATGCCAGAAAATAGTGCGCTCCCCTGCCTTCGTCTTAATGTAACGAAATGCCGAGCCGGGAAGCCAGCAGCGATCGAAAAGACCTTTCAAAATCGCTGGCATCCCCACCCACCACACGGGATGGACGATAACAAAGTGGTCTGCCCACATGACGTTCGCCTGAAAAGCGGCAAGGTCGGGTTCTAGTTCTTGCCTTGCTCGATATCCTTTGTGCAAAATCGGGTCAAACTGCATTTCCCCGATATTCATTCGACGAACATCGTGCCCCGCCTCTTTTGCGCCCTGTTCATAGGAATCGGCAAGAGCCCCGCACATGCCGACTTTGTCGGGATGACCCAAAAGAAGGAATATTTTCCGAGATTGCATAATCGGTCAAAAAAAGTTAGTATCCCGAGTATAGCACGGAGGACAAGTGCCCTCACTCCAGACGCTAGGATTACCCATAAAACCCTTATTATATGCGCTTTATTGTCGATGCAACTCACTTCGTTCTCAGCTTTAAATACCGAGAAATTGACTGGAAATCCCCAAAAACCCTCGGTGTCGTAGCTTTGGTCATACTTGCCTTTGGTGCGCTCATTTGGAGCCTCTCAGGCGGTGATGAAGTAGCAGAAGAACCGGCGGCAAAACGCCAAGTAGCGACAGCGTCTGTCGCAGAGCTGATGGGTGGCAGTGCGGGTGTATCCGCAGTTGCTGAAATTAAAAGCGTGAGCGAGGCGAAAATAACGACCGAAATGGGAGGTCGTATCGCACGCGTATCCGCCACTCTCGGAGCGCGCGTTGGTGCGGGACAGGTTTTGGCTGAAGTTGAGAACGCGTCACAGCGAGCCGCAGTCTTGCAAGCAGAGGGTATCTATGAGGCTTCGAAAGCATCCCTTTCAAAGATTCAAGGCGGAACCCGCGAAGAGCAGCTTGCCGTGCTGGAAGCAGGGTATGAATCTGCAAAAGGAAGTGTCGTCAACACACTTCTCACTGCATACGCATCGGTTGATGGAGCGGTGAAAGATACAGCGGACCAGATGTTTTCTGGAATCGAATTGGGGCAAGTGCAATTTACGGTCCTCACTTCAAATCAACAGCGCGAAAATGAACTTGAAAGTCGGCGCGCAGCTCTCTC
>ERZ1292629.4078-Hain-H43-01um-R1-4078-length-10886-cov-5_pt1 | contig 10886 bp, 10 predicted proteins | sample MGYA00564399_ERZ1292629 | MGnify/ENA primary metagenome ERZ1292629 (study PRJEB36523, sample SAMEA6512636) | groundwater metagenome | collected 2019-01-08 | study: AquaDiva: Metagenomics assemblies of 32 groundwater samples | reverse complement strand
ATTTTTGTTGCATAAAAATTGGCAATAGAGAAAGAGCGACGGTGAGATATCCAGCAAGGAGAATAGAAAAGTAAGTAAATGGGAGTATATGAAGAGTAGATAATGCAAATAATACGTAGCTTATGGCCACCATTCCAAATACTTTTGCAAAAATATATCCTCTGTCAATAAAAGAACGAAACACAAAAGAGGTAAAGGGAAAAAAAAGAATCCCAATGGCGAAAAATAGAATCCACCATTGAAATATATACGAGAGATCAGATATTGGCATAGTTATAATTTGATCTGCGATAATTTTGTGATAGCAATAATATTGTTGTTTATTTTTGCCCTTTGTTTTTTATTAAACCAATAGAATTTTATATCTCGATTTTTTTTGGAAAGAAACTTAAGCAGAGAAAGGTCATCATCGATATAAACATTTATTTTGAGCTTTTTCATCATTTCGTTTTTAAATATATGTGGTTGTTGGTCTTTAAAATTAAAAAACAAATCTTGAAATAATGGAGAGATACCATATTTTTTTACAATATCTTCGGTTTGTTTTTTGAGGAAACCAAATCTACTCGATACGAGAAAATATGTATGTTGATTTTTCTCAGCTAACTTCTCCATGAAGCTGATATTTTCCTTTATAGGAGGCCTGAATAAGGAGTAGTGGGATAATTGTCTTATTTTTTGTTCAAACGAGGATGGCATGCGGTACCATAATTCCCCGTTAGATTTTTTTTTGTACATCCTGTTGATTAAAAAGCTTGGAACAAGAGGTGGATAGTCAATAAATATTTTATCAAGGTCAAAGCCAACAATCATAAGTTTATAAATATCTGCGGATAATATTGAGAAGTTGGAAGTTCCAGCCAACTCGATGAGTAGTACCTACCCTGTTTATTATTTCATGTCTGTGGGCGGTATACCATTGGTAACTTTCTAAAAGTAGTTGTTTGTTGGATTTTTTTGGATGCCATCCAAGCATTTTCTCTGCTTTTTTTATGGAGATATATGAATGTACCGGAAGCGTTTTGAAATGCCATTTGGCAACAGGAGAGAGATTAAGTAGCTCAAGAAGAGATAGAAAAAGTTGCGAAGGAAGAACTGGTAGTGAGGTAATTTTTGCTTTTGACTTGGAGCGGGAGATAACATGGCCCAGGTCGTTTCTCCATGTAGAAAATTCTTTCGCGCCAATGTTAAATATTTCTCCATGAATGGGTATGGTTAGTGTTTTTATGATTGCCTCCACCGCGTCTGATACTGCAAGTAATTGATACCGATTGCGTCCGTTTCCTAAGATAAATACACGTTTTCCACTGTACATCGCCTCAAGCCATAATTCAAAAATCCCCAGTCTTTCAGGACCCAGGAAAGTTTTCGGGCGGATAATATTTATCTGTAGTCCTTTTTTCTCAAATTCCAAACATAATTTTTCTCCTGCAATCTTTGATTCCCCGTAATATCCGATAGGATCTAGTGGATTAGTTTCTTTTTCAGGAAGATGTTTGGGGACTCCATATACAGCTGTTGAAGAAATAAAAATTAAGCGTTTTACTTTGTGAATAAACGAATAGTTAAGAACGTTTCTCGTGCCATTGATATTTACATCGAAGATTATTTTTTTCTCCCGTAAGATTGGAAGAGCAGCTGCTGCGTGTACGACATATTCATGTCCGCGTATTGCTTTGTCAAGAGATTTTTCATTTAAAATATTGCCTTTTATGTATGTTACTTTGCCGATGAGATCTTTGGCATCAAGTGGGGCAATATCGTACAGAGTGACGATGTACCCTTTTTTAACAAGTTGTCTTGCCAAGTGACACCCCAAAAATCCCGCCCCACCAGTAATGAAAACTCGTTTTTTCTTCATAGCCAATAGAGTGTATTGTATCTCATGATCGGGAAATCCTCAAGGTGATTTCTGGAAGATGACAATCTTTGGGTGGTCATAGACAGTGAAGGATTCATCCGCGCTTTGATCATTAATTTGTTTGTTTAACAATGGAATAGTTGGATATACAGCAAATTCAGCAACTTTTTTAAAACCTAAAGATCCATCAAAAAGTTTTTTGTAATAGTTCGCGGTTTGCGTGTAGCAATATCCAATTGGGAGATTATCACAGTCGGTGAGTTTTTGCAGCGGTGTATAGAGTCTGTTTGACGCAAGAATAAGATAATCTGTTCGCAAGAACTGCTGATTTATTTTTCTCCATTTTTCATCTGTGTCAGGATTATAGAGTTCAAGGGTCTCCATGTGATAGTTTTGCTGCTGGGTAAGCGGTAGTGAATCGTCCCAGTGTTCAATGCCAATTGTTGACCCTGCTTTTATATTTTTTATAATCCAGTCTGTTGCGAGTATGCGCGTATTTGGCTGGGTATAAATATGAAGAAAACTTAGGGGCCAGACCAGTAACGACGTAGTAAGTATTACGTAGAGAGTATTACGTATTATATTGGAATCAACATTATTTCTTAAGAGTCGGTTGATTCTGTACGCTAAGAATGCGCCGAAAAGACAAAGCAGTGGATAGAGAGGTAGCAAATAGCGCATAAATCCAATAGCAAAATTTCCAATGATTAAAAAATATACACAGAAGAAAATTACCAATATTATTTCATGTGCCCATTTATCTTTTTTTTCTTTAGTAAGAGCACTATAATTAACGTAAAAGGTGCCAATGAAGCAAAGACTAGCAAGGAGTGGTCCAAGTCCGAAGAGGAAAATATTTTTTAGTTCATAGAGATATGGAATTTTTCCGACATACTGAAGAGTATAGGGAAAAGTAAAAGCATTGTGGGTCATTGCTGCCTGCTGCATGTTTTGTTTCCAAAATTCGGAAAAGTCAATAAATGCATATGGCTCTGTAATCGCAAATGTTGCTAAAGCTGTAGTAACAATAATAATGCCGTCTATACATAACCTTTTTATAAAAACAGGTACATGGGGGAACCATACGTGTGGGCGGTGGGGTTGTTTAAGAAAGATTAAAAGAAACTCAATACCAATAGCAGTGCCAATTGAAAAAAGTAACACAAGCGCACTTGTTTTGGTTGCAAGGGAAAGTCCAAAAAAAACACCAACTAAAAGCGCATTTTTTATTGTTTGTTTTTCATAGAAATTTATTAATTGGTAAAGTGTTATAAGGATAAAAAATGTGAGAAGTGTATCAACGGCATAAAAATGAGCAAGCTGTATGGGTAAAACACTTACGGTATAAAAGAAAATAGATAGTATGGCAACAGGCTTGCCAAATATTTTTTTTGCAAGGAGAAAAAGCGTAAAAAGAGTACCTAATTCTGCGAGTACAGAAACGATGCGTCCCACCATGTACATTTCTTGATACGTAGCATAAGGGGCGTGTACGAGACCTGCCAAAAAAGAGGTACTCTTAAGAAGATATAGGGGAAAGTTGCCATAGGCAAAAAAATGCGGATTGAGCGGACTTTGATTAGAAAAAAATATATCAATACTTGTGGGTAGCCCAAGTGGAAGAGTGAAAAGTATTATTGCTCGTTCGTCGGGATGAAGATTAAATCCGCTATCCCAATTTATTCCATAAATTCTTAATAATAAAGATAATAAAGCAAATGTGAAGATAAAGAAAATATATATGTGGGATAGGCTAAATAATTTCATTTATTCTCGTTTAAATATAGTTACTGTTGGTCTATCAAATATGGAAGCGGTTTCTTCCGCAGAACCAAATGCATAGATTATGTTGCAAAGTATATCACAGGGCGTTTGGTACATTTTGGTAAAGCCTAGGTTTCCGCTAAAAAGATTTTTATAAAACCAATTTCCCAAGGGAAATTTTTCAGGATATGCAAGTCTGCTTGGGTATATTCGTTGGCTGGGAAGAATAATATATTTAGCTGTCTTAATTTGTTGCTGATAGGTTGACTCAATATTTGAGTCGGTCTCAATATCATAAAAATTAATCAAATCTATGTTGGGAAAGAAAGTATTAAAGGGAACAATCCCCATATCGTACACAGGAGAAATTATTTCAGAGGTTGTATCTGATGTATGTGTCTTGGCAAATATAACAGCCTGTTCGCGAGAATCTTTTTGATAATAGGTTATATACGTGAAGAAAAACGCGTGAAGCGTGAGATAGAACACTAAAAGATAAGGAAGGATGAGAATAGCTCTTGTATATTTTTTGGTTTTTTCAATCAGTTTGTGCAGGCTTAGGGCAACGATCAGGATAATAAAGGGCAGAGTGGGTATCATATATCTTGTCCATTTGGCATAAAAAAATGCTTGGGAAAAAAATAAGAGAAAAAATCCAAGAAAAATGAGCGCGTGATTATGTTTTTTAACCATGTCGGGAAGAAGAAAAGGAAAACTTACTACAAAAAGTATGAGTAGAGGTATTGAGAGTAAAAAGGGATAAATGTGAAGAAATTGAAAGACAATGGGAATAGTACCGAAAAAACTCTGGGTATAAAAAACTGGAAGTGTGCCAATGGCAACACCCCCTTCATATCGCATGGTATTTTGAAATGATAATTGATCGATAACGGTAAACGGAGAAACAATAATAAAAGTGAAGATAGAAAAAAGCGCAAGAAGTAAAACTGAAAACACATATTTTATCCAGTATTTTTTTAGATTGAAAATAGATGAAAATATGACAAATATTGGCAGTAGTAATAATACTATGTGAGAGATTTTTATAGAGATAAGCATCCCTGAAAGCATTCCCATTATGGAAATTTGTCTGAAACCTCCCTGTTCATCTTTTTTCAAACAAACATATAAAAGTACTGTTTCCCAAAAAGTAAGCCAGATTTCAAAAGTTCCAAAATGAGAAAATTGAATTAGTCCAACATTTGTTGCGCAAAGAATTGCCGACATAACTCCTGTTTTTCTGTCTTTTATTTCTTTTCCAATAAAATATAAAAGTCCGATAAGAGCGCTTGAGAAAATTGCAGAATACCACCTGCTGATTAAAAGTGCGTTTTCAAATGAAACTTGAAAGAGGTTTGATACAGGAGAAAAAATATGTGTTATAAGATTTACGATGATTCCGGAAAAGTATATGGTGTATATCGGTAAACTGCCATATGCAAAAAAATGAGGATTCATTTGTTCGGGAAATCGCAGTTGGCTTACCGATGACGCGATATTTCTTTCATCGGGATGAAAATAAAAAGGAGAGCCCCAATTAAGGTCATAAAATCGAAAAATAATTCCTAAAGCAATAACGCTAAGAATAATTATGAGATGAAGATGTTTCATCGACTATTTTTGCAATCTTATATCCCAATTCTATCGCGTAATTAGTACCCCTATCCCATGGATATACCTGTTCTATGTTTGCAAGATATACATTGGGAAGCGGGGTAATAAAAGGTGGAATTATTTTGGAATAACGTATTGGGATAATTGGTTGGGCAAATGGGGTTTTGAATACTTCATAGAAAATAATATTATTTTTGTAATCTGGATTGATTTTTTGTAAAAATGGATCATATGTTTCAAGTAGTTGTTCCTTTGAGAGTTTATATAAGTCGCTTGAAGACTCCATATAATTGCCAATATATAAAAGATGTTCGTTGTTATAGTTTTTTTTGTCCATGAAGTTGGTATGTTCGACAATTGCCATTATATGTGATGCGGTATTGCAGACGCTGAGCCAGTAAGTTTTGTCTGGAAAAAATTCTTTTTTTGAACGAAGGACTAGATTGACCGCGCCAAGTCCTTTAAGTTGTCCTAATTTTGCTTTGTAGTTTGCAGGTAGCCCAGGACACAGCTTGAGAAATAGAAAAGAAGGAAGAGTTACGATCACTTTATCAAATGTGTGAATGCTTAAGTCTTTAAGTGTAACTATTGTTGAGGTGTTGTTATCGGTAATAGAGGTGATTTGCGTTTGGTATTGTATCTTAACTCCCTTATCTTCTAGGGTTTTTGCAAGATGCTGGGCAAATACTAAAAATCCTCCGTTTGGATACGCAAGCATTGGTGTCCGTTTTTTTATACGAGCCCAAAACCAAACAAGAGATATGGAGTTCATATAGTTACCTAACTTGTTAAATAGTTGGGGTTTCCAGATAATTTCGTATGCTTTTTTTCCTATGATAAAAGGAAGAGTTGTGGCGTGCGTTCCCTCGAGTAATTGCCAAAATGGATTGAGTTTGAATAAAATACCAAGCGTAAAGAGGTGCCAGATACGTTGGGGAAGAGAAAGAAGGGGGAAAGAGAGAAATGCACCTATCGAATCAAGTTGATATATCGTGTTGTTAACAAATATGTTGGTATGTGGTTTTTTTATCGTAATTTCGTGATGAATTTCTTTGGCAAGATTTAAAGCAAATGAGTCGTTACTAAACCAATGATGATAGTGATGTTCCAGTGTCCAGCTCCACTGCTTTTCTTTATAGCCTATGGCCAGTCCCCCTGGATTTTCTTCTTGTTCAAAGATAGTTACGGTATGTCCTTTTTTCGCAAGTTGATAAGCGCTTGAGAGACCAGTAAAACCTGCGCCAATTATTGCAATTTTCATAAATTAGGAAAACCTTTGGTGAAGAAGAATAGTACGAGGCCTGAAAGAGCAGTAAGCGCGGCACCAATGCCCAAAGTCGTAGCGGAAGTACCTGGCTCAACAATGGTTCCACCTTTTGTAGTTTCCATAGGTGGTGTGGGGACTTGAGTGGTGACAATTTGAATAAGTGCATTGGTAGGGGTTAGAAAAGTGGTTGGTGTAAGAATTATGCTCGTTGGTGTCGGCAGGAGTGTTGTGGGTGTGGGTGTATTGGTTGGTTTGGTTGTTGGAGACGCAGAAGGCGTTGCGGATTTTTCTACCATGGATCCTGAGGCAAAAACAGTGAAAGTTTGAGATATTTTTTTGAGAATTCCGTATTGATCTCGGGTGGTGGCAGTAAGGGTATGTTGTCCAGGCGTGAGATTTGTTGTTGGGCGATACGACCAGTTACCGTTATTGTCAGAGGTAATCCTTTCTTCTATAACATTTTCTGACTCTATGGTAATAGTGACGCTTGTGTTGGGTTGTGTGATGCCTCGAAAAACTGGACGTTGATCGGTAAATGTTTGATCCTTTTTTGGTATCACAATCTTTGGCTCAGGAAATTTTTGTGTTGTTGCCAAGAACGAAGGGAATCCAATTTGTGCTGATGAGGACGCGATTGGTAGAATACTGGTTGAGAAATCATAATCTTGCGCAAGAGTAACTACAGGGATGAGGCCGTTGGTACTTTTATTTATCAGTGTGATATTTGATTGCGAAGTGTTGGTAGTGATAAGCACGCTAAGAATAGTGGTGGGAGAAAGCTTGAGAAGCGCTTGAAGGTTTTTTGTGAGAATTGTACCAAGCGGTATTTGGTATGTTCCATCAGCGCTGGTAATGCTCGATAGTGCTTGACTATTTTCACTTGCCACATAGACTAAAGCCTGGGAAGCTGGGCTTCCATCTGGATGGATGACTTTTCCCGACAGTATGGAAGCGGTCGATGAGGAACTTGCAGGAGTAGTTGGTGCGGTAGTTGCCATAAACGGCTCCTGATCGTTGAGATATGTATCAGAACCGCTTGTTATCGTGAAGTAGTATGTGGTAGAAGGGCGTAGATCTTTAACAATTATCGAGCGAATTGTGCTTTCAGAGAGTTCACTTATTGATTTGTCTCGTTGGTCTATGGCGTTTTGAGGAAAAGTTGTCTTATCGGTTCCATACGAAATAATACCAGTGGTTTTTTCTGGCGTGGTATATGAAACAGTAAAAGTTGAGCCGGTTACATTGGTGATGCGAACATTCTGAGGCGTGTGGGCAGGACTTGCTTTGGAATTAAAGATAATGCCCTGCTTAGTAAGATATGTAGTGGTTAAAATTCCCATGAGAAGAAGCACAAGGCCAAAAAAAGTTGGAATTTTTTTGCTCCAGATGGAATTGCTCATAGGGCTCCCCCTCCTGTTGCTTCTTTGGCAGAATCTGTTGCTATTTGTATTGTTGGTGTTGGAGGTGGAGGCGTTGATGACGCAGGCTGTGTTTGTGTTACCGTAGGAGTAAGATTGCCTTGTGAAAAGCTGGGCGATACATTTTCTTTAGTTTTTAATTTATTAATAATGGTAGTATTAAATGATCCATTGATGGATTTTAGTTGGGTGACGATGAATTGCGGAATCGTTGAGGTGACAATGTTGTGATAGATGTTAAACCCTATCCATGCAACAACAATAAAGCAAAGGGATCCAAACAATAATAGTATATCGTTTTTTTTCATGTTTATGGCTTAAAGTATGCTTTTCCTCGTAATTCTAACTGCATAAGCCCTGAGCCTTCTGGGCCCGCTTTGATATTAAGCGCATCAAGAGTGATAATGCGATTAAAGTTAGCAAGTCGTTTAATAAAGTCATAAATACGATCTTCTGCCCCCTCTGCGGTTAAAGAAAAAGAAAATAAAGCTATTCCTACGTTGGTACTGCTGGTTGTGGATTGGGAGAGATCTGCTTGTTGCGTTTGGAAGCGAAGCAGACTAATATTACTTGTTCCCGCTATTGTTTGTACTTGACCGTTAAGCATTGAAGGGTCAGGATCTATAGGGATTGCTTGTAGTACTATCGGAATGTCTGTTTGAATTTGTGCGTATTGTTTCTGTAATTGTCCCAAGTTGGTGATTTTTTGTTTCAGTTTTGTTTCAACCTCTTTATTGTCTTCAAGTTGTTTTTGGAGCTGTACAATGGTAGAAAGAGTCGGATTGATTGCAATAATGCCAAATAAAGAAATCGTAATAAGCGTAAGTATGATTGTAGTAATTTCTCTCGTTCTTTTAGATTGTAAATAAGGGAGCGAGTGGAAGTATTTATTTTTTGCCAAGTCTCTTAAGAATGATGAATCAAGTTTCATAATTATTTTATTTGTTTTAATGTTGCAGTTATACTCACCAAGATTACTGCTCCGGCTGTTTTATTTTCAATTTTATCAAGGCTCACGGTTTGTATTTGTTCGTATTTTTTAAGAGTTTCAATAAATTGCGATACTGTCTTTACAGACTTAGTGTTTGCATCAATTTGTATGCGGTTTCCTAAAAAGTTAATATTGTTTAGTTGCATGCCTGAGGGGATATTTTTGGAGACCTTTGTTACGAGGGCGACTGTTTTATTTCCCTGGTCGGATAACTGTGCGGAGAGCGCAATTCTCGCTTGTAGATCACGGTACGTATTCTCGTTATCTTTTAATATATTGATAACAACTCGTTTTTGTTTGATTGAGTCGTGGAGATCAACAAGCTCCCTGTCGAGATTAAAGCGGTATAGAAAAGTAAAAAGCGCAATTGCTTCCGTAATGACGATGATGACTCGTCCTATAGACAGAGCCCATTTGATAAATTTCTCGACAAAACTCGATTGGTCTTTTTTAAGCAAGTTAATAAGAAGAGGAGATTTTCCCATACTACCTTTTAGCATAGGTGAATTGATGGATTTTGTCAAAGAAAATTAGATTCTATTTAGACTTTTTTTTAAGGGGTTTTTTAGGAGCGGAGGTCGTGGTTGGGACGAGCTTGGTCAGACTTGCTTTGATGCGAGACGCTTTATTTTTATGTAAAAGATGTTTTTTTGCCGACTTGTCGACATGGCTTATTGCGTCTTGAATTGTTTTGACAGTGTGTTGTTTTTTTGCTTTTTTCAAAAGTGCGTCAAGACGAGCTCTCCACTGATTATTGATGAGTGTTCGCTTTTTGTCTTTGCGTAATTTCTTTTTCGCTGATTTTATTACTGGCATATGCAGATTTTAGCATGATATACTGTAAAAAACAACATGCATAAGAACTTCTTCCAAAAAAGTATAAATCTTTTACTTGCCCGTCAAACAAATATTTTGTCTGCGGCCTTTGTCATCATGGCAACAGTCATTCTCTCTCAGGTGCTTGGTTTGATTAGGCAACGTCTTCTGGTGGCAATTTTTGGCGCTTCTCAAACAGGTCTCTATCTGGCATCTTCTCGTTTTCCCGATTCTCTCTTTCAGATTATTATTGCTGGTGCGATCTCATCGGCATTCATTCCGGTATTTTCTGAATTTTTAGGAAAACATGAAGAAAAAGAGGCGCATCAGATGGCGTCTGCGATTTTGACTATTGGGTGCGGTGTATTTCTGGTTCTTGCAGTGCCGTTTTCATTATTTGCCCCATTTTTTTTGCAAATTCTTAATGTAGGCAAGGGATTTACTCCCGATCAGATAGAAGTGATGGTGAATTTGACTCGAATTATTGTTGCGGGTCAACTAGTTTTTATCGTTGGTTCTTTTTTTGCCGCACTCCTTCAGTCATATAATCATTTTTTTATTCCTGGATTTGCTGCAGCGCTATATAACTTAGGTATTATCGTTGGTATTTTATTTCTTCATCAAACGTTTGGTATATATGCTCCGGCGTATGGGGTAATTCTCGGTGCATTATTTTTTATTTTTTTTCAGCTACCAACAGTGAGAAGCGTTGGTTTTTCGTGGAGGCCTTCATTGTCGCTAAAAATCCGAGGCGTTATGGATGTGGTACACTTGATGTGGCCCCGTACGCTTTCCAATGCGATGTTTCAGATTGGAAGCATACTCATTCTTGGTCTTATTTCCTTTCTTCCTGAATCAAGTAGAAATTATACGATTCTTGATTATGCGCAGACTCTTGCTTTTGCGCCTATTGCGCTTTTTGGACAAACTATTGCGCAAGCTGCGTTTCCCGTTTTGTCCAAACAGCGAGAAAAACTTACAGAGTTTCGCACAACCTTTATTACCAGTTTTACGCAGGTATTATATTTAGTGTTGCCCATATCCATGCTTTTGTTGGTACTACGTATTCCCGTAGTGCGTCTTGTTTTTGGTGCGGGGCTTTTTAGTTGGGAGGATACGGTTTTAACTGGAAAAACTCTTGCCTTTTTTGCCATT
>ERZ1292629.4077-Hain-H43-01um-R1-4077-length-10887-cov-7_pt1 | contig 10887 bp, 11 predicted proteins | sample MGYA00564399_ERZ1292629 | MGnify/ENA primary metagenome ERZ1292629 (study PRJEB36523, sample SAMEA6512636) | groundwater metagenome | collected 2019-01-08 | study: AquaDiva: Metagenomics assemblies of 32 groundwater samples | reverse complement strand
AATTGGCCGATCGGACAGATAAAGTTATGTGGGATGATTTGAGGGGTTCTCTTGGAACGCAATGACGGTGTCAGGTGTTTCGTTGAACATCGGATGGAAATCTGCTCTAATAGAACAATGGGATCAAACGAAATACGCAAACGCTTCCTCGATTTTTTCAAAAAACGCGGCCACACCGTGGTGCCTTCCTCCTCGCTCATCCCCGACGACCCCACGGTGCTTCTGACCACCGCCGGGATGCAGCAATTCAAGCCCTACTATATCGGCGAAGCCGATCCCATAAAGGATTTCGGGTCGCGAAATACCGCCTCAATTCAAAAAAGCTTCCGCACCTCGGATATTGACGAGGTGGGGGATGAGTCGCACCTTACCTTCTTTGAGATGCTGGGAAATTTCAGTTTTGGCGGATATTTCAAGGAGGAGGCTATCGAGTTCGCCTACGAACTAATAAATTCCAAATTCCAAATTCCAAATTCCAAGATGTCCGTTACGGTTTTCGGCGGAGATGAAGAGATACCGCGGGATGATGAATCGGTTAAGATTTGGGGAAAGTTTGGGTTTAAAGAAGCAAAAGGCAACTTAAAATATGCCGGAAGGGAAGATAACTTCTGGGGTCCGACCGGAAAGGAGGGACCCTGCGGTCCGACCACTGAGATATATGTCGGCGGAGTTGAAATTTGGAACATCGTTTTCAACGAATATTACTGCCAAGCTGGCAAAACTCTTGAGAAGCTTAAGCAAAACGGGGTAGATACCGGGATGGGCCTGGAGCGGCTGGCCATGGTGCTGCAGGCTAAATCAGACACCTTTGAGACTGATCTTTTTCAACCTCTGATAACCCTTCTGCCTTCCAGCCTGCCCCTCCGTGTCCGGCGTATCGTTGCCGACCATATCCGGGGGATTGCTTTTCTTGTTGCTGACGGCCTGAGGCCGTCCAATAAAGAAGCCGGCTATATCCTGCGCCGACTCATGCGGCGCGTAATGGTTTATGGAAAGCTCTACAACCTGCCTAACCACATCTTTGATGCGCTGCTTCATGAAGTTATACTTCAGTATGGCGGGTTCTGGCCCGAGGTGGCTCGACACAATGCGATCATCCGCCGCGAGTTCAAGACTGAAAATGAAAAATTTACCAAGACCATGGCCAGAGGCATGCGCGAGCTTGAAAAACTGTCAGCCGTTGATGCTCAAGCGGCATTTAGGCTCTACGAAACCTACGGCCTGCCGTTTGAAATTTTGATGGAGTTGGGCGGCGCCAAAGCCCGCGAGCTCACCCGCGAAAATTTTGATGCCGAGTTGGCCAAGCATCAGGAAATCTCCCGGGCCGGACAGGAGCGTAAATTCGGCGGCCATGGCCTGATTCTTGACACTGGAGAGCTTAAAGCCGCGGACGAGGAAGAGCTTAAAAAGGTGACGAGGCTGCATACCGCAACCCACCTCCTGAATTCCGCTCTTCATCGGGTGCTGGGAGATTCGGCTGGGCAAGCCGGCTCGGACATAACTGCCGAGCGGACCCGCTTTGATTTTGTGTTCCCCCGAAAGCTCAGCGCCGAGGAACTAAAAGCAATTGAAAAGCTGGTGAACGACGCCGTAGCCAAGGATTTCACCGTGCGCTGTGAAATCATGCCGCTCGCCGAAGCCAAGAGCTCGGGCGCCATTTACATGATAAAAAGTCCTTATCCTGATCCAGTGAAAGTTTACACCATAGGCGAGGGCGAGGACGTTTTCTCCAGGGAGCTTTGTGGTGGACCGCATGTCAACCGAACCGGAGAAATAGGCGGGTTTAAAATCCTTAAGGAAGAATCGTCGTCGGCAGGAATAAGACGCATTCGAGCCACCGTTATACCGTGAAGTCCCAAATCGCAAATTCCCCGCCCGACTTCGTCTGGGCGACCTGCCCGACACGACTTCGTCGTCTCGAAGTCAGGCGGGAGTCCAGGCGAGCGGGCAAATCCCAAGCAAATGACGCGAAGCGTCATCCTGAGCGAAGCGAAGGATCTCCGTGGAGTTCCTTCGGGCTTCGGAGACGGGAGCTCCTGCTTCGCAGGAAGCTCTTGTGTCTGGCCCCTCAGGATGACTCGCCTCTGGCGAGTCAGTTTGTAATTTGGTGCTTGGGATTTGGTGCTTTTCTGTTATAATAATTCCATGATCTCTTTTCTTGACCGACTTTGGGGGGGGTCTCGCCGTCGAAACTTCATCGCCATAGACATCGGCTCCGCCACGGCCATCCGATCGCTCTCTTTCCAGGTAACCAACGGGACGGCCTTCGCCGCGGCCAAACATCATTTCGAACTGCCGCACCGAGGCCATGAGACCGCTCTTATCCCCTTCATCAACGAATACCTGCGGCGATTGATCTTCCGTTATGTGAAAGATATGGGACGCATCCCCAGCGAGGTTTTAATCGGGCTCGGCAGTCATTTTACTTTCAACGAAATCGTGACTATCCGCCGCATCCGGCCTCATCCCGCCGACCTCCTCCGCAAAGACGAGTTCGACGGCATAATTCAAGAGTTTTTGGCTACTTCAAGCCTGAAAACCGTAGGGGGATCACAGTATGCCTTGGCCCACCTCCTGCCCTTCCGCGTCATGCTCGACGGCTACTATCTCGAGACAACGGAACGGCAAGTCCGCGGCAAAACCATCGAGATGGTCATTTTTGCCACCTATGCGCGGGATGAATTCTGGCGGGCTTTGGGCAAAATCCAATCCATGTTCGGTGGACTCGATATGCGCTTTATCTCCAATCAGGCCGCCCTGGCCGCCTCGCTCATCACCGTCCTCGGTGTGCGCGACGCCTTAATTGTGAAAATCGGCTCCAATATTACCGAGGTCTCGCTTCTTGGCGAAGGCGCGCTACTGGCCACGGGTCAGTTTGTTAAGGGCGGCGATGCAGTGACCAGCGCCATTGCCAAGGAACTTGGCATCAGCCACGCCGATGCTGAACGCATCAAGCGCCAGTGGGAGAAAACCATCCTGCCGCCCAAAACATCGGTCTCCGTCCGGGAGGCCATGCGACATGGGGCCGAGGAGTGGCTGGGCGAACTCACCGCCTTTCTCAAGCATGAGGAGCGCTTTCTGCTGCCGGAGCGAATCTACATTCTCGGCGGCGGCGCGCGACTGAAGGTTCTGCAGCATGCGCTTGAAGACCATTTATGGTACGGCGACCTGACGTTTCTTGAAAAGCTCGATATCCAGCTCCTGGAAGCCGAGGCCATCGCCTCCCGAATCTTCGCCAACACCTCCTCCGTCCTCCAGGGACCCGAAGAGGTGGCTTTAGCGGCTCTGGCGAGCCGCGTCCATCATTCGGCGCTTGCACTATTTCCGTATATTGTCACGCCAATAGCATCAATCCAGGCATGAATTACTTTGAACGCATAAAGGGCGCGCCATTAAACATAGGCAAAAGGAAATCATCCCCGCGGCGGATGGTGCGCGATGTTCTGCCGCCCAATGGGCGAGCCTCGCTCCAGCAGGGCGGACCGCCTATCCCATCACCCCGGGCCAAACCTCCTGTTCAGCCGCCACCGCCGCCTTACCCGCCTAAACCTCAACGCCGGCCGTCCCGCCCGCAACCCCGGCCATTCCCAAGCGTTGAACCACCGCCGGCCATTGAACCGGATGGAGAGCTGACTATCCGCGCCTGGGAGCCGGAGACGGCGAGACGCTCCAGAATCCGGCGCCGACTCATTGTCGCCTCCCTGGTGATTCTCGTCATCATCGGATTTGGCGCACCGACTTTCATTTTCCCGACCTTCTCCATCACCATCCATCCGAAAATTGAAAGCATGGACTTGGACCGCATAGAAATTTCGGCCGAGCCGGCGCTCACCGCACCAGAAGCTTCAGGCCGCAAAATCCCGGCCATTGCCATTAATGTTGAACAAACAATAAAGCAGGAGTACGAAGCCAGCGGCAAGAAATTCGTCCAGGAGCGGGCCAGGGGGACAGTCAATATTTTCAATGCCTTCAGCTCCCAGCCGCAGGTGCTGGTGGCATCAACCCGCCTCCAGGATCCTTCCGGCAAAGTCTTCCGGCTGGTGGAGCGCATTATTATTCCGGGAGCGGGCGTAGAGGAGGGTAAAATTGTCCCCACCTCCATTGCGGCCGAAGTCATAGCCGAGGGCAGCGGGGACTCCTACAACATCGGACCGGCTGAATTCCGCATTCCGGGATTCCGCGGCACTCCCAAATATCAAGGCTTTTACGCCAGATCCGAAAAAGCTTTCGCGGGCGGCTTCGAGGGTGAAGCGCGGATTGTGCTTTCCGAAGACATAAAACGCGCCAGTGAAGATCTTACGCGAAGGGTTTTCGAGCTCATCTCCCAAGAACTTGACGCCAAATCTCCTGCCGGGCCGGACTTTCTCTCGCCGCCCGGAAGCCGTGAGATCGCCGTAGTGAAAATTGATACCGCCAAGGTTGGAGAAAGATTTGAACTCTTTCCGGCAACGGTAAGCGCGCGGGGGCGGGTGCTCGCCGTCCGGCGCTCTCAACTCCACGAGGTCTTGGCCGCCATCCTTCTGCCTTCGGCCTCAGAGCTTGCCCTTCAAACGGCCCCGACCCAGAAAGAACTGGTGCTGGAGGGCGCGAAGCTTGAGGGCGGAGGATCACGGCTGATCCTTGCGCTGAAAGGAAAGCTTGACTATTTCCGCGACATAAACGTCGAAGAATTGAAGAGTATCCTTCTCACCTCCACGCCGAAGAAAGCCGAAGCCTACCTCCGCGGCCGCGAAGAGATCGGGTCATTCCGCATCAAGCGCTTTCCGTCGTGGCTGTGGTTCATACCACTGAGGGAGGACGGTCTTAGGGTGATGGTTGAACCGCCGGCATAGAGGGCGAAAAGATGATCCTACGCCGATAATAACGCTTAAGCAACACGGAAAAAGCTAATAGCCGGGAGATTAGCATACCCGGGCAACCCATGGACTTGCCATGTCAGCCCAGAGGTGCTAAACTTTCACGGTATTCAGATGCCCGCTAAGGAGCGGATTTATAAGGAAGGAATCGTCCTCGAGGCCCTGCCGAGCACCCTCTTCCGGGTGCGTTTAGATGATGGGGGGGAAATCCTGGCCCATCTTTCGGGCAGGATGCGTATGAATCACATCCGGGTGCTGCCCGGAGACCGAGTCCGGGTAGAACTCTCGCCCTACGACCAGACCAAAGGAAGGATCGTACAGAGATTAAAGTAGTAGTTAATTTCGGCGCCTGATCCGCGTACTTAATCAGCGTAGTCTCAGCGTATGGCCTAGAACCGCTGATTAGTCGCTGATGGGTACGCTGATATAAAGACAAAATCAAGTGGATAGGTATGAAGGTAAGAGCCTCAATCAAGAAAATGTGCCAAAAATGTAAAGTTGTACGGCGCAAAGGCCGGCTCTATGTGATATGCTCAAATCCGAAGCATAAACAACGGCAAGGCTAAAATAAATCTCTAATCCCAAAACCCTAATCTCTAAACAAGCTCAAATATCAAAATTCGAAAAATCAAAACGTTTTTGAGATTTGAGTTTTGGATTTATTTAGAAATTAGAGATTAGGATTTAGAAATTTTCCATATGCGTATCGCCGGTACCGACATTCCCGATAACAAAAAAATTGAATACGCGCTGGCGTATATCTATGGCATTGGCATTCCTTCGGCCCGGCGCATCGTAGATTCGGCCCGAGTCAGTCCGTTGAAACGCGCAAAAGAACTTACTCCCGAAGAAATCAATCGCATCCGGGAGATTATCGAAAAAAACCACCGTATCGAGGGCGAGCTGCGCCGCGAAATAATGATGAATATAAAGCGGGTTAAAGATATTGGAAGCTACCGCGGGATTCGGCACATCCGGGGCTTGCCGGTGCGGGGACAGCGCACCAAAACAAATTCGCGCACCCGCCGCGGCAATGTCCGCAAAACAATGGGTTCAGGAAGGAAGACAGCGGCGAGTCCGACATAATGTAATCCGCCTCCGCCCGCCTTTGGCGGGCTTCGGCGGATACTCCATGTGGTTGCGAAATTTCTTTCGCTCCCATGGAGCTCAGAAATTTCGACCACATGGGCAAAAAGCGAATTATCAAACAAACCGAAGAGGAATTAGCCAAGGAAGGCGAGGCCATGGTGGCCAAACGCGAAGGGGCCGTTAAAGAAGTCTTGCCGTCGCGCCCGGTTACACAGCGCGGCATAGCTCATATCCTCGCTAGCTACAATAACACCATCATCACCATCACCGATGAGCGCGGCAACGTGCTTGTCTGGTCCTCCGCCGGCGTTCTTGGCTTTAAAGGCACCAAAAAGGCGACCCCTTTTGCCGCCGCCCGGGTAGCGGAGACCGTAGCGGAAAAGGCCAAAAAAATCGGTTTGGCGGAGATGGTGGTGCTTGTAAAAGGCGTAGGCGCAGGCCGAGAATCGGCCATCCGGTCCCTGGCCAACCGAGGCCTACATATCACCCTGATCAAAGACATTACTCCTGTGCCGCATAACGGCCCCCGGCCGCCCAAAGTTCGTCGCGTCTAACGACGCACATGTGATGCCAATATGCGAATTCAATGCCAATCTACAAATATGCGAATTCGCAATTCGCCGATTCGTATCGTATAAGATTCATAGATAAGCATCACATTGTGCGAAGCACGAAATGAAATTATACGCTACATCGCGAATCAGCCGCCGCCTCGGAGAAAAATTCTTCTTTAAAGCCGAGCGCGATCAAACCCCTAAATCGGCCATGGTCCGCCGCCCTTATCCTCCGGGAGTGCATGGCAAGCGCCGGCGGCGACCAGCCGTCTCGGAGTTCGGAGCCGAACTCCAGGAGAAACAAAAAGTCCGGTTCCTTTACGGCTTAAGCGATACGGCACTGAAAAATTACGCGACGCGCTCAAGCCGCGCCAGAGATAAAACCAAAACCCAGGCTCTATTGGAGATGCTAGAGAGGCGAGTGGATAATGTGGTTTTCCGCCTCGGCTTAGCGCCATCGCGGAGGATCGCGCGGCACCTCGTAAGTCACGGCCATATCGCCTTGAACGGCAAGCCGGTGAAAACGCCATCTATCCTCGTCAAGCCCGGAGATCGCGTCTCCATACGTGAGAGTAGTCGCCAAATTCCAGTTTTTGAGGGGCTGGAGATCCGCCTCAAAAAATATCAGACGCCGGAATGGCTAACCATCAACACGGCCGAAGGCGCCGGCGAGATCAAAAGGCTGCCCAGTGAAAGCGACAATCTTATTTCTTATAATTTGAGCAAGGTTATCGAGTATTATTCGCGTTAAAAAGTAATCGCGAATATACAAATCCAACCCGAATATACAAATATACAAATCCTGTCGCCCACGCATTAACTAGTCGTCCATTCGTATATTTGTATACTCGCCGAAATTCGTACATTCGCGAGTAGTCCGTGATTCCCACCCCCCATCCGCCCAAAATAGTCCTGGAAGAAGGCAATCGCGCCGTTTTTGAAATCGAAGGACTCTGGCCGGGCTATGGCCACACCGTCGGCAATGCCATCCGCCGTGCGCTTTTATCATCTCTGGAAGGCGCGGCTATAACGTCGGTAAAAATCGAAGGAGTGCAGCATGAGTTCTCGACATTGCCCGGCGTGCTTGAAGACATGGTTGAACTGACGCTCAATCTCAAGGGGGTCCGCTTCCGGATGCATGGCCCCGGACCTTATACCGCCACCCTGGCCGTGAAAGGCGAAAAAGAAGTAACGGCCGCGGATATCAAAGCGCCGTCGCAACTCGAGGTGGTGAACCCCGAGCAGCATATTGCAGTGCTAACCGACAAAAAAGCCGCCCTAGTTATGGATCTCGTTGTGGATAAGGGGGTAGGTTATCAGCCCGTAGAAAGCCGCCAAAAGGAAAAGATTGAAATCGGCACCATTGCGCTGGATGCCGCCTTCTCGCCCCTGCGCCTGGTTAACTACGAGGTTGAAAACATGCGCGTCGGCGAGCGCACAGATTTTAATCGCGTCCGTTTCCACATTGAGACCGACGGTAGCGTCACGCCGCGCGAAGCGTTCTTGGCTGCGGCAAAAATCCTCCAGGAGCAGTTTGCGGTCTTGGCCGGCGTTTTTGCCGAAAAAGTAAAAGTTCGGGAGATGGAGCCAGTATCAGCCGCCGAGACGGAAGGCGAAGGCGAAGTCGAGAGCTTTGAGGAACAAGTATTAAAAAAGAAAATAGAAGACCTTGATCTCTCCACCCGAACGCTGAACGCCCTTAAGAATGCCAATCTGCGGACTGTCGGCAACCTGGCTAGAAAAACAGAGAGGAAACTCCGCGAGGTAGAAGGTCTTGGCGACAAGGGCATCGTCGAGATTAAAAAGGCGTTGGGTAATTTGGGGCTGACCCTCAAACAATGAGAGTAAAGCGCATACGACAAAACTCAAAGTTAAAGTTTTGGAAGCTCCATGCGGGAGCAACCAGAGCTTTCCGCTTTGCGCTTTCCGCTTTGCGCTTCTTATGAAACACCTGAAAAAGGGAAGAAAATTCGGAAGAACCCGAGACCAGCGCCGGGCCCTTCTGCGGACGCTTGCCTTTCAGCTCATCATGAACGAACGCCTCAAGACTTCAGAAGCCAAAGCCAAAGAATTAAAGCCATTGATTGAAAAGATGATTACCCTGGCTAAAGCCGGAAATCTTTCCAGCCGGCGGCGACTGACCTCGCGCCTGCCTGGTGCCGCGGCGGCCAAGATGATAAAGGTAATCGCCCCGCGTTTTGCCCGGCGCCCGGGCGGCTACACCAGGATTATGAAGCTGGCGCCACGCTCAAGCGATTCCAGCCGCCGGGCCATTATCGAATTCGTACAATAGTACTCGCGAATATACGAATACAGCTCGAATATACGAATATACAAATCTTACCTCATGTACATTAACTAGTCTTAATTCGTATATTTGTATATTCGTAGAAATTCGTATATTCGCGATTACTCTATGGAGACCCACACCCTCGACTCTTCCAAAGCGCCCCTGGGCCGAATCGCATCGCAGGCGGCCCGTCTACTTATGGGCAAACACCGCCCAACCTTTCAACGCCACAAAGTATTGCCGATCCGAGTTATCATCAGCCATAGCGACAACATCGTGCTTAGCGGCCGCAAGTGGAAGCAAAAGAAGTACTACCGCCACTCGGGCTTCATCGGCAAACTCCGTGAGTTCAGCGCCGAGGAGCTAAGAGACCGCGACTCACGCCAGATTCTTCGCCATGCCGTGATGGGCATGCTGCCCAAAAACAAACTCCGTTCAAGAATCATCAAGAACCTAATAATTCACAAAGGTGAAAGTCCCAAAGCATAATGCCAGTAACGCAATAATGCCACCCAAGCCTAAAATAGAAAAAATAGCCAAAAAACCTGCTGCCGCAAAGCCTAAGCCCAAACCGGCTTCTCCAGCCAAAATTAAGCCCAAGCCGGAGAAGCCCATACTCAAACCGGCGGTCGCTCCAGAGATTCAGCCGGAGCGCTACTGGGAAGCCGTAGGCCGCCGAAAAACCGCCGTTGCGCGCGTAAGGCTTTTCACGCGCGGCGAAAAAGGCATCTGGGTGAACGCAAGGCCTCTGGCCGACTATTTCCGGTATCCGTATCTACAAAAGATTGCCGCTGATGCTTTAGAGACAATGAAATCGGCTGACCGTTTCCGCGTCACGGCCAAGGTGAATGGAGGAGGAATTCACGCCCAGGCCGAGGCGGTCCGCCACGGCACGGCCCGGGCTCTGGTGCTCTTCAACCCCGATTTTCGCAAGCGCCTCAAGCGCGCCGGTTTCCTAACGCGCGACCCGCGGATGAAGGAGCGAAAGAAATTCGGGCTCAAAGGCGCAAGGCGAGCTCCTCAATGGGCGAAACGATAGTTTCGCCCATTGAGGCCAAAAGGGGGTCGGGGAAAGGCGGAAGGATTTCCCCGTGGAGGCAAACAGCTCGCGAAGCGAGCGTCGGAAGCCGCGGGTTTCTAAGGAGCGTTGCCGACCAAAGGAGGCGACGCGACCCAAAGTGGACCAAGCGATAACCTCACTTCAGACTTGCCTTGAGCAGTCGTCCGCCCCCGACCCACCAAATCATATCTTCGTCCTTATCAAGGATAAAAGCCCGGATCGCCCCACGAACAAGATCGTAGCTGTTTATGCTTGCGCGGTCATCCACCTCGACCATCCGTATCCTCGAATCGGTTGAGAAAAAAACATGCGTTCCCGCGGCGTTGAGCCAGGATGAGCGGATCGGTTCGTCGCTGTAGAAAAGTTGTTTCTTCGTCCGAGCCAGATCAAAGGGCTGATTAGGATTGTCGCGCAGCCAATAAACCCACACTCTGTTGTCTTCGTAAAAAAGCATCCGGTCGCCTTTTTCGCTGAAGTCCAAACCCAAGACATTGCCGGCAAGAAACTCGAGCTCCTGGTCCCGTCCGGGCTGGTAGAGGAAAAGGCCGCCGGCCGAATCCAGTACCAAGACATCCTGAGCCGGCGAAATGAAGATTTTGGCCGGATTGGCGCTGTCGAGAAACAGCCCCTTTCTGCCCAAAATCTTTGTCTCCCGGCCATCCAGGTTGCTTTCAACAAAAAACCCGTTCTTGGTCACAAAATAGATGTGCTCCGGGCTGATGGCGTAGGAGTGCATCTCTTCGGCAATGGGCACGGGGACAGATGCGCGGCCCTGCAAAAAAAGCGCCCCGCCGGCAAAGAAATAAAACTCACCGTCGGCTCTGGGGTGCGGCCGGACATCATCGCTGGAAAAACCTTGAGGCATGCCCCGGAAAACGATGCGCTCTTCTTTGAAACTCGCACCCGGCCCGATGCCCAGTCTATACCAGACTAGCCGGCCGCTTTCCTGGCGGGCGATGAAAAAAGTCTGGCTCTCGACGTCCCAAAACCACCGCCGCGCCTGAATGATATTTATGCGCGCCAGGCGCGTCTCGGGAT
>ERZ1292629.4076-Hain-H43-01um-R1-4076-length-10888-cov-10_pt1 | contig 10888 bp, 6 predicted proteins | sample MGYA00564399_ERZ1292629 | MGnify/ENA primary metagenome ERZ1292629 (study PRJEB36523, sample SAMEA6512636) | groundwater metagenome | collected 2019-01-08 | study: AquaDiva: Metagenomics assemblies of 32 groundwater samples | reverse complement strand
GAAGAAATTCTGAAATTTTGGCAGGAAAATAAAATTTTTGAAAAATCGCTTGAAAAACCTGCCCCAAATGGCGAGTTTGTTTTTTATGATGGGCCGCCTTTTGCAACCGGTCTCCCGCACTATGGACACTTGCTTGGTTCAACGGCCAAAGATCTTTTTCCGCGGTACAAAACTATGCGCGGGTTTAAAGTTCGTCGTAGATGGGGCTGGGATTGCCATGGCTTACCCATAGAAAATATCGTAGAAAAAAAACTCGGGCTTAAACACAAAAAGGATATTGAAACGTTGGGCATCAAGGAATTTAACGAAGAATGCCGGGCCCAGGTTTTGACCTATGTTCACGATTGGAAAAAATATATTGATCGATTGGGTAGGTGGGTTGATTTTGAAAACTCATACAAAACCATGGACGCAAGCTACACTGAAAGTGTTTGGTGGGCACTTTCCCAAATTCACAAAAAAGGAATGCTCTACGAGGGACGTAAGGTTTTACTTTATTGCCCAAGGTGCGAAACTCCTTTGTCTCGCGCTGAGATTGCTATGGATAATTCCTATAAAGACATTACAGAAGAAGCAGTGACCATAGAATTTAAAATAAAAACTCCTGAAAAAAATAATTTACCAGAAAATACTTTTTTGCTGGCTTGGACAACTACCCCGTGGACTTTACCGGCCAATGTGGCTTTGGCGGTTGGATCAGAGATTGATTATGTTGTAATTGAAAAAAAAGATATGGGAGTAGGCGAACTTATGCGATTTGTTTTAGCAAAAAGTAGATTGGAAACAGTTTTTGGAAATGATCAATACAAGATAATTAAAGAAGTGAAAGGTGGAGATTTAGTTGGGTTAGAATACGAACCACTCTATGATTTGCCGGCAGTTAGAGCAACAGGCAAAAAAGCTTGGTATGTAGTACCAGCTGATTTTGTGACCACTGAAGATGGCACAGGTATTGTGCACACAGCGGTTATTTATGGCGAAGATGATTATCAACTCGGATTGAAGATTGGTTTGCCTATGGTACCGTTACTTTTGCCAAATGGAAATTTTAATAACGACGCACCGGAATTTATTCGTGGGACCTATATCAAAAAGGCCGAGAATTTAATAAAAGAAGATTTAGAAAAAAGAGGGCTGTTATTTGATAAGTCACTAAATACTCATTCTTATCCACATTGTTATCGTTGTAGTACACCTCTTATTTATAACGCTATTTCAAGTTGGTTCATTGATATTCAGAAAATAAAAAAGGAAATGCTCTCAAAAAATGAAAATATAAATTGGATACCAGAGCATTTAAAACATGGTAGGTTTCAAGACATTATAGAAAATGCGCCTGACTGGACCATTAGTCGGAACAGATTTTGGGCTTCACCTTTACCTATTTGGAAAAATGAAAAAACTGGAGGTATAAAAGTTATAGGATCTATTGATGAACTTAAAAAACACACTAAAAAATCAGATAACAAATATTTTGTTATGAGGCACGGAGAAGCTGAACAAAATATTGGTGATTTTATAAATGCTGACCCTAAAAATGTTTTCCATTTGACAGAGGAAGGAAAAAAGCAGGTATCCATGGTTGTTCAGGATATAAAAAATAAAAAAATAGATCTTATCGTTTCCTCACCTTTTGAAAGATGTAAAGAAACCACAGAGATTATAAGAAAATCTTTAAATTTATCTGAATCCTCAGTTTTAATTGATAATCGTGCCGGAGAGGAGAAAACCGGAACGGAATACGAAGGTAAAACATGGACAGAGTTTAGAAAAAATTTCTCTAATGATAAGGAGAGATATGAAAAAAGGTTACCGGAATCAGAGAATTTTATTGATGTTAAAAAAAGAGTAGGCGAAATGATTTATTCTCTAGAATCTGAATATAAAAATAAAAATATTCTCATTATCAGCCATCAGTTTCCTATCAATGCTATGTATTCTGCATCAATGGGCACTGATCTGGATCAATGTCTGAAACTTAAGGAAGAAGGAAAATTTTTGCTTAAAGCCGCTGAATTTGCAGAACTTCCGTTTTATCTGCTGCCTCATAACAAAAATTACGAAATTGATCTACATAGGCCATATATAGATGAAATTGAATTGGTTGATGAAAACGGCAATAATCTAAATAGGGTAACAGAAGTTATCGATTGTTGGGTTGAATCTGGCTCAATGCCCTTTGCTGAGTACAACTATCCCTTCTCTAACAAAGAAGAATTTGAAAAAAGAACCCCTGGAGATTTTATTGCTGAATATATAGCTCAAACTAGAACATGGTTTTATTACATGCTTGCCATTTCGGTAGCTCTTTTCAGGCATGAGCCTTTCAAAAATGTAGTGACCACTGGTACTATTTTAACTTCTGGTGGCGAAAAAATGAGTAAATCAAAAGGAAATTTTACCGATCCTTTGGTAATTATTAATAAATATGGTGTAGATGCTTTGCGTTTTTACATGATGACTTCGGTGGTTATGCAGGCGGAAGACTTAAATTTTAAAGATGATGATGTGAAGGAAGTTTATCAGAGAATGATAAATATTTTGTTAAACGTTGTTTCGTTTTACGCATCATATAAAATGGATTTATCCGGAAAATTAGAAACAAATAATGTTTTAGATAAGTGGATTTTGTCACGACTTAAAGAATTACACATTGAAGTAACGGAAAATTTGGAAAAATATGACACAGTTAAAGCAGGTAGACCAATAAAAAGTTTTATAGACGATTTATCAACCTGGTATTTACGAAGATCACGAGATAGATTCAAATCTGAAGATGTTGTAGAGAGAAAAACAGTGTCACAAATTATGCACTTTGTTTTATTTGAACTTTCCAAAATAATTGCCCCATTTATGCCATTTTTGGCAGAAGATATATATCAATCCTTAGAGATAAATTCTGAAAAAGAAAGTGTACATTTAGAAAATTGGTCTACTCTGAAGAATATTGAAGTTAACGAGAATTTAATTAAAGAAATGAAAGAAGCAAGAAAAATAGTTTCTTTAGCATTGGAAAAAAGAATGGCGGCGGGAATAAAAGTCAGACAGCCGCTAAGTAAGTTAAAAGTTAAAAGTGGAAAGTTAAAAGATAAAGAAGAATATTTAGAATTAATCAAAGACGAATTAAATATAAAAGAGATTATTTTTGATGAAAGTTTAGAAGGAGAGGTAGAATTAAATACTGAAATAACAGAAGAATTGCAAAAAGAAGGGAATGTTAGAGGGTTTATCAGAGCCATTCAAGATTTACGTAAACAAAAAAATTTAATACCCACCGACACAATAGAACTTTTAGTTAAAACGGATAAAATGGGCGAAAAATTTTTAAATTCTGTTCTTGAGGAAGTAAAAAAACCAACAAACATAAAAGAAATTATTTTTACCGAAAGTGATGGTGAAGAAGTAAGTATTCAAGATCTAAATTTCAAGATAAAAATTAAATAGGATGTATTGTAAACATCATACCAGAGGCATTATTGTTTCCAGTCGGATTGAGGGCGATAGTAATCGTCGAGTGAATATATTTACAGAAAATTTTGGTCTCATTAGTGCCAGAGTGCAAGGAGTCAGGAATGCGCATTCAAAATTACGTGGCGGGTCCCAAGACTTCTCTTTTGGAGAATTTTCTTTAGTGCATGGAAAAAGCGGTTGGAAAGTAGTTAGTGTTAGGACTGATAAAAATTTATTTGAGACCTTTAGAAATTCTCCCGGTAAATTAAAAGTTGTTAGTAATATACTAAATTTAATTAAAAAACTAGTGGCCGAAGAAGAAACCCACTCATCTCTTTTTTCTATTATTTCAAATTTCTTTTATTTTTTAGAGAAAGCAAAGGAACAAGATATTGCTTTGGCAGAATGTTTAACTTTAGTTCGCATATTGCATTCTTTAGGTTACATGAGACATGATCCCGAACTTTCAATCCCCATGTCTTCCTCGGAAATAGATATAAAAGATTTAGAAATAATTGCTCCGCGGAGATTTAAAATGATTACTCTTATAAATGAATCTCTCAAGGCCACCTAAATTTTGGTATGATATAATTAGAAGCAATGCAATTTAATGACGAAAAAAAGGAAAAATTAGATCGGCTGGAAAGAAAACTTTATTCCAGGAACACTCCTAATATTATCGATAAGGGCAGAACAGAACTTAATCCTCCAACTGACTCTAATAATACAGTTGGGGCGGGTGAGGAGGAAAGAGGGGAAGTAAAAGAAAACTGGCAAGGTACAAGAGCGGGTAGTTTTGATGAATTAGCGGCTAAAGTTTCTAATATGGCTCAGAAAAAAAATAACTTCGTTAAAAAAATTTTTATATTTTCCATATTATTTTTCCTGCTTGCTTCTGGAGTAGCAGCCTTTGTATTTTTCGGTGGTATGAATTTGGTTTCCTCAAAAAATGTGGATATAAAAATAACCGGACCTCTTTCTGTTGGCGGTGGCCAAGAAGCTTCTTTTGATATAAGTGTTGTAAATAGTAATAATGTGGATCTTAACTCTGCTTCTCTTTTGGTGGAATATCCGGCTGGCACCAGATCAGCAAATGATCTATCAAAGGAACTTGATCGAGAAAGGTTTGTTTTGGATCAGATAAAATCCGGAGAAAGTTATAATCAAAATATAAAAGCCGTTTTATTTGGAGAAAAAGATAGTCTGAAACAAATTAAAATTTCTCTGGAATACAGGGTAGAAAACTCAAGTGCTCTTTTCTACAAAGAGAAAATACATGAAATATCTATTAGCTCAGCTCCTGTTATAATAACCCCAACATATCCTAAAGAAGTTAATTCAGGACAAGAAATATCTTTTAATATAGAAATTGCTTCTAATTCTAAAGACAAAATAAATGATTTTTTGGTAAATGTTGAATATCCTTTTGGTTTTGTGTTTAAAGAATCTTCACCTAATCCTTCTTTTAATAAAAATACTTGGAAATTTTCCAGTTTAAATTCTGGAGAGAAAAGGACTATTTCCATCAGGGGAAATGTTATTGGTCAGGACAATGAAGAAAAAGTTTTTAGAATAAATGCTGGATCAGCAAACAAAGACGATGAGAGGGTCATTGGGGTTTCCATTTCTCAATTAATGGAATCCATTTTGATAAAAAAATCTTTTATTGGGCTTGATGTTTTTATTGAAGGGGAAAGTGGTAACTTTGTGGCTCGTGGTGGTTCACAGGTGGTCACAGAGTTTACGGTTAGAAACAATTTACCAACTGAACTCTTTAACATTTCAGTTTCAGCTGCTTTTAAAGGAGCGGCCTTTAATAAATTAAGTATTGCTCCAAGTACGGGTGGTTTTTTCCAGTCATCTAACAATACTATTTTATGGGACAAAAGGTCAATAGAAGAACTTTCGAATATGGTACCGGGTTTTGAAAAAAGATTATCTTTTAGTTTATCACCTCTTTTGTACACCAATGTTGTAGCGGGGGCTAAGCCAGAAATAGAAATAACCATAACAGCTAAAGGAGAAAGAATTCTAGAATCTGGTTCAGTAGAACTCATATCCGCGACGGAAACCAGAAAAATTTCACTAGCAACTGATATTTCTCTTTCGTCGAAATCAGTTCGATCCATTGGTAATATAGAAAATTCTGGGCCAATACCTCCAAAGGTTGATGTACCAACTACATATACAGTAGTCTGGAATATCACCAACTCGTATAACCAGGTCAGTAATGTAGAAGTAAGAGCTGCTCTACCTTCCTATGTGAAATGGACTAACTTAAAAAATCCTGAAAGTGAAGCCTTGTCCTTTAATCAAGTGACCAATGAGGTTGTTTGGAATGTTGGTTCAGTCCTGCCAAATACAGGTTTTGGTTCTTCAAAAAAGGAAGTATATTTCCAGTTGGAACTTTTGCCAAGTTCGAGTCAAATCGGACAACCCCCAGTAATTTTAGGTGCATCTTCACTTTCTGGGATTGACAAAGCGACTGGCTTAAAAATAGAAACCAAAGCACCGGCGGTAACCACTAATTTCTCCAGTGATCCAAGTTTTAAAACAGCAGATGATAGAGTGGTACCATAAAGCTTGAAGCTTTTGATTAAGAGTGTTAGAAATAGGAATAATATGGAAAAAGAAAACAAAATGGAAAAAATAGTTTCCCTTTGCAAAAGAAGGGGATTTGTTTTTCCAGGCTCGGAAATTTATGGTGGGTTGGCAGGTATTTATGACTATGGACCTTATGGTGTAGAACTTCGACAGAACATAAAACAATATTTTTGGGATAAGTTTATCTCTGAACGGGAAGACATTTATGGTATGGGAGCTGCAATTTTGATGCCAGCCTGTGTTTGGGAGGCTTCTGGCCACACAAAACTTTTTACTGACCCCTTAGTTGAATGTAAAATTTGTCACGAGAGAGTTCGGGCAGACCAACCGGAGGTAATTGCTGATCATGAATCAAAACACAAAAAAGAAAAAGTAACATGGACTGAACCAGTAACTTTCAATCTTTTGGTAGAAACAAAATTGGGTGCCTCGGAAAATACTACCACAAAAGTAAACTTAAGAGGGGAAATTACTCAAGGAGTTCATGTAAATTTCAAAAACATTTTAGATTCAATGCATCCAAAAATTCCTTTTGGTATTGGTCAAATCGGTAAGGCTTTCAGAAACGAAATTACTCCTCGAGATTTTCTTTTTCGCCAAAGGGAATTTGAGCAAATGGAATTACAATATTACATAAAACCTAATGATGAAGAGGGGGATAGGCAATATGAATACTGGAAACAGTTTGCTTTTGATTGGTATTTAGGTTTAGGTTTCAAAAAAGAAAATTTGAGATGGAGAAAGCATGATTCAGATGAATTGGCTCATTACGCCAAGGATGCTTGGGATATTGAATACAATACTCCGTTTGCTGGTTGGAAAGAAGCCTGGGGAGTTCACCACCGTAAAGATTGGGATTTAAAGAGACATAGCGAATATTCAAAAACTGATTTGTCTTATTATAATGAAGAAACAAAAGAAAGATTTATCCCTTGGGATATTGAGTGTTCGGGTGGAGTTGATAGAGCTTTTCTTTTTGTTTTGCTTGAAGCATATACCGAAGATGAACTTGGGGGAGAGAATAGAATCTATCTAAAACTTTCCCCGAAATTAGCTCCAATAAAGGTAGCTGTTTTTCCTCTTTTGAAAAATAAACCAGAACTGGTAAGTAAAGCTAAAGAAATATACCAAAAACTTAAAAAAGAATTTGGTACGGTTGAGTTTGATGATAATGGTAACATTGGAAAACGTTATCGCCGTCAAGATGAAATTGGTACACCATATTGCATCACTATTGATTTTGATACTATTGAGAAAGGGGAAGGTGTGACGGTTCGTGATCGTGACACCGGTAAACAAGAGAGAATTTCTGAAAATGATCTATTTTCTTATCTCAAAGAAAAAATGATATAATAAAATTTATGGCAATTCGGGGAGCTGAAAAAATGATTCAAATAAATTTGGGTACGATTGTAAAAGCTGTGCTAGTAGTCTTGGCTTTTGTAGTTTTTTATTATTTGCGAGATGTTGTTTTGGTGGTGCTTCTAGCTATCATTATCGCTTCCGCTGTTGAGCCGGGTACCCAATGGTTCTTGCGCCGCAGAGTCCCTAGGATTTTGGCTGTTCTTTTTATGTATTTTGTTGCTGTTATGATTTTAGTGATGGTTTTCTATTTCCTATTTTTACCACTCCTGAATCAGTCAGCCGCATTTCTATCAACGTTACCCGGATATTTGGGTGAACTTCAGGTTTGGAATCCTCTCCAAAATAACGAACTTTTATCTTCAAACTCAACCATTCAAGGATTTTCTGAAACTTTCTCTCTTTCTCAAATAGTTGAACAAATCAACACCACTGTTTCCAGTTATTCAGAAGGATTTTTCTCTACAGCTAGTATGATTTTTGGTGGTATTTTGAGCTTTTTAATGGTCATAGTCCTATCATTCTATCTGTCTGTTGAATCAGATGGGGTTTCCAATTTCTTGCGTATCGTTACTCCAGCTAAAAATGAAAAATACATTTTAAATTTGTGGAAAAGATCTCAACATAAAATTGGTTTATGGATGCAAGGACAAATTGTGCTAGCTATTATTATCGCTATGCTTGTTTTCTTAGGACTTACATTACTGCAAGTTGAAAATGCTCTTTTACTAGCAGTGTTAGCTGGTATGTTTGAAATCATTCCTCTTTTTGGTCCGATATTGGCAGCTATTCCGGCGGTTACCTTGGCTTTGGTTACTGGCGGTATGACCTCGGCTCTTTTGGTGATAGGTCTTTACCTTATAATTCATCAATTTGAAAATCAGCTTATATATCCTTTAGTGGTGAAAAAAATAGTTGGAGTGCCACCAATCGTTTCTATTTTAGCTCTTATTATTGGTTACAAACTAGCCGGATTTGTTGGTTTACTCATTTCAGTACCTTTGGCTACCATGTTGATAGAATTTTTGAATGACGTAGAAAAAAATAAAATTGCCGAAGCTGAGCGCTTGCGAGTTGCCGGTGAAAAATAGTATTCTTCTCTTGTGTCTAAAACATTTTACATAACTACCACCTTGCCTTATGTGAACTCCGATCCGCACGTTGGTTTTGCTATGGAGATAATAAGGGCAGATGTAATTGCCAGAGCAAAAAAATTACAGGGTTTTGAGGTATTTTTTAATACCGGTACTGATGAACACGGACAAAAAATTTACCAAAAGGCTCTTGAAGCAAATAAAAACCCACAAGAGTACGTTAATGAATGGGCTCAAAAATTTCATGGACTTATAGATTTGCTCCAAATTTCTCCGGATGTGCATTTTGTTCGGACTACGAATGAGCATCATATAAAAACTGTCCAAGAATTTTGGAAAATTTGTAACCAAAATGGTTTTTTTTACAAAAAGTTCTACAAAATAAAATACTGCGTCGGTTGTGAGTTGGAAAAAACAGATTCAGAACTTGTGGATAGTAAATGTCCTATCCATCCAAATAGTGAAATAGAGCTTATAGATGAAGGAAATTATTTTTTTAAGTTTTCAGCTTTTCAAAAACAACTACTTGATTTATATGAGAAACAGCCAAATTTTGTGGTACCCAATTTTCGTTTGAACGAAATAAAATCTTTTGTGGAAAGGGGGCTGGAAGATTTTTCTATCTCACGACTTAAATCAAAAATGCCTTGGGGTATTTTGGTACCAAATGACGATGAACAGGTAATGTATGTTTGGTTTGACGCTTTGGTAAATTATATTTCAACCCTAGGTTATCCAGAAGACAAAAATAATTTTGAGAAATTTTGGATAAATGGAAATCCAACTCAATACTGTGGTAAAGACAACTTACGAATGCAATCAGCTATGTGGCAAGCTATGCTTTTGGCGGCAGGGTTACCTCATTCGCACCAGATTGTTATCAACGGATTTTTTACCGGTGAAGGAGGGGTAAAAATGTCAAAATCTATAGGTAATGCGGTTAATCCTTACGATGTAGTGGAAGAGTATGGAGCAGAAGCTTTGCGATATTTTGTTTGTGCTGAAGTATCAATGTTCGAAGATAGTCCGGTATCAATGGATTTAATTAAACAAGCGTACAATGCGAAATTGGCAAATGGATTGGGTAATCTGGTTTCGCGGATAATGAAAATGGCACAAGATAATTTGGACAGTCCAGTAGAGATTCCTGAACGAGAAGATTTTTCAAAATATTTTGATTTGATAAATAATTTTGAGATAGGAAAAGCAACAAATATAATTTGGCAGGAAATTTCTGTACTTGATTTGCTAATCCAAGATAAAAAACCATTTAAACTTGTGAAGGAGAATCCGGAAGAAGGAAAAAAGATAATAGAAGAATTGGTTGTTAAATTGTATTCAATAGCTAGAAAACTGAACCCAATTTTACCGGAAACTTCAGCAAAAATAAAAGAACTCATCAAACAAAACAAAATGCCAGCAAAACCTTTGTTTGCCAGAAAAGATTAAATGAAATACATAGACATACATTGCCACCTTGATTTTTCTGATTATGATTCCGATAGGGAAGAAATTTTGGTGCAGATGAAAGAAAAAGAGATCGGGGCTATAACAATAGGGGCTGATCTGGAAAGTTCAAAAAGGGCGGTTAAGATTGCAGAACAAAATGAAAATATTTGGGCAACAATTGGGGCTCATCCAGAAGATTTAAATCTGTTTGATGAAAAAGAATTTGAAAAATTAGTTACAAGTTCGAAAGTGGTTGGGATAGGGGAATGTGGATTAGATTACTTTGCCCCGCGAAGCTCGAGTGGAGCGAGAAGCGAAGTGGGGTTTTCAGACAAAGCTATGCAAAAAACACTTTTTGAATCTCAAATTCAATTTGCTTTAAAACACGACAAACCTTTAATGCTTCATTGTCGGGATGCTTATAATGACACCTTAGAAATTTTGGAAAATTATAAAAAGGCCGGAGGTCCCGAAGCTGCAAAGCTGAGGGGCAACCTTCACTTTTTTGCTGGAGATGTTTCAATAGCTAAAAAATTTTTAGATTTAGAATTTACAATGTCTTTTACGGGGGTTATAACTTTCACTCACGATTATGACGAAGTTATAAAATATATTCCCCAAGATTCAATAGTGTCTGAAACAGACGCGCCTTTTGTTGCCCCCGTTCCCCACAGGGGGAAAAGAAACGAACCAGTTTATGTAATAGAGATGGTTAAAAAAATGGCTGAAATAAGGGGAGAAGATATGAATACTTTAAATAATGCAATTATCAACAATGCCAAGAGAGTATTTGGCATATAGTGATATACTATATTTGTAGCATTAACATTAATTATTTTATATGAAACACAAATTATCTATTTTATTTTTAGGCGCATCACTTATTTTCTTGTCGTCTTTTGTGTCAGTAGCGACCGCACAAACAGCCA
>ERZ1292629.4075-Hain-H43-01um-R1-4075-length-10888-cov-35_pt1 | contig 10888 bp, 10 predicted proteins | sample MGYA00564399_ERZ1292629 | MGnify/ENA primary metagenome ERZ1292629 (study PRJEB36523, sample SAMEA6512636) | groundwater metagenome | collected 2019-01-08 | study: AquaDiva: Metagenomics assemblies of 32 groundwater samples | reverse complement strand
TGCGGGTAGCGGCTCGACTCCACATCCCGTTTCGCACTCTTGACGCTAGTGCCGAGTACAAGAAAAGTGTGATTGATTATTTAATTTCAGAATACAAAGCCGGACGAACGCCGAACCCGGACGTGATGTGTAATAAAGAAGTGAAGTTCGGCGCGTTTTATCGTTACGCCATGGAGAGTGGTGCTGATGCAATCGCGATGGGGCATTATCGTTCTGGCGAAAAAGACCAGAGTTATTTTCTCTGGGCGGTGCCGAAAGATATTTTGAACACAACTATTTTTCCAGTAGGAAATTTAGAGAAAAGCGAAGTAAGGAAGCTCGCAAAAAAATTCAACTTGCCCGTTGCAGAAAAAAAGGACAGTCAGGGCGTATGCTTTCTCGGCGCCGTTTCGGTCAAAGAGTTTCTAGAAAAAGAGCTGGGGAACGATAATCCGGCGCTTTTATACACTATCGGTCAGAGAGCTTCTCTTCCGGACGGTCCGTGGTATGTGGTCGGGAAAGACGTGGAGAATAAAAAATTAACAGTAAGCAGGAACAGGAAACAGAAATCAGTTACAGAAATAAAATTCAGAGACCCAAATTGGTTCAGTGAGCCGACGAATGTCCTTGAAGCACAGTACAGATATCGCGGGCCGAAAATTCTCGGCCGTGTCCATGACAATAAGTTTGTTAGCGATAAGCCGTTTCCCGATACTCCAGCTCCCGGCCAGTCAGTTGTCTTCTATCAGAACAATCGCCTTATTGGCGGAGGGATTATCGCGTAGGTGGCCTGCCCCGTTGGACAGATTTTTTGTCCAATGGGGTGGTATCATTACCTCATGAGCCACAAACGACTCCTGATTTCCTCTGCCATAATCGCGTTCGTAGTTCTTATCTCGTTTTCGCTTTCAGTGCCACATACTCGCGATATTGCACAAAAACCGCTGTCCGCAGCCGTGACAGAGAACGTTCCTGTCGTTACATTGCGCGATGCGTTTAAAAAGGGTTTACATACGATTTCCGGCTCACTTCAAGTTCCAAACGCGTGCACTGCCGTCAGCGCTTCGGCCACTCTCGCGGGCAATGCTTCAAGTACGGAGGGCATGCCTGCGCAGGCAGGCATACTGGTGGCAATTTCTGCACAGCCCGATTCGGGAGTTTGTCTTCAGTTGTCTACTCAAGCAAATTTCCAGACGACTATTTCGGCGCCTGCAAATCTGCCATTCACGGTAACAGTGAACGGTTCTGAAGCGACTGTCGCTCCATCATGACTAAACAACTAACCATCGTTAAAGCAGACGGAGCAGAAGAAGTTTTTGACCCCGAGCGGCTCGTCTTATCGCTTGAACGCTCCGGCGCCGGCGAATTTACTGCAAAACGCATATCAAAAGTAATTACCGATACAGTCGCACCGGGTACTTCATCAAAAGAAATTTATACGCGCGCCTTCGCGCTCCTGCGCAGAGAGGCGCGCCCTATTGCCGCCCGCTACGCGCTTCGGAGGGCTCTATTAGAACTCGGCCCGTCGGGACATCCGTTTGAAGATTTTATTTCGCACCTCTATCGCAAGGAAGGATGGCAGGTTGAAACGCGCAAAGTAATACAAGGAAAGTGCGTATATCATGAAGTTGATTTCTATGCGTCGCATCCGGAACAGAATGTATATCTGGCCGCTGAACTCAAATATCACAACGACCCCGGCTATAAAACGGATTTAAAAGTCGCTCTCTATGTGAAGAGCCGTTTTGACGACATTTTTGCCTGTAACGAGCAGTTGCGTTCGTGCCCGATTGACCGCGGTATTCTGGTTACCAATACGAAATTTACTTCAGAAGCGATAGCATATGCCGAGTGTTCGGGCGTAGAACTCTTGGGCTGGGGCTATCCGTCAAATGACAATCTTCTCATGCGCATGAGCCGTGCGAAAGTGTATCCGATTACCGCTCTTACCGGACTTTCACGCGCCGAAAAACGGCTTTTGATTGAAAACGGCGCGATTTCCGTTGATAAAATCGTATCGGACCGCCGATTGCTTGACCCTCTGCACCTTTCAAGCGGGCGAGTTGGGGAGATTCTTGCAGAAGCTGAAGGTCTTCTAAGTATCTAATTAACGCCAAGAGCTTTTTTAAATTCTTCCATATCATTAAAGTGGTGTTTGACACCTTTAATTTCTTGATAGTCTTCGTGCCCCTTGCCGGCGCAAAGTATTATGTCCCTTTTCTGTGCTAATTTAATTCCCTCTAAAATTGCTTCGCGGCGATTTGAAATTGTTTTTACTTTTTTTAAGTCCTCGTCAGACAAGCCGCTTTTCATTTGTTCAAGAATCTTTTCCGGGTCTTCACTTCTTGGATTATCCGAAGTAAAAATCGCGATATCAGAGAGCATGGCCCCAATATTGCCCATCACTCTGCGTTTCATCGGGTCGCGGTCGCCGCCGCAGCCGAAAACCGAAATAACTTTTGAACCGGCAAATGTTCTGACAGCTTTCAACACGTTTTCTAACGCATCAGGCGTGTGAGCGTAATCTACAATAACCATAACTCCGTTTGGAGAAATAAAATGCTGAAATCTTCCAATCGGCGGTTCTATGTCTTTTAAAATTATATTGACTTTCTCCGTATCAAAACCAAGCAAGTTACTTGCGCCCCAGACCGCGAGCAGATTGTAAGCGTTGAATTTTCCCAATAGTTTTGAGTTAATGCCCGTTCCATTAAAGACTATGTCCAAACCGTCAAATTTCATTTTTTTTATTTCTCCATGAAAATCCTCGTTCTCGTTAAATCCGTAAGAAAATTTATCCGCTTTTATTCCCTGAAGCATTTTATTTCCGTATTCGTTATCGGTATTAGAAAGAGCAAAAGCTCCAGCCGGAAGCATTTTAAAGAATTTCTTTTTGGCCCCAAGATAGTTCTCAAAGCTTTTATGATAGTCCAAATGGTCGTGCGTTAAATTGGTAAAAATCCCGCCGATAAAATGCACTCCCAGCACGCGATTTTGGTCAAGCGCGTGAGAAGAGACTTCCATAAAAACGTATTTACATCCCGCGCCCGCCATTTCCCTGAAAAGTTTGTTTAAAGAAATGGGGTCAGGGGTAGTATGCGTAGTCGGTCTAACTTTTCCTGCAATGATATTCTCTACGGTAGAAATAAGTCCCGCTTTATATCCAAGTTTTGTCGCGATTCTGTATAGCAAGGTAGCCGTTGTCGTCTTACCATTCGTTCCTGTAATTCCGACGACACTAAGACCGCGAGAAGGGAAGCGGTACCAGACTGCTCCAATACAAGCAAGAAAATAATGATAATAGGGCTGGAGTGCGGTAAAGAGCGCCTTAGGCAAGAGTCGTTTAATCGTTTCAAGTAATTTTTCCATGCGTGTTATAGTAGCTTATCATGTGTGGAATCGCAGGAATAATAGGTCGTTCCGAAACTCCAAAAGAGGCTCTTGACGAGATGCTCAATCGCATTGTTCATCGCGGTCCTGATGACTCCGGAACATACGTTGACGCTGATATCGCTCTCGGGATGAGGCGGTTGAGCATCATTGACGTAGAGGGCGGGAAACAGCCGATTTCTTCAGAAGATGGCTCGCTCATCATAGTTTTCAACGGAGAAATTTATAATTTTAAAGAGCTGCGGGAAGAATTGCTCAAAAACGGCCATACATTTAAAACAAACACAGATACAGAAGTAATTTTGCATTTGTATGAAGAGAAGGGAGAAGATGTTGTGAAAGAGCTTCGCGGAATGTTCACTTTTATTATTTATGATATGAAGAAGGGAAAAGTATTTGTCGCTCGCGACTTCTTCGGCATTAAGCCTCTCTATTATTTGAAAAAAGACGGCGCGATAATCGCGCTGGCATCCGAGATTAAAAGTCTGCTCTCGTTGCCGGAATATAAGAAAGAAATAAACGAAGAGGCGATTTTTCATTATCTCTCGTATCAATACAATCCGCTCAAAGAAACTTTCTTCAAAAACATTTATAAATTACCACCAGCAACATATTTAATTATAGACGCAAAAACGGGAAAATTTGAGGAAAAGAAATATTGGAACTTCTCGTTTAATCAGGATGAAAATATGCAGGAAAAAACTGGTACGGAAAAACTCTTACGAACTCTTGTTGATTCAGTACAGCACCATCTTATAAGCGATGTGCCGCTCGGAGCGTTCTTAAGCGGGGGAATAGACAGCGCGCTTATTGTCGGGGCCATACGGAAAGTGCATCCGAACGGCGAACTTAAAACTTTTACAATCGGCTCAAAAGAAATAAACGAATTTGCAGAAGCCAAAGAACAGGCGGATGTTCTTAAAACGACGCACACAGAAATTTTGTTAAATCCGGATGAATATTTTGCAGAATTGCCCCAAATAGCATGGCACTTTGACGAACCGGTCGCAGATCCGTCCGCTGTCGCTCTTTATTTTCTCGCGCGCGAGACCAGTAAGCATGTGAAGGTCGTCCTTTCAGGCGAAGGAGCCGACGAGCTTTTCGGCGGATACGGTATCTATCGCGAGCCATTCTCTCTTGCGAAGTTCAACCGCGTGCCGAAAGTTTTGCGCTCGCTGATTCTTCTTCTCACGCGCCTTCCGATAAACGCGCGGGGATTCAATTTCTTGCGCCGATATCAGAAAAAACTTGAGGAAAGATACATAGGGAACGCGCATATATTTTCTACAAAAGAAGCAGAGGAAATTTGGAGAGGGAAGCTATATGCGCGGATGAACCTTGACACTTTTTATCACCAAGCAAAAAATTGTTCCGATTCAGAGAAGATGCAATTTATAGACATTAATACTTGGCTCCCCGGAGATATTTTGGCAAAAGCGGACAAGATGACGATGGCGCATTCTTTGGAACTTCGTGTGCCGTTTTTAGATAAAGAGGTCGCCAATTTCGCCAGCACTATTCCAGACGGCCTTAAATATAAAAATGGCACGACGAAATATTTACTGCGCAAAGCGTCAGAAGGCCTAGTGCCGAAAACCACTCAAAAACGCAAGAAATTGGGTTTCCCGGTGCCGCTTGCGCAGTGGCTACGCTCGCGCACTGATTGGCAAAAAAAACTCCTCGCGCACTCGTTCATTACGTCGCGTTTCAATATAAAAATAATTAAAAAGCTTATTGATGCCCACGTTGCTGGCAGGGCTAATAACGCGCGCAAGCTTTTTATATTTATTATGCTCGCCGCGTGGTACGATGCATTTTATGGTGGTAACAAGTAAAAAAAGATACGGAAATCTGCCGTTTGATTCTGCATCTGCAGAGCCGTTTAAAATAAGCAGAACCAAACTGGATACTTTCATAGAGTGCCAGCGCTGTGCCTTTTTGGACCTGAAATTTGGCGTGAAGCGTCCATCAATGCCGGCATTTACGCTGAATAACGCAGTGGATGAGTTATTGAAGAGGGAATTTGACATACACAGAGCAAATAAATCTCAACACCCACTTCTGGCTAAATACGGCCTTGACGCCGTGCCGTTAGATGATGAAAGAATGGACGAGTGGCGTGACGCACTTCGGCGCGGAATCCAGTACCACCATCTGCCGACAAACATTCTCGTGCGTGGAGGTATAGACGACGTGTGGGTAAATCCGGAAGGAGAATTGATAATAGTTGACTATAAAGCTACCAGCAAGAAAATCGGCCCAAGCTCCGAAGATGATTTATATGACTCATACAAGAAGCAAATGGAAGTGTATCAGTGGCTTTTTAGAAAAAATGATTTCAATGTCTCTCCGACAGGCTACTTTGTATACGTGAATGGCAAGTCTGACGCAAAAGCGTTTGACGGAAAACTAGAATTTGATGTTAAACTTATCCCGTACGCTGGTAGCGACACGTGGGTTGAACCGGCGATTTTTGATTTGAAAGAGATGTTGTTAAGCGATGTCATACCGCCGATAGGCGTCTCATTTGGCGGCGGCCCATGCGAATACTGCACCTATCGTGAATCCGCCGGCAAAACACTCCTCGCCGTTCACCAAAACAAAAAACTTGACAAGTAGCCAGAGCACGTAGTATACTTTTGTTCAGAAACATTAACCCGGCTCTTTGTCATTGGGCCACAACCCGGAGGTATCTAATCATGTTGAGAAAAGAAACGCTGTCTGTTGGATTTGCGTGCGCCCTTGGCGCATTCATAGGCGCTTTCGTCGCACTTGAAATCGCAACTCGCTTCGCGTACGGCTCGTGGTTCTGGGGCATTGGCGCGTTGGTTGGAGGCCTTGTCGCATACTGCGCGGTAGACTTTCGTCACTTCTGCGCCGGGATCGCTAACTCATATCACAAAACCATCGTCTGGCGGCCGCATGTTGAGTGGTGGAAAACATATCTCATGTGTGCTTGCACCATCGCAATGTTGCTCACAAGCGCGATGGTCGTGGCACTATTCTTTTCCCTTCTTTCCGATGAGGAATTCCACGGCCTTTCCACTGGCGGTTCCATCTCGATTGCTGTATTCATTGGGTTGCTCGCACTTGTTTTCGGACGGGAGGATGTTCCATCCTATAACAAGTATTCGGATACCACCGAAACCTATCATCAGAAACTTTTGATCGTACGAAGACAGGCCACAAGGCAGGTGTTTCATCTGAGTCCTATCGGGTTGATATATAATCTTGCGAGAGGACTGTCATTTGTTTCTACATTGTTTTGGACAAACAAGATGAAAATGGTTCGCGGCATTGCCGCAGCAGTCAGCTTTACCGTGCTGAAGGTTAAGCAGTTTGCAGTCGACGCGTTCCACTACGTCCATTCTGAACGGCGGAAGATCTGTTTCGTGGATGCAGCTCTAGGTGCCACCGCAGGCTACTTTCTCGGAAGTGCTATCGCCGGTGCGATGATCGGAGCGATCCTAGGCGTCGTCAACTACGAGGTCGTCTCGGTCAGGTGGCTCAAGATCGTCCCTGCCAAGGCGAAGTAACGGGTCGGCAATAAGCTCTTTCAGCCGCGTGCGGTTCTGGTGAAAGCCGGAGCCCGCGCGGTTTTTATTTTTTGTTTCGCACATATCAAATGTATACCACGGTCGTGGGTTTAATTTGATATCCCAATTCTACATAGGATAGGACTGTCCTATGTATTACTGCTATCCAAGACTTGGTGCTATAGCGTCAACTTGTGGATGGTTACCGATTTTGTCTGAGGGCGTATACTTAATACATGAAGAAGAATTTGTTTGCCGGGCGCGTGCTGGACAACGAGTCGCTCATCGCGTATCTGAAAGAGACCGGAGCGATACGGACGGCGGCGGTGGAAGACGCGTTCCGCGCGATTGACCGCGCGCGGTTCGTGCGCGAAGCATCAAAGCGCAATGCATATCTAGATACCGCATTGCCTATAGGCGAGGGACAGACTATTTCTCAACCGACGGTTGTTGCATTGTGCCTGGAATGGCTTGGGGTACAAAAAGGCGACCGCGTGCTGGATGTCGGAAGCGGGTCGGGCTGGACGACGGCACTGCTGGCGCACCTTGTCGGCCCGACCGGTGAGGTAATAGGCATAGAGCGCATTCCGGAACTCGTTTCGTTCGGTTCTGCAAATCTTGCAAAGTATGATTACCAGCATGCACACATTGAGATGGCCGGACAAGAACTCGGCAAACGCGAGGCCGCGCCCTACGACCGCATTCTTGTTTCGGCTGCGGCTGAAGAGATTCCAGATGCGCTCAATGCCCAACTCGCAGACGGCGGGCGAATGGTCATCCCGATACGGAATGCTATTTGTGTTGTGGAGCGTTCTGGCGACAAGTTCAAGACCGTCTGTCACGAAGGCTTCGTGTTCGTTCCGCTCATCACCTAATATTATGCAAGTGAAAATAGAGCCGTCGTGGGGGGAAAAATTGAAAAGCGAGTTTGAAAGGGAATATTTTGCTGATTTAACTGCGTTTGTAAAAAAAGAATATAAAGAGGACGTAGTATACCCGGCACAGAAGAATATTTTTCGCGCGTTTGACTTGTGTCCGTTTAATAAAGTAAAAGTCGTGATACTGGGGCAGGACCCCTACCACGGCGCGAAGCAGGCGAATGGCCTCGCCTTCGCCGTAGAAGATTCACAGACTGTGCCACCGTCTCTACAAAATATATTTAAAGAAATCGCGAGCGATTTGGGCAAACCGCTCGTACACACATCAGGAGACTTAACGCGCTGGGCGGAACAGGGTGTTTTGTTATTGAATGCGACACTAACTGTCCGCGCGCATAACGCCGGTTCGCACCAAGGCAAGGGCTGGGAGCAGTTTACCGATGCGGTTATTCGCGCGCTCTCAGAAGAGCGCGCGGACATCGTCTTTATCCTCTGGGGTAATTATGCCAAATCAAAAGGCGCGCATATAGACAGAACGAAACATCTCGTGCTGGAGGCACCGCATCCTTCGCCCTTCTCCGCAAACAGTGGCTTCTTCGGCTGTAAGCATTTCAGCAAAGCAAACGAGTATCTCATCGCTCATAACCAAACCCCGATTTACTGGCTCTAAATCACTTTACCTTAACGCGTCCTATAGGCTCTACTAAGGTAAACCTATTTTTATTTTTTTATTCAACAACACTGCTACTTATTAAAATGTGCTATATTTGGCGAGTTATGAAGCGCAAGAAATATACGAAAGCCGATTTTGCATGGACAAAATGGACAGAAAAGGATTTCAGACGCATTGTGGCGGACATAATTCTCCGTAAAAAAGAGTCATATGCCGCAATACGAGCAATCCCCGCAGACAAACGTACTTTTGAAAACACGGTCTATGCTCTGGAGACATCCGACGACCAAGCGTCCGATGAAATGAGCCGAATCGGAATTCTGAAGGAAGTAAGCCCGAATCCCAAAATCCGTGCGGCCTCTGCGAAGGTAATTGAGGGATTGCAAAAAAAATATGTGGAAATCGAATATGACCCGCGAATGTACGCGGCGTTAAAAGAGTACGCGAAGAAAAAAGAAAAGCTAAAGGGTCCGGAAAAGCTCTTATTTGAAGACATCATGAAAGGGTATGCGCGCATGGGTTTCGACTTGCCTAAAGCAGGGCTCGCGAAGTTGAAGGCGAATATTAAAATGCTTGGTAAACTTGGTCTCAAATTTGATCGAAATCTAAATGAGTACAAGGACCATATTCTGGTTACAGATGCAGAACTAGACGGACTCCCCTCTAGCTACAGAGCCAACCTGACGAAGGTTGATGAGAAATACAAAGTAACGCTAGCGTATCCAGACGTTTTCCCGTTTATGGCCGGAGCACACGACGAAGAGAAAAGGCGAGAGCTACTTGAAAAATTTGTTCGCAAGGGCGGTGTTGAAAATGTTGCAATTCTTAAAAAAATGTTCAGCCTGCGCACAGAGAACGCACGACTGCTCGGATACAAGACCCACGCGGACTACCAGACAGAATTAAGGATGGCGAAGTCTGCCAAGAATGTATGGAATTTTATCAGAGATCTTGAGAGGCGGACCAAGAAACGCGCGGCGCAGGACCTTTCTATGCTTAAGTCTGACAAACGGCGCCGTACGGGCGATGCAAGAGCTGTTCTTGGCGCACACGACGTCGCATATCTCTTCAAGCAAATAAGAAAAGAGAAATTTGATATTGATTCTGATGTGGTTAAAGAGTATTTCCCATTTGAACACGTTAAGCAAGCAACGCTAGATGCATATCAAAAATTACTCGGGGTCGTCTTCAGGCGGCATTTGGATGTAAAATTGTGGCATCAGGACGCGCAAGTTTATGATGTATGCGATAAGTCCGGCGATTACCTCTCAACGTTTATTCTTGACTTGTATCCGCGAGAAGGGAAATATGGTCACGCCTGCGCATCTGAAATTACTTACGGCCGTCAAGAAGGAAATGAATACCGTGCGCCACTCGCCGCAATGCTCGCAAATTTCCCGAAGCCAAGCGCAGAAAACCCGTCGCTGATGAGTCACGGAGAAGTGGAGACATTTTTCCATGAATTTGGGCACATCATGCACTTCACGCTCACTAAAGCGCGCTATAGAGCACAGTCCGGCTTTAGCGTAGCAATGGATTTCGTAGAAGCGCCGTCGCAAATGTTGGAAAATTGGGTATGGGACGCCGGGATGCTCACACGCCTTTCAAAGCATTATAAGACTGGTCGTTCGATGCCAAAGGATTTAATAAAGAGAATTATCGATGCGCGCCTCTTCGGCGAAGCGTGGAGCGTGCGAAGTCAGCTGGTGCTAGCATCGCTTGACCTTATTATACACACGAAAGGTACTAAAGACCCGGTAGCATTATATGCAGAACTAGACAAAAAACTTATGGGAATAACGCCGCCCAAACGGCAACTATGGATTGCTGGTTTCGGACACATTGCGCACGGGTATGATGCGGGTTATTACGGATACCTCTGGTCTCGTGTTTACGCCGAAGATATGTTCAGCCGCTTTAAGAAAGAGGGAGTGCTTAACCCGAAAACTGGCCGCGATTACCGGCACTGGATTTTAGAAAAAGGCTCTAGTATGGAAGAAATAGACCTCGTGCGCGGATTCTTAAACCGCAGGCCGAATAACAAAGCATTTCTCAAATCAATTGGCGCATAAATTGTGCTATCTTTTTAGACATGACCCCCATTAGAAAGCTCAAAGGCTCGCGTTCAAACGGGGCAAGCGTCAATGAGGTGAGGAGCAAATATTTGGCGTTTTTTAAGGCACGCGGACACGCGGTGATACCGAGCGCGTCTATCGTGCCTGAAAATGACCCAACTACGCTCTTCACGAGTAGCGGGATGCAGCCGCTCGTGCCGTACCTCTTAGGCCAAGAACATCCGGAAGGGAAACGCCTATGCAATTCTCAACTATCATTTCGTGCCGGAGATATAGAAGAGGTAGGAGATAACAGACATACTACATTTTTTGAAATGCTGGGGAACTGGTCTCTCGGCGATTATTTTAAAAAAGAAC
>ERZ1292629.4074-Hain-H43-01um-R1-4074-length-10894-cov-6_pt1 | contig 10894 bp, 9 predicted proteins | sample MGYA00564399_ERZ1292629 | MGnify/ENA primary metagenome ERZ1292629 (study PRJEB36523, sample SAMEA6512636) | groundwater metagenome | collected 2019-01-08 | study: AquaDiva: Metagenomics assemblies of 32 groundwater samples | reverse complement strand
AAATTCTTCAAATCGTTCTTCTTTTTTAGGAATAAGCTCTTTGTTAATTGGGAGGGCAAAAATAAACTTTGAGCCTTTATTCTCTTCCGACTCTACTCGTATAGTGCCGCCATGATTTTTGACAATATTGCTTACAATAAAAAGCCCGAGTCCGGTTCCCTGTGTCTCCATTCTAACTACATTGTCGCCACGGAAAAATTTTGTAAATACTCTGTTCAGCTGACCTTGCGGTATTCCAACTCCATTATCAGAAACAGTAGTTTCTACAAATTCTCCATTTATGCTAATTGACACTTGAATAGTGCCGCCCATATTTGAATATTTTAATGCGTTGTCCAATAAATTTTGAATAACAATATCAATTTTTCCAGTATCAATATTAAGAAAAGGTATTGGTTGATCTGGTAAATTAAATTTAACAATCATTTGTGCGGCATCTGCCTCTTGTTTGTAACGATCTATAAATTGCTTTATGTACTCAATATAATCCATGGGTGTAAATACATACCCAAAACGCCCTTCTTCAATGCGCGCTGCATTTAAAAGATCATTAACCAATTTAATCATATGCTCGTTTATCTGATATCCTCGCTCAAGAAACTCTGCTTGCTGTGAAGTAATTGGTCCAACATCTCCATCAATAATCATCCGAAATGTCCATTTGAATGCGGATAGAGGAGTTCTTAATTGATGAGCCGCAATAGAAATAAATTCTGATTTCAGTTGTGCTATCAATCTTTCTCTTGATTGTTGCTCTTGCAATTTTTCAAGCATCGCATTAAACGCTTCCGTCAATTCTCCAATCTCATCATTTGTAGTAACCTTAAGGCGATATTGTAATTTTCCAACACCAACAAGACGAGTAAGTTCTAACAATCTTTGGAGAGGCCGCAATACAGAATTTGAAGTAATGCTTGCAATAAAAATAACAACCATTATAGCAAGAAGAAAAATCAAACCAACCTCAATAATAAGAACATCTTGAATAGTACTTGCCTTTTCAATTGGTAAAAAATTAATAACAGAGCTCCAATATACTAACGTTGTTAACACTACATATATTGTAATTGGAGTAAGAGATAAAATTAAAAATGCACCAACTAATTTGCTAAAAAGAGACCGTCTTGTCCATGATTTGGTCTTCGAAAAAATCGGCAACATATTCACAGTTTCGTCTCTAAAAGGATTTTGTTGTTCTGTGGATTTTGTTTCTGTATTCATAATTAAAAATACTATGTGGCATTATTAAATGGTGGTATTGCTTTCTAAAAAATACTGTTCGTTCTGCAAATCTTCTTCTAGAATAATTAAATATGCAAACAAAAAAGAACTTGCATATAATATTCTAAATACAACTAAAGGCCAATCAATAATAATTTTTGATTGGTCAATTGCGCCCAAACCAACATAAATCAAAAGAGGGATAGAATACAAAAACTGATACAATGAATCATTTATATTGTTTGTTTCCCGTCTAAATAAATATGTCCATATATCATAAAGAATTAATCCGATTATTAAAATTATTTGTGACGCAAAAATTCCCAGAGAAACAAAATTGATTGATACATCTGCAGAAAAATCTGTTATGCGAATCTCGCTAATACCTTCAGGCAATAATACAAAATAAAGCGCGATAAACGCTAATATAGTTGATAAAATGGAAAGAATACTTGCCACCCATTTTTGTTTAAAAAGCCTTAAACTCAAATAATATAAAAGTGGCGGACCAGTAAAGAAAATTGCGCCTTCGATAGCAATGTCTCCAATATAAATACCTAACCCGGCATACCCAATGGAAATAAAAAAATATCGAATTGCAACCATAATCCAAACCAACATGGTAAAAAACCAGAACCAAGTATAAGCGCGGCGCGTTATATCAAGACGATTCCATCTGCGAAATAAAAAAATTGTAAACAAAAAAGCTACAACCGCCACACTCATACTAACCAATGAATTAAAAAATATTCCTACAAGAAATGTTTGGTTCATATATTAATTTTTACGTTCTTTAATCACTAAATATTGTTCATTATCGCTGTCTTCGTGCGACATAACAACATATACAAACAAAAATGATGTGCTATACAGCACTCGAAAAACAACCAATGGCCAACCAATAAAAATTTTTGATTGATCAATGGTGCCAAGCAATAAATACACAATAAGCGCCATAGAATTAAGCGCGCGATACTTTTCAATCAAGATTTTATTCTGATACCAAATGCGAAAATGCAAAATAACATCGTATGCCAATAATGATAGTAAAATAAGAATTTGTGCTCCAAAAATATAGAATAGTTTGCGACTAATAACAGCGTCTGCTGAAAAATAATTTATCTGCGGAGTGGTAACACCAAGTGGATTCAACAATAATGCAAAAGACCAGATAGTCAACAACAGTGACGGTACAGCAAACATACACGTCGCGTATGATTTCAATTGTAATGTTCGTATACCGACAAAGTAAAAAAGAATTGGGCCTCCCAAAAATACGAATATTTGAGTAACAATACTAAGCTGATGTTCAAGTATAGAATTCTCATATCCAAATGATACCAACACATACCTTATCATTGATGTTGTCCAAACAAAACAAGTAAAAAGCCAAAAAATTACATATGCTTTCATTGCATTGTCCAATGACGCCCATCTTCGTAAAAAGAAAATGACTAGAGCAAGAGCTGAAACAACAACAATCAGCTCCACAAACGAGGTAAATAAAAGCCCGATGCGTGGTATTTCTGACAATGACATAAATTTATTATATCATTTTATTATTAAGATTAAAATCAAATGTTTCTACAAAATGTTTTTCGGTGGATATCAGAAAGCCCAAGTTTGCGAACAAGCTCGCAATGAAGATTTGTGCCATAACCCTTGTGCAGATCAAATCGATATTCTGGAAATTTATTATGATATCTTACCATCGTTTTATCGCGATATATTTTTGCTATTATAGACGCGGCGGCAATAATTGGTATTTTTTCGTCTCCTTTTATAATTGTTTTTTGATTTAAATAAACTCGAGGCGCGCAGAGACCACCATCAAGCAAAATTTTGTAATTGGAAGTCCGATTTCCTATTGGAAGTCGGACTTCCAATCTGCGCAAACACGTACTAACAGCATGCCTTGCCGCGCGCGAAATACCTACATTATCAATTGTTTTTGGGCCGACAGATGCTACCACACACCAAATGGATGTCCGATGTCCATTATCATTTAAAAGCTTATCGCGCCATTTTTCGCGTTTTTTTACAGAAAGTTTTTTAGAATCTTTAATACCACAAAGCGTCTTTCTTAATTTGTGGCTTTTAATTTTAAATTGTGCGTTTGCTATCACCGCCACAACGCCAACCGTAATCGGCCCCGCTAACGGCCCCCGCCCCACTTCATCTACACCTATGATGTATCTCATATCAACATCATATCATAAATTTGTCCATGTTTTATTATAAAAAATTTTTTATATAATAAGATATGTCATTTGTTCATCTTCACACCCACTCGCACTATTCACTTTTGGATGGACTAGCAAAAATACCGGAGCTTGTTAAGCGCGCCAAAGAGCTTGGCATGCCGGCTTTGGCGTTGACTGATCACGGCAATATGTACGGCGCCATAGAATTTTATAAAACGGCAATCAAAGCTGGCATAAAGCCAATTATCGGAATAGAAGCATATATGGCTGAAGGCTCGCTATATGAAAAAAATTTTGGCACAGATGATAAGCGTTACCACATTATTTTGCTTGCAAAAAACCTTATCGGTTATAAAAACCTTGTAAAGCTCACAACCATAGCTCATTTGGATGGATTTTACTATAAACCGCGCATTGATAAATCTACTTTAAACAAATATAGCGATGGACTCATCGCGTTATCCGCTTGTATGAGTGGCGAGATTCCACGCGCGCTTCTCAATAACGACGAGTCAAAAGCTTTATCTGTTTTGCGAGAATATCAACAAATATTTCGAAACCGCTTTTATATTGAAATCGGTGCTCATCCAGGTATCCGGCGCCACAATGAACTTCGCAATATGCTTATTTCATTTGCCAAAAAATATTCTGTTCCGCTTGTTGCTACTCAAGACATTCATTATGTTTCGTCAGAAGACACATCTGCTCACGATGTGCTTCTTGCGGTACAAACCAACACAAAAATTGATGATGAGGACAGACTAACAATGAAAAACGATGATTTTTCTATGCGCTCGTCAGAGCAGATGATCCAGCTTTTCAGTGATGTGCCAGAAGCAATTGAAAATACTTTAAAAATAGCAAATGAATGCAACCTCACCATAGAGCTAGGAAAATTTCAAATACCACATTATACATTACCGCAAGGAGAAACCGCGTTTTCTTATCTTGAAAAATTATGTAACATTGGCATCCGCAAGCGATATGGAGAAATTATAAATGCGGAGATTCAGAAACGCCTTGCATATGAACTTGGGATCATTAAAAAGATGGGGTTTCTTGAATACTTTCTTGTTGTCTGGGATTTTGTGCGCTGGGCAAAAGAACAAAATATTGTTGTCGGTCCCGGTCGTGGATCTGCCGCCGGGTCAATTGCTTCTTATGCGCTCGGCATTACAGACATAGACCCAATTAAATATAATCTAATTTTTGAAAGATTTTTAAATCCGGATCGCATTGAGCCACCTGATATTGATCTTGATTTTGCAGATACCAGGAGAGATGAAGTTATAGAATATGTAACACAAAAATACGGTAAGGATCGGGTAGCACAAATAATTACATTTGGAACAATGGCGGCGCGCGCCGCCATTCGCGATGCTGGCCGTGCGCTTGGCATTTCTCTTTCACTTGCAGATCAGGTCGCGAAAATGATTCCGTTTAATCCAAATCAGGGCGAAAAAGAAGGATATTTAGCAAAGTGCCTCAAAAACGTAAGTGAGCTTAAATCAATCTATGAACAAAATCTGGACGCTCGAAGAATGCTTGACGCGGCTATGAAACTAGAAGGAGTGGTACGACATGCTTCTATACATGCATCTGGAGTATTAATTTCTCGCGAACCACTAACAGAAATTGTACCACTCCAACGAAGCGTCATACGCACCGACTCGATATCAGGCAGACACGAAACAGGTGCGCGGCAAGAAGCAATCATAGCTCAATATGATATGCATTCTGTTCTTGCAATAGGCCTTTTAAAAATGGATTTTTTGGGATTAAAAAACTTATCAATCATCGAACATACATTAAAATTAATCAAAGAGCGGCACGGCACTGAAATTAATATGCAAGCCTTGGATGTTAATGATCCCGAGCCATATAAAATGCTCCGCGAAGGTAAAACTGTTGGCGTATTTCAATTGGAAGGATCTGGTATGACAAAAAATTTAATTGATTTAAAACCAACCGGCATTGAAGATATAATCGCTATGATTTCTCTTTTTCGACCTGGTCCAATGGAACTAATTCCAACTTATATAGCGCGGAAACATGGAAAAGAAGAAATTAAATATATACACCCAAAACTTGAACAAATACTTTCTCCAACTTTCGGTGTTACTATTTATCAAGAACAGGTAATGCAAATTGCGCGGGATATTGCTGGATTTACCATGGCCGAAGCCGACACATTACGAAAAGCAATCGGCAAAAAAATCCGTAAGCTGCTAGAAGAACAAAAAGAAAAATTTGTCAGCCGCGCAATACAAAACGGCACAAAGCAAGAAATCGCAAAACAGCTTGGCGAACTTCTTGAGCCGTTCGCGCGTTACGGATTTAATAAGGCACATGCCGCCTCATACGCGCTTTTGGGCTTTCAAACTGCATATCTTAAATATTACTACCCTCTTGAATTTATGGTCTCTTTGTTTAATGCTGATCGTAAAGATAATGATCGTATAGCATTTTTAATAAAAGAAGCTGATGGATTTGGCATTTCCGTGCTCCCACCAACCATAAATCAAAGCGGGCGTGATTTTGCAGCGCCCAAAGATACACAAAACGAGATACGATTTGGGCTCGTTTCGATTAAAAATGTTGGCTCTGGCATTGTAGACGCAATTATTGAAGAACGTAGAAAAAATGGGCCCTTTACTAATCTTACAAATTTCCTGGAACGCATCACATCCAAAGATCTCAATAAAAAATCTCTTGAGGCGCTCGCATCAGCTGGCGCGCTAGATGAACTTGGCGAGCGCAAAGAAATACTGCTCAATATGGATAAAATATTAGAATTTGCTCGAGCGACGCAAAAAGCAAAAACAGAAAAACAAGAAAATCTTTTTAGCCTGATGATTGATACTGCGTCAATTCCAATGCTCAAATTAGAAAAAGTAGTGCCGGCGACACTCGAAGAAAAATTATTATGGGAAAAAGACTTGCTTGGAGTATATGTTTCTGGGCATCCACTTGATAAATTTAAAAAAACAAACGGAGCAATCATCGATACAGTCCAAATAGAAAAAATAAAGGCAATGCGAACAAATACCTTGGTAACAACCAATGTTTTAATTACAAACTTGCGGCGTATCACTACAAAAAAAGGAGATCCGATGATTTTTATGAAATTGCAAGATCAAACAGCAGAAATTGAAGCAGTGGTTTTCCCAAGAGTGTTTGAAGAATATCATCAGCTTCTTGCTGAAAATAAATGTATTGCTATTCGCGCCAAAGTCAGTGATCGCAATGGCACCATCTCTCTCATTGCCGAAAAAATTAAATTGATATAAAATTATTTCCCGCTTTTAATGCCTAGTTTTTTCTCAACAAGGCGCAAACGAGCAAGCGCGTCTTCAAACTCATCACGATATATAAAATGTTTGCGAATTTCAGAAACATCTCGTTCCATTGTGGACATTCGAGCTTCAAGATGGCCAAATCGTCGATCAACATTTTCTGCAAATTTACCAAAAGTGGCCTTGTCTATCATGGTATCAACAATCTGATCAAAACGCACATCTACTTGCTCAAAACGCACATCTACTTGTTCAAAACGCACATCTACTTGTTCAAAACGCTTGTCTACGCCGTCAAAGCCGTGTTTTACCATTACCGCCAAATCGTCAATTGTTGTTTTCTTCTTTGCCATTGATTGTATTATATACTTACTAGAAAGCTCGTCAAATATAAAACACAACATAAACTTGCCCACATAGTTTATGCAAGAACATGCTGTCCACAGTGCTAGAACATGATAAAATACTGTGTTAATATATTAATTATTCACAATATGAAATATAAAAAATATACATGGAATCAGTTTGATAGAGATGCAAAAATAATTGCATCACTATTACGCAAAAGTGGACGCAAATTTGATGGCGTTTACGGTCCAGCACGCGGAGGGCTTCCTTTGGCAGTAGTCATATCTCACGCACTCAATATTCCATTTTACAATAAGCCAAAAACAAAAAATACATTAATTGTTGACGACATCGCGGATAGCGGAAAAACTCTCAAACGTTATTCAAAAACACATTTCATTGTGACGCTCTTTTATCACTCACAAAGCAAATTTATCCCAACAATCTGGCTTCACAAAAAAGGAACAGAATGGATTTTGTTTCCGTGGGAATCTAACAAAACTTCAAAATAAATCCTATCAATCACGCAAAAAACCATGCCCGCTCTCGCACTCAAAATCCGCTCAGAAACTCATCTGCTTTCTTAGACGTAACCAACATTTCTTATTTGTTTTCCATCGGCAGATTTGGTTCCTCCACTGCAGGCAGGCTATGTTCGTGGTCGTGTTTGAAATCAAACGCGCCATTGTGCTTCCCATCCGTGCAATCACACGCTTCTAGCGTTTGCTGATGTTTTGGACAAGTAAGAGTCTGACAAACTCCCGGCTTATCCGATACTCCATTACATCCTCCAGTGCAAATATAGTGCGTCATATGTATTTAAATATTATCTAATAATAGTTGTATTATAGCATATATAAATTTGTGAAATCAATAAAAAACTGCTAGAATAAAATAATGAAAAATACGTCAGAAAATGCCGCAAATCAAATAGACGCTGTACGCCATTCTTTAGCGCATTTGTTGGCAATGGCGGTACTCAAAAAATTCCCCAAAGCAAAGCTTGGTATCGGGCCTGTAATTGAAAATGGATTTTATTATGATTTCTTGATACCCAGTCCTTTCACTCCAGACGATCTCAAAGAATTTCAGAAAGAGATGAAAAAACTCATTGGCGCACGACTTCCGATCGTCGGAGAAAAAGTCACACCACTCAAAGCTAAAAAAATCTTTGCTAATCAACCTTTTAAATTGGAGCTTATCAAAGATTTTGTGAAAGAAAAAAAATCTCTTACTATTTATGCAACCGGGGAGGCGCCTTCAGCTTTTACTGATTTGTGTCGCGGTGGTCACGTAAAAAATACTTCCGAAATTAATCCTGACGCATTTCAACTAACCACAATTGCCGGAGCTTATTGGAAAGGAGATGAAAAAAATAAACAGCTCCAAAGAATTTATGGCCTTGCGTTTGAGACAAAAAAAGAATTAAACGATTACCAAACAATGCTGGAGGAAGCCAAAAAGCGCGACCATAGAAAATTAGGACAAGATCTTGATCTTTTTACTTTTTCAGAATTAGTAGGATCAGGCCTTCCATTGTGGACACCAAAAGGAACAATATTACGCAATGTGCTGGATAATTTAGTATGGTCGCTCCGCAAAGAACGAGGATACCAACAAGTAGATATTCCCCACATCGCCAAAAAAGATCTTTATGAAAAAAGCGGGCACTGGGACAAATTTAAAGATGAACTGATGAAAATTACCACACGAGAAGGGCATATTTTTGCGATGAAACCCATGAATTGCCCTCATCATATTCAAATTTTTGTTCGAAAACAACATAGCTATCGTGATCTACCAATACGATTTGCGAACACTACAAAAGTTTATCGCGATGAACAGACTGGCGAACTTTCTGGACTTACCCGCGTGCGATCAATCACGCAAGATGACGCACATGTATTCTGCAGACTATCACAAATAAAAGAAGAAATGCTAAAAGCATGGAACATCATTGAAATATTCTACGGAAAAGTCGGTTTCAAACTAGATATGAGATTGTCATTTCACGACCCGAAAGAGTCAAAAAAATATCTTGGCACGCCAAAGATGTGGAATACCGCGGAAAATATTTTGCGCGACCTTGCAAAAGCAAAAAAAATTAAATATACGGAAGTTCCGGGAGAAGCGGCGTTTTATGGCCCAAAAATTGATTTTATCGCTACAGACTCTTTGGGTCGCGAGTGGCAAGTAGCAACTATCCAGCTTGATATGAATTTGCCGGAACGTTTTGATTTAAATTGTATAAATGAAAATGGAGAAAAAGAACGAATTGTTATGATTCACGTAGCAATTATGGGCTCCATTGAAAGATATTTGGCGGTTCTTATTGAACACTTTGCCGGAGCGTTTCCGTTTTGGCTTGCTCCAGCGCAGGTTGCGATACTGCCAATCAACGATAAAAACGAAAACTATATTAAAGAAATTGAAAAAATACTTGTTGGGAAAGATATTCGTTTTGAAATAGACAGACGAAATGAGTCTGTCGGCAAAAAAATCCGAGAAGCAGAAATACAAAAAATTCCGTTTGTTATTGTCATTGGCGATCGCGAAGCAGAAGCCAAAACAGTAGCGCTTCGCGAGCGCGGCAAAGGAGACTTGGGCGCAATGTCTATTGAAAATGCGATAGCAAAAATGCTGGGATAATTTTGGTATAAAAACTTCGTTGTATGAATAACTCTACGGAGCGCGACGGCGCGCCGCTCATTTGGGCGAGCCTAGCCAAGGGCGGGAGTATAGCAAATTTTCAGCAGAAAATTATGCGTGTTATGAACACAATGTAAGTTTTTATACCAAACAACAAGGTTTATGAAATCAATACCTTCGTCAAAAATAATTGTCATTGTAGGGTCAACGGCTTCTGGGAAGTCAGATTTGGGCGTGCGTATTGCCAAACAAATAAATGGTGAGATAATTTCCGCTGACTCGCGGCAAGTTTATAAAGGACTAGACATTGGCTCCGGAAAAATTACAAAAAAAGAAATGCGCGGTATTCCACACTATTGTTTAGATATCGCATCGCCAAAAAAAATTTTTACTGCAGAAAATTTTAAAAAATACGGGAGTTGGGCGTTGGAACAAATTACAAAAAAAGAAAAAATACCAATTATTGTTGGCGGAACCGGTTTTTATATTGATGTGCTTTTGGGGCGTATGCAAACTGCAAATGTGCCTCCAAATCCGAAGCTTCGTAAAAAACTTGAGAAAAAACATACCAAGCAATTATTTTTAGTGCTTAAAAAGCTAGATCCTGCGCGCGCAAAAACAATAGATAAAAATAATCCTCGTCGTCTTATTCGTGCCATTGAAATAGCAGTTATCATAAGACAGAACAACCCTTCACTCATTCTCGCCCGACCAGCGTCGGGCTCCGAGGTTTCGGCCTTTTTGTCCCTCCCAAAAGTCGGGAACCATGCCAAAAAAACCTCAAAATCCGTTCAGAGTTATTCTGTCTTATGGCTAGGAGTACAAAAATCACCTACTGAATTAAAAAAACGAATTCACACTCGCCTACTTAAAAGGCTTCCGGGAATTATTATAGAAGTACAGCGACTACACAAAAATGGATTATCTTGGAAACGAATGAATGAGCTTGGGCTTGAATATCGTTATGTATCGCTACACGTACAGGGAAAACTAAACTACAAACTAATGACTAATAAACTACAAACTGCTATTTGGCATTACGCAAAACGCCAGATGACATGGTTTCGTAGAAATAAAAAAATACATTGGATAAAATCTGAAAAAGAAGCACAAAAATTAATAAAACAATTTTTACAAAAATAAAAGAAAATATATTATATATTATCTAAATATTTT
>ERZ1292629.4072-Hain-H43-01um-R1-4072-length-10896-cov-14_pt1 | contig 10896 bp, 18 predicted proteins | sample MGYA00564399_ERZ1292629 | MGnify/ENA primary metagenome ERZ1292629 (study PRJEB36523, sample SAMEA6512636) | groundwater metagenome | collected 2019-01-08 | study: AquaDiva: Metagenomics assemblies of 32 groundwater samples | reverse complement strand
TAACGGCTTGGGCATTTTTTATTCTAATTAACATGTCGGAAATTGGATCGGTCATGCCAGTTTTGTCTAAATTTTAGAGCTACCTTGTAGCAAATAAAATTTAGCTACAAAAGTGAGCACCCCGTTAGATAATAATAATTCAACCTTGGTGTAAATAGGCGTGTGATTTTGATAATAATGATTTAACTCTTTTAACATCGTTGTGTATTTATCTAACGGGGTAAGGTTTTCTAGATCCCGACGCTTCTGTCGGGATAGAAAGCCCTTACCATGAGGCCTTTTTAAGACCGGGTATTTCACCCTTGGCGGCCAATTCTCTTAAACAAATCCGACAGATCCCAAAAGCCCTGATATAACCTCTCTTGCGGCCGCACTTCCAACACCTATTCAGTTTTCGGCTTGAATATTTTGGTTTTTTTTGCGCCCGCGCGATAACTGATTTTTTAGGCATAATTCGCTATCGCTCAAAGTTAAAATTAAAAGCTAAAAACGAAAAACACCGATATTCCTCTTGGATAATTTTAATCTTTGAACTGTTTTTAATTTTTACTTGAAGTTTTTCCTTTTTCATTTTTACTTTTTAGTTTGTAACGGAAAGCCGAGCTTTTTTAAAAATTCCAAACTCTTCTTTTTATCAGAACCGGAAATAACCGCCGTAAATTCAAAACCGAAAGTGTGCGAAGCGTCAGCCGTGGCTTCGGAAAAAATCGTATGGTCTTTAATGCCCACATTAAAATTCCCGTTGATATCCACTTTTGTTTCGTCCAACCCCCGAAAGTCCCTGGTTCGAGGGAAGGCCACATTTACGGCTTTTTCTAAAAAATCATACATCTTCTGGCCATGCAAAGTAACTTTAACGCCCAAGGGCATGCCGATTCTTGTCTTAAAAGAAGCGATGGCTTTTTTGGCCTTGGTAATCACCGGCTTCTGGCCGGTAATCGCGGTTATTTCAGCCGAAACCTTTTTAATCACATCCTCGGGCTTGGCGGCCTGAACCACAGCCCGTCCCAGACCAACATTGATCACCACACTTTTAATCTTAGGCAAAGCCAAAATATTATCAACCTTTAAGGATGATTGGAGTTCTTTCAAGAAAGCCCTATCTTTAATTTTTTCCCGTAATGATTTGTTCATTGACATTTCCTCAAAAAAATTCGCCAACCCTGATTGGGGATGGGGAACTGGCCCATACTATAACGCTTGGCCGCATTTTTTGCAAACTCTGGCTTTTTTGTCGCCGCCTAATTGATAACCCACCCGGGTGGTCTTAGCGCAATGCTTACAAATAACCATAACTTTGGAGGTGGCCAGAGGCATCGCTACCGAAATCATTTCACCTTTCTTTTCGGCTTGTTTAGAACGCACATGTTTTTTGAGCAAATTTAAGCCCTCCACCACTATTTTGTTTTCACGCGGCAACACCCGAACCACCTTGCCGCGGCGGCCTTTATCTTTTCCCGAAAGTATTTTTACTTCGTCGCCTTTAATTATACGCATACGCTGATATAACACTAATACGCTAATGGATCGCGAATGACGCTAATAATCTTTCTTTATTCGAGTCATTAGTTTTTATTCGTGTATTGGTGTTATGTTTAAACGACTTCTTCGGCTAAAGAAACAATTTTATCAAAACCTTTTTCTTTAAGTTCTCGCGGCACCGGACCAAAAATTCTGCCGCCCTTGGGCTCTTTGCCATCAACCAAAACCACGGCATTATCGCTAAAACGAACGCTGGTGCCGTCGGCGCGTTTGAACTCTTTTCTCTGCCTTACCACCACGGCTCTCAAAACCTCTTTTCTTTTAACCGCTTTTCTGGGTTCGGCTTCTTTAACAGAAACAACAATAGTATCGCCTATTTGGGCATAACGCTTACGGCTGCCTCCCAAAACCATAATACACTGGACCTTTTTGGCTCCGGTGTTATCGGCAACTTTTAACATTGTTCGCAATTGAATCATAATAATATATTTTAGCCATTAGGGCATTCCATTATTAGGAATTAGTTAATAGCATAGCGTCCTAATTCCTAATTTCCTAACTTTTCTTTGACTATCCAATGCTTATCTTTAGAAATAGGCCTTGATTCTTCCAGTAAAACCCGATCGCCCGCCTTAAGTTCGGCGCCCATGTAATGGGCCTTATATTTTTTGGTAACTGTTATTCTTTTTTGATACTTAGGATGCGGCTTAACTGTCTCAACCATAACAACAACCGTATTAGTCATTTTAGTGCTCACCACCTTTCCTTTTAAAATTCTTTTAGGCATGTTTAATTTTTAATTTCTTGTAAGATGGTCAATATCCTCGCTATATTTCTCTTAGCAACCTTTAGTTGATGCACTTTTTTCATCTGCGATCCGGATAACTTAAATCTTAACTGCGTTAACGCGCCCTGTTCTTCTTTTAAGAGTTTGGCCAAGTCCTCCTTGCTTTTTAATTTTAATTCTTTGGTCTTAAGCATGATTATTAATGGGCTGAAATGATCCTGGTTTTAATCGGCAATTTGTGCGCCGCCAACCGCAAGGCCTCCCGCGCCAAGGCATCGCTCACGCCATCTATTTCAAAAATAACTCGGCCAATTTCTAAAGGGAAAACAAAATGATCCACGCTGCCTTTGCCGCCGCCCATACCAACTTCCGCGCCTTTTCTTGTCACGGGCTTATATGGAAATATCCTTATCCAAATTTTGCCGCCGCGCTGGATATGATGAGTCATGGCTCGTCGGCAGGCCTCTATTTGGCGAGAAGTTATCCAGGCGGCTTCCAACGCTTTAAGCCCAAAACTGCCGAAATCCAATTTATTACCGCGTGAAGCCAAGCCCCGGGTGCGGCCTCTCTGCCATTTTCTATGTTTTACTTTTTTGGGCAACAGCATATGTATGTCCGATAAGTTCTATTGATTTTATTTTTTTTCTTCAAACACATCGCCTTTATAAATCCAAACCTTAACCCCGATCACGCCGTAAGCGGTATTGGCTTCAACTTGAGCGTAATCAATATCGGCTCTAAGTTTTTGGAGTGGAATCTTGCCTTTGGAAAGATGCTCTCGGCGGGCTATTTCAGCCCCGCCCAAACGCCCCTTGGCCATAATTTTAATACCCTTAACCAGGGGCTCACCCATCACTTTTTCTATGGTTTGTTTCATGACCCTCCGGAAAGGCAATCTTCGTTCCAATTGCTCGGTTACATTTCTAGCCACCAGTTGAGCGTACAATTCGGGTTTTTTAATTTCTTCAATGTCTATTTTTATGGTATAACCGTGCTTTTGATTTTTTTTGCGATAGTGCTTGTCCAGTTCATTTTTTAAGCCCTGCTGTAACTCTTCCAAACCCTTGCCGCCTCGGCCGATTATTAAACCGGGCCGAGATGATTTTATGACCAGACCGATCTGATTGGCCGAACGAACAATTTCGGTACTCTCCAACGAGGCCTTATCCAACTTGCCAATAATGTATTTTCTCAAAATAAAATCTTCCTCCAGAAATTCCTTGAATTTTTTCTGGGTGAACCAGCGTGATTTCCAGTCCTTTTGTATGCCCAGCCGAAACGAGACCGGGTTTATTTTATGCGCCATTATATTGATTTTCGTTGAAACATTTTCTTAACAAAACCCGACCTTGGAGCGGTTTTTATTTTTGAACCGCTTCTGATTTCCTTTCTTGAATCCAAACCGCTCCGGGCGCGGCTCTCGGCGTCGCCGGCTTTGATTTCATTGTCGCGTTTATTCTTATCAGTTTCTTTGGCTGACTTATTCGTTTTTCTATCTCCCTCCAAAATCAAAGTGATGTGAGAAGTTTTTTTGCTTCGGGGCGCCGTGCGACCGCGCGAGGATGGCCGAGATCTTTTAAAAACCGGACCGCCGTCAACTTTTAAGGTCTCAATTTTTAGACCCTCGGACGAAAGAGAAAAATTATGTTCAGCGTTGGCGATAGCCGATTGTAATAACTTAAAAACCGGACCAGCGCTTCTTTTGGGCAAAAACCTAAGCTGGTCCAAGGCCTCTTGGGCCGACAAGCCCCGAACCAGATCTACAACTGATCTTACTTTTCTGGGACTGATATGCAAATGATTTAGCTTAGCGATAACTTTCATGTTTTTACTTTTTGGCCGGAACCGCGGCCTTTTCGGCTTGGGCTTTAATCAGTTCGGCTGTTTTCTGGCTGGCCTCCAATTCTCTTTGCATTTTGCCGCCATGCCTGGAAAATTTTCGAGTTAGAGAAAACTCGCCTAATTTATGCCCGACCATTTCTTCGGCTACTAAAACCGGCACATGAACCCGGCCGTTATGAACGCCTAGCGTAAAACCCACCATCTCTGGAGTTATGGTGCAAGCCCGCGACCAGGTCTTAATAACCTGCCTGGAACCGAGTCCGGCGGCTTTGATCTTCTTTAATAATTTTTCGTCCACAAACGGACCTTTCTTTAAACTTCTCATTTTTTCCTTCTGCTTAAAATAAACACGCGCGAGGGTTTCTTTTTATCTCTGGTTTTTACGCCGCGAATGCCGCCACCCCAATAATTTTTGGAGCGTTTCAAACCTCGGGGCTGTTTGCCTTCGCCGCCGCCATGGGGATGGTCCACCGGATTCATGGCTGTGCCTCGAACAGTCGGCCTAATGCCTAAACGGCGGGACCGGCCGGCCTTGCCTATAACTACCATTTTTTGCTCCGGATTGGAAAGTTCGCCCACCGAGGCCGAACATGTTTCCAAAACCTTCCTGACTTCGCCCGAAGGCATTATCAGGTTGGCAAAACCGCCTTCTTTGGCCGAGAGGCCGATAAAAACCCCGGCCGAACGGCCCAGTTTGCCGCCTTGACCCGGATTTAGTTCAACACTATAAACAGCCGTGCCCACCGGAATATATTTCAAAGGCATCCGACTGCCCGGTTTTAAGGGACCTTCTTCTTTATATGAAGCGATCTCATCACCCACATTAAGATTTTGCGGCGCCTGAATATAAGATCTCAAACCATTTTTATAGATAATTCTGGCGATAAAACTGGTGCGGTTAGGATCGTATTCAATGGCTTCAACCTTGGCTGTAATTCCATAAAAATTTTGCTTAAAATCAACCTGGCGATACATTCTCTTAACGCCGCCGCCTTGATGGCGCACGGTAATTCGGCCGGAATTGTTACGGCCGGCTTGTGATTTTAAGGCGCTCACCAGCGCTTTAACCGGCTGCGTGGCCGTAATAAATTTACGGTATTCAATACTGGTCATGTTTCGGCGCGAAGGCGATGTGGGTTTGTAATATTTCATGTTTATGATTTTATGGCTTCTATCTTCTGGCCGGCTTTGATCCTGATGATAGCTTTCTTAAAACCGGTTTGCGTGCCCCATTTACCCTTCAAAAATTTATTACGGCCCTTATGGTTTAAAACATTAACTTTTTCAACATTAACCCCGAACAACCCCTCCACCGCCATTTTTATGGCCGGCTTAGTCGCCGAATCCTTAACCTTAAAAACATAACTCCGGGCGGCTTCCAGATTTAATGATTTTTCGGTAATCATGGGTCTAATCAAAACAGCCGCCGACAAATTTTGGGTGTGGCTTGGATTGCCAACTTTAGCCGTGCTTAAAACCTGTTTAGTTGAAACAGTTTTGGGGGCAACATCTTTACTTTTTTTCTTAAAATTAAACAGACCCATATATTTTATTTAGCGGCCAACCGATTAACCGCGTGTGTCGTCAAAATGATATTATGAAATTTTAAAACATCCAGCAGACCCAGATCATTAATAGAAACAACTTTCGTTTTAGGCAAATTAGCGCTGGCTCGGGTTAAATTTTCAACCGGCTGGGCTGTTACCACCAGCAAACTTTTACCCGTCCAACCCAATTTTGAAATAAGATTTTTAAAATCCTTGGTTTTGCCGCCCGCTAAATCCAACTTCTCCACAACCATTACTCTATCGTTTTTTAGTTTGGCGCTCAAAGCCATTTTTAAGCCCAACTGGCCCACTTTTAAATTTATTTTTTGGGAATAATTTTTATCGTTGCGCGGCCCGTGCGAAACCCCGCCGCCTTTCCATATGGGCGAACGAGTGGAACCGTGCCTGGCCCGGCCGGTGCCTTTTTGCCGCCACGGTTTTTTGCCGCCGCCGCGAACATCAGAGCGGTCTTTGGTGTGCGCCACCGGTTTTCTTTGATTAGCCAACAGACCCACTCTGACTTGATGAACCAAATCAACATTCATCGGCACGCCAAAAACGCCATCGCTTAATTCGGTCTGGCCGATTTCTTGCCCGTCTTGATTGTATAATTTGGTCTGCATCTTACAAAATTAACAATTCTCAATTTACAATTATCAATGAATTTTCAATGATTCAATTATCAAAAGAATTCGTTTGAAAATTGTTTAATTGATAATTGATTGAAAATTGGGATTTGAAAATTGAAAATTATTTTCCCCTGACTTCTACCCAAGACCCTTTTCTTCCCGGCACCGCGCCTTTGACGGCTAAAATATTGGTGGCGGCATCAACCCTGACAATCTCCAAATTTTTTACCGTAACCCTGTCGTGACCCATCCGACCGGCCATTCGTTTGCCTTTCAGCACTCTTTGGGGAAAACGACTGCCGATAGAACCGGGCTTTCTTAAAACATCCCGATGGCCATGCGAGGCCGGACCGCCCTTAAAACCATGTCTCTTAACCACGCCCTGAAAGCCCCGGCCGGTGCTTTGGGCGCTCACGCTAACTTTTTCTCCCGGCGCGAACACCGCAATATTCATTGTGTCGCCCGATTTATAGGCCGAAATATCATTCACTCTGAATTCTTTTACCTGGGCAAAACTGCCTAAACCCTTAAAGTGGCCCTTCAACGACTTAGAGATATTTTTTTCTTTTTTAATCCCCGCGCCCACTTGAACAGCCATATAACCATCTTTTTCGGGTGTTTTAATCTGCGTCACCACATTATCTTCGGCGCCAATCAAAGTTACCGGAGTAACTTCTCCTTTTTCATTAAACAACTGCGCGCAACCTAATTTTTTTCCTAAAATAAACTTCATAATAATGCAACACTAATACGCGAATGCCCACAAATGACACTAATGCTCAAGAAAAAAGCTCGGGGCTAGACCCGGCTTTTTCATGCTTCACCGGAAAATTACAGCCGCCATATCTTAAAAACTTATATCTTTAATATTCGCGTCATTCGCGCCAATTCGTATATTGGTGTTGGGTTGTTACATCTTAATCTCCACATCCACTCCGGCCGGTAAATTCAGATTCATCAAGGCGTCTATGATTTTCGGATTGGGATTCAATATATCAATCAAGCGTTTGTGCGATCTCATCTCAAACTGTTCTCTGGAATTTTTATGAACAAAAGTGGATCGGTTAACGGTGTAGCGGTGAATTTCGGTGGGCAAGGGCACCGGCCCGACAATCTCGGCGCCGTTTCTTAAAGCAATATCAACAATCTGCTTGCAGGAAGCATCAATTATTTTGCTGTCGTATGCCTTAATCTTGATACGAAGCCGTTGTTTGATTTCTTCCACGGGGGCTTTCGCAGGGATTTTCTTGGCGGCTGTTGTCTTGGTGGATGTCGTAGGCATTTTATTTATTTGGTGTAAAGTACAATTGTTTGTCGCTGATATCCGGTTATTTTACTATCTTAAGCACCACACCGGCGCCCACCGTCTTGCCGCCTTCTCGGATGGCAAATCTTAGTGTTTCTTCCAAAGCCACCGGGGCGATCAGTTTAACGGTTATCTTAACAGTGTCGCCCGGCATAACCATTTCCGTGCCTTCAGGCAAAATAACTTCGCCGGTAACATCAGTGGTTCTGATATAAAATTGCGGTTTATAACCCTTAAAGAAAGGCGTATGGCGGCCGCCTTCTTCTTTGGTTAAAACATAAACCTCGGCTTCAAAATCGGTGTGAGGCGTAATAGAACCCGGCTTGGCTAAAACCTGGCCGCGTTCCACATCTTCTTTCTTGGTGCCTCTAAGCAACAGGCCGGCATTGTCGCCCGCCTGGCCTTCGTCCAGAGAACGGTTGAACATTTCAATTCCGGTAATCACCGTTTTGACAGTCGGACGCAAACCCACGATTTCAATTTCTTCGCCCAATTTTAATTTGCCTCTTTCTATTCTTCCGGTCACAACCGTGCCGCGGCCTTCAATGGAAAAAATATCTTCCACCGGCATTAGGAATGGTTTATCAATTTCTCTTTTGGGCTCGGGAATAAAATCATCCAAGGCCTGAATCAAATCCAAAATGGGCTTAGCAGCCGGATCCTCTAAGGTCTTGGCCTCCAGCGCCTTAAGCGCCGAACCCTTGATAATCGGAGTGGTGTCGCCGGGGTATTCATATTTATTTAAAAGTTCGCGAACCTCGGCTTCCACCAAATCAACCAATTCCGGATCATCCACTTGATCCACTTTATTCAAGAAAACAATAACCGCCGGCACGCCCACTTGGCGCGCCAAGAGAATGTGCTCGCGGGTTTGGGGCATGGGACCGTCGGCCGCCGAAACCACCAAAATCGCGCCGTCCATCTGGGCGGCGCCGGTAATCATATTTTTAATGTAGTCGGCGTGGCCGGGCGCATCTATGTGGGCGTAATGCCTTTTTTCGGATTCATATTCGGAATGATGCAAAGCAATGGTAATGCCGCGCGCTCTTTCTTCGGGCGCGTTATCAATGTCATCCACTTTCTCCACCTTTTTAACCAGGCCCTTCATGTTTAAAACATGCAAAATCGCCGCGGTTAAACTGGTTTTGCCGTGATCCACATGACCGATGGTGCCCACATTCAGATGGGGCTTGGTGCGATCAAATTTGTCCGCCATATTTTTATTATTTTATTTAATTATGAAAATAAAAAACAGGGTAAAAACACCTTTATTATTTAAAGTCATTTACCAAGTTTTATATCGTAAATCCGATGTAAGACCATTGTAATATAGTGTCGTAAGGGAGTCAACCCCGCCCTTGAAAAAGATTGGCCTTGCCAAATTAAATTTATCTTTTTCAAGAGCGGGGTCAATGGTTGTATTGGTTCATATGTTCTTTATACTTAAATTGTTTTCTTATTGATTTCCAATTTACACCTTTCTTAGAAGTCGCTTATAGATTTTATCGCGCCTATCAACGGCAAGAAGTTGAATCACGCGCGCGGCGCGAAACTTAAACCCCACACGATAATCTCTGGTGATACGAAAAGAAAACAACCCTTGAAGCGGCGCGCTCAAGGGCTTGGTGTGGAGACGAAAATCAAAAGGGTCATCTTGGAGAATTTCTAGGAGTTCGGCTAATTTATGCTGGCATTCAGCGGGCAGTTTGCGGCTATCTTGCAAAAAATCCTTTTCATAAATAATTTCATTTCTTGGATCGGACATGATTAAGAAAAGATTCTTTGTCGGCGAATTTATAAAATGAACCGTGGTTTTGAGATCGAACCAACATTTTTTTCACAAAGGACTCCCTATAATCCCCCTCGGAATCCCGCAGAGGCGCAAAAAGAAACTTTTTCATCTCGCGAACATCGTCTTTTAATCCCTCTACCTCCAGATTAAGTTTCTTGATTAGAATTTGAATGCTCATGGTCTCTATAATTTACCAAAAATTAGATTTTTGCGCAATGTCGTTCCGTAAAACTTACTATAATAAGTTAATAATATCAAAACTTTATCACAAATACAAACTTCCATGGGCTATTGTTCATAAAGAAAGCGGACGCTGTGTTAGCGTCCGCTCACCAAGGTCAGACCTTGGCATTAAAAGATCCCGGGAACTAGTGCCCCCTCCCTTAAAAACTCATCAAGAGTTTTCTTTGGAGGCGCCTTCCTCCAATCCTCGGAGAGAATATTCTTCCAGATAGCATGCGGCATGTCGGTTACTTTACCTTCGGCGATGACCTGCTTGATCTCCGCCAGCAAATTCTCGGCCAGAGCCAGCCGACACTTTTCGTGCCACGGAGCATCGCAAACCATTCCGGAGCAATACTTGCAACGATTCAGGACAGCCATCCGACTCACCTCCTTTTAAAAAGAACATCAGCCGAAACTGCCTTTTGATAATCTAACTCCTAAATACTCTGATGTCAACCCCGCCCTTGAAATCTCAAGAGCGGGGTCAACCCCGTTGTAGAACTTGGCCAGTTGCTTCACATTAAACCGATTTTGATTGTTTCGGTGAATATTATAGCAATAAAATGTCTATCATATTTTTTACTCGCCTACGCGCAACTAACAAGGTTTAATTAGGCCAAGTTTCACTACGAGGTCAACTTCTAATAATACAACGATCGGTTTTATAATAGAAGTTACTTTATATCACCTGTTATCGCCCTGACTATGAAGCGCGCCTCTTTTTTTGCGGGATAATAATTTTTCTATATTGCCCGAAGCGATTTTGTCCAGATCAATTTTGAATTCGGAGGCCGTTTGCGACACATACCACAACACATCTCCGAGTTCTTTCGTTAAATCGTTTTTAAATTCTGTGGTGATAATTCCATTATCGTTGCGTAACATCTTTTTTACTTTTTCGGCCACCTCGCCCGCTTCCCCCGCCAAACCCAAAACCGGATAAATATTGGTACCGATTTTTTTTAGAACCGGAACTTTTTTATACAACGCCGTCTTGGCCGTTAATTTTTGATATTCAGAAAATGTCATAAAAATAAACTTGGCGGTGGGAAGAGGATTCGAACTCACGAGGGGCTTGCACCCCTTCCGGTTTTTCTCGACCCCGTCAGAAAGCGGAGGGTGCAGGACTCGAACCTGCAAGGGCTTTCGCCCACCAGTTTTCAAGACTGGCGCATTGCCATTCTGCCAACCCTCCGCTTTCCTACGGGGCAAGCCGGTCCATTCAACCACTCTGGCACCCCACCACAATTGAAAAAATATCATAGAAGCTGGCTTTATTCAATTTA
>ERZ1292629.518-Hain-H43-01um-R1-518-length-42359-cov-20_pt2 | contig 10897 bp, 30 predicted proteins | sample MGYA00564399_ERZ1292629 | MGnify/ENA primary metagenome ERZ1292629 (study PRJEB36523, sample SAMEA6512636) | groundwater metagenome | collected 2019-01-08 | study: AquaDiva: Metagenomics assemblies of 32 groundwater samples | reverse complement strand
CCCTCCCAGGTCATCCCCAGGATTTTGGCCACCTCAATCATCTTTTCGTTGAATTCTACCTTTCCCATCTTCCCTACTCCTTCCGCCCCTCCAGGGGGCAGCTGGATTATTGGAACGGACTTGTTTAGTTTCTTATCCCAATGATCCTGGGTGAATACTATAATCCTGCCACCAGTGCGCCCCGTAACCTCTTGGGCTATTTTTAGCACCTGCTGCCTAAGCTCGCTTAGCTGCTGACACAGAGGACATATGGCCCGTGTAAAATGGGAACCATCGGCATTGAGTGTATGTTCCCCCAGGCCCTGGCCATCACCTATGTTAATCTTTAGCCAACCCCAGGCTGTCCCCTTTCCGTGCCCGACCACTGCATTAATACCAGCAGCTTTGAGGGCTGCCATAACGGCCCTGGTTTCTTCTTTGTGGGTTTCATATTTTCTCCAGGTCATCTCCCTGCTCCTTCCGCCCCGTGGGGCTGTTGTGTGGCTGAAAGATTAAATATAATCCGGGAAGGCTTATTACTAGCGGGCCTCCCCCGATATCTTTCATTACCCCATTAATTTCTTTGATTCTTGCCCCACGATACCAGCCGCACCACCAGAAATACTGGTTGTGCTTTCTACTTTTGCGGTATACTTTTACCTTCACCTCCCTACCTCCCTTCTTTTAACATTTCAATGATCTTGATGGCCTGCTCTGGGGTACAGTCTACCTTTTCCAACCACACCAGGTCAGCACTATAGGCTTGGATAGAGTATATCCCTTCTACCTCAGGGTATATTACGCCCTCGCTATTATTGGGCCTAATTTCAAAGCCAAAGTGATCTGCTATCCGTTGGAGGTTAGCAGTCCTCTGGTCGACTAACTTATTTGTATCAGCCACCCACTTTTTTACAATAGCCAGGTTCTTAAGATAATTAGGTAGGAACCTTCTTTGTATATCCCTAGCGATCTGTTCGGGTGTTTTAGTTTCAGTAACCCTAATCTCTACTCTCTGCGGAGGGTTTAACCAACCCTGGCCCTTGTTATCATGAGGGTACACAGAAGAGCACTTAATCTTCTCTGCTTCTTGATACCCCTCGTTCCTAACCAAGATACAGCCTTTATCTGGGCCCTTCAGTTCCCCGGCATTATCCGTCCACTCTTCCTTGGGATGCCAGGTTAGGTCAAGGATTCTGGCTACTGCTTCCATTTTTTCATTGAATTGTTTCTTATCCATCTCTTTACTCCTTTCCGCCCCCGCAGGGCTGATTAAGATTGTTTATTGATATTTTTTAGCCAGGGGATGCTTTTTAATCCTTCCGCTTATTGCCAAGAATAGTGTGGTGGTTTAATCCTATTAATTATTGTCATGATTGTGTTCCAGGTAGGGTAGTTTTTGTCTTTCTTCCTTATCTGGCAATCAACCCTCCATTGAAAAGATGGTGCGGGTTCACTCCAAAATAATTGCCGGGGAGAGCTTATCTTCAATTCAATATTATAGGGTTCTAATGCTTTTTTAATCTCCTCTATTCGGGAGAGGAGTAAAGCTTTTTCTTCTCTCCATCTACTATCTACAATTTGTTGAAAAAATAAGGTTCTCATGGTTTAAATCTCCCCTTTTAAAATTTCTGCCTACTGCAATAATTGGTCATGTGCCAGATCCACAGCCCGTTCCCACAACGGTCGTTGAGGGTCTGTCGGGGTTGCAAGGATTCTTTTGTATGCGAGAATCATTATCTCCAGGGGGAGACGATTCTTGCAAGCCTCGGGCATTATACCCTTGGTTTCATACTTCTTGATCCTCTCTAGTTTCTTCTGAGCCCACTCTAACGCTTCTCCCATCTCTTTATTGGTTTCTTTTCCCATCTTCCCTACTCCTTCCGCCCCGGCAGGGGCATTAATTTTTAATTAATCCCCCTCTCACATATACGAACAAAGAGTTGTAACTTTATACGGGTTATCCATTACCGAGCCCTTATCATTCACCTCCCACACCAACGTATCCCAAAGCTCTGCCAGACACTTCCGGCAAAGAAAAGGATTGCATGTAGTATATTTTTTATATAGCTCCTCATACTTAGGGGCTTTTTCAATTCCATGATGCCCCCCTAATAGGGTACGAGGAAAAGTAGATGGGTCATACAAGCTCATTGTGTCTGAGCCGTATCCCCATGATGGTTCCCCCTTAATGAGTGTTTTGCACTCATAGCAAGTTTCTTCCTTTATCATCTCTCTACCTCCCGCCCCCGCAAGGGATGTTATTAGAGTTTATTATCCGTGTATAAGAATCTCTATATCCCCTATATCATATATTTCATAGCGCCTGTGACTTGTCTCTACGTTTATTACGGCTTTCCCCTCCCAGCTGTATACGGTATGGCTAGGGCTATACATATATGGCGAGGATATATCTTGTCGAGGAATTTCCCCTAATGGTTCTTCGGCTGTTTCTTCAAACCATCTTGTATTAGCTGCATAGCTTGTTATTACTTTTAGCCTCTCCATCTCCCTACTCCTTCCGCCCCAGGTAGGGGCCAGCTTAGATTAAAAGCTCTGGACTAAAACTTACCTTTAATAACGTATAGTGTTTTTTATCAAGAGTATTAAGATCAATAGTAACCTTTAGGTAATCACTCTTGATCTTCCTTTCGGCCTGCTTAGTTTGTGGCCATATATATCCCACAGAGGAGTCAAGCCGTTTGGCCTCTGCAAAGAGCATTTCTAGCGCTTCCTTGTATTTCATGGCCCCCAGGATCAACATGCTTTCCGATCCTGGCTTTTCCACCTGGATTTGATAATTATATGTTCCGGTTCGTCCCATCTTCCTTACCTCCTTACCCCCGCAGGGCCCGCTAAAATTGAATGTTGTCTTGATAGGTCAACCGATAGGGTTTCCCTTGGCCCCGAGCAGAGATAAACGCCTCAATCTGTGCCTTAGTCTGCACATCTTGGGGGAGGTCCCCATAGTGCCATACCCCATTACGCATTGTCCCAAGCTGCAACTGCCCTTGGTAGTTTCTCTCAATCCGTATTACTATTTCTTTTATTTCTGCCATCTCCCTACTCCTTCCGCCCCTCCAGGGGGCATAAATTAAACGTTAAAGTTTGCTGATTTCCTTTTGCCACCTCAGTATCATCACACTTGCCTCTTTCTCTGTAAGTTCAAACTTCGCCCGGAACTTATATGAATGGTCATTTTTCCCCTTTCTACAACGAATTTTATGGCGAACCAAACTATGCCAGCAATAAGCAAGCCACCAATAATTTGGTTAAGCATATCTAATACGGTATTCATTTTTCTCTCGCCAGAATTCAATAAGGAATGCCTACTTCTCCTACCTTAATAATTTTCTCATCCCTTTTTTCATAAGAGGGAACGAATTTTAATTTATAATGCAGACAATATTCTCCCTTCACACTTCTCTCCACTGGAATATCGGACGCATTCAAATCTCTTATTTCCCTCTCCGATCTAATTCTTTCAGTTTGATAGGCTAAGCACCTACCCTTAATACATCTGCCTTCTATGAGAGGACATATAATTTCTTTTTCCATGGTCATTTTTCCCCTTTCTACAACGAATTTTATGGCGAACCAAACTATGCCAGCAATAAGCAAGCCACCAATAATTTGGTTAAGCATATCTAATACGGTATTCATTTTTCTCTCGCCAGACTTTCATCAGGTATTGCTACCGTGTTCTGGCACCCACACTTAGGGCAAGTCATTCTATTAAGGGTTAATACAGCCCAAAACACAGCCTCACACATAGCTTATCCTCCTTTAGTTGTGAGTTATCTTTTATTCTGCCCATTCCTTTGCATTTCGGGCAAGTGATAGTTTCACTAACGCCAGAATTTCCGCAGCGAGGGCAATCATAATTCGGACTCATACCTGAGCATTTACAGCGAATATCGATATAACCACTATTTCGACACCTTTCACAACCCATCTTTAGTCCTTTCCTGATGCAAGCCAGCGATGGGTTACAAGCCCATCATCCAGAAATTCTACTTTCCAAAATTCAGAACAATCCTGCTCTCGAAATTTAATTTGTTTTATTAACCTGGCTTCGCCTTCCTTTTTTTCTTTTGTCAGAGGATCCTCATAGATCATGACCACATCACCTTTTTTATAGGCCATCAGGAATCTCCTTTATTCTTTAGGTTCCCATACTTCCCGGTTCTTTTCAGTCAATTCATAGAAGATAATCTCCACCCGGCCATCCTTAACCTCTATGGCCCAGATATCATAGCCTTCTTCTCCCCGGCATTCAATCCAGCCTTCAGCATCAGGATATTTATTGACGAGTTTATTCAAGAATTGTTGGAGCTCATCATCATAGTTTTTCCAGGACCCTGAAATGCGAATATCAACTTGCTCTTTGCTAAATTCATACTCCAAAGCCCACTTTCCTAGCTCGCTGTTCTTAAGCATCTGTTCAAGAATAGCTTCGGTTTCATGGGTTTTTACTTCCTCTTCGAGAGGAATGTTTAATTTAAAAGTTATATTGCCTTCAAATGATGTATCGTACCCCATTAAGTTCCCTCCATGCTTATCTTTTCTTGAAGCCTCTGCCACCATCCTGCTTGCTGGGTATATGCCTCATACCCAGCAACTTCATTGGGAAAGCCCAGCCGAAGTCTTTCTATATTGGTTTTATCTGCCAAAGAGATGGCCTTTGCAAGGGCCTGACCAAAATCGCCCAGGAACCCGTACTGCCATTTCACAATGAACACTTCTTGTTTACTTAATCCTAATCCATCTAGTTTCATAAATAACCGTCCTCATCAGCCAGCATTATCTGTATCATTTTTTTTCTTTTCTCCCTTTTTGGGTTGATTAAGAATTAATTTTCCTCATGTTTTTAGATCTTTTTCTTTGATTTACTCTTTTTCCCCAATCCCTGACTGACTCACACAAAATACAGATTAAATTATATCCTTATCCTGTATGATATACAAGTCAAATTTAGGAGAGTTTCTTGCTTTCTATAATTCCCATTCTTAGAGAATTTTAAGCGAAAAGATCTTTAACCCTTTCTGTAAATTTTGGGAGATTTGTCCAACAATTATCCCCGCCAAAATAGTCCTTGCTATCCCTGGCGGTTCTGACCAAAATTTTGTCATACCCCCACTCTGTACCTCTCACATCAGAGATTGAAAAATATACCTACTTGCTGTCTTTTTTAATAAAGCCGGAGACATAAAAATGCCCCCGGTTAAAACTGATAAGTTCTGCTCCTATTGGAGCAAGAATGTTTTTAATATATTTCTTAATTTCTTTCGCAAATTGTGCAAATTCTGGTGTTAACCCAGTAGAACTTTCAAACCGAAAACCTATCCATTTCTCCATCTTTCTCCCCCTCTCCTTCCCACTCGCCCTCTGGGGCTGGGAAAACAAGTTTACCAATGCATCCCTAGTATTAACTCAAAACAAGAAACCAGGTTTTCTATTTCCTCTATAGTTGCAGGTGATTCAGTATCAAATTCGTCTAGTTCATCTCCCCTATCATCAAACAAATACTGCGCCAAATCTGTATTGAGTGCTTTAATTTTTGTCAGGGTTTTCTTTTCCATCCCTATTCCTTTGGGGAGACTAAGATCTTGCCCAACCCCAGTCTCCCCTCGCATAGAACATGCCCTCTCCTCAACGTTCTCTTATCAACCCATACCAACCTATGGGTAACAGTAAGGAACGCTGAAATTTGGGCTAACCAGCCTTTATTTCTTGTAGACATTTAGGCCAACTACCTCGCTCCTGCCGGGAACCGTAATGTTGCCCTCGGTAGAAGCTATGATAATGGTCTTACCGGATTTGCTAGCGCCAAAGTCCTTGGCTAAGTCTACTTTAATAACTAAGATTTCTCCGTTTTCAATTTTCATCTCGATATTCTTCATTTAAATCACTTCCTTTCTGTGTCAGTTCTTTTAAGGATGTCAAGCTACTTGCCTGAATTTCCAGCCATTCTCTGCGCATTTCTGCGCTATATAGGCTGGAGATAATCTGGTTAGTCTCTCTGTCAGCCTCTTTGCATTCGCAGAAGCACATATTCTGCAAAGTGCAAGCGATGGATGAGAGCAACAGGTATTAAAGGTAGACCCTGTAATTCCCAGTCCTGATCCGTTTTTTGGGATTAAAACTACTGCCATTTTTATTCCCTCTTTTCTTTTTCTGGTTTTTTAAATATTGCACGACTGCTTCAGCCACCAGAATCGTTATTGGTTTCCTGGTGGTTTGCTTCAGAAAATAAAGATCTTTCATGCTCTGCTCGGTAATTTTATTACAAGCCCAAGCGTATTTAGGATATGACATTGCTACCTCCTTTCCCATAGGGAAGAAACTATACTCTTCCCAAGATCTGATCCTGCAACGGATTAAATTCTGGATCACTTTCTAAGCTTGATTAAATCCATTCTTCCGCCCTCCTTAAAAAAAGGTTTACAAACAAAAAAAGCCAGAATAGCTTAACGCTACCTGGCTTATAAGAAACTAAGATTTTTTGGGAGAATTTATCCCTTTATATACTTCTGGAAAATCTCCTCAATCACATCACCTATCGGCCTTCCCCGTGTAGGCGATCTTAGGCTAGGGACACAAAACATCTCCCATTCCTGGGTCTCCCACCATTTTGGGGGAGGGAACTTGCATTTATCGCCCGAATTTTTGGCCTTTAAGACCCTGTTCCCACGGGACGCACCCACCCCCTTTAACTCAGACCCAGGCATCGGCTCATTGCGCTTGCAATAAACCTGCCAAAGCAATTGCCTTTTTATTCTGGATATTCCCATTTTCGCCCTCTTTTGTTGCCCCAGTTGTGTTACATTCTAAACAATTCCAAAAAACAGCCCAATCTTTTATGTATTCCTGATATAGAATCTCAATTATTAACCTCACTTTGTGCGTGCAATCCATTCTCTCTCTCCTCCTCAGTTTTTGCTTCACCTTTTTCTTTTGTATATTTTACCGAACAACAGAGATATTTACCCGCTAAAATGTTGCTGTCTTGCCAACATTCTAATAATTTGTTCAACAAGATTAATAGTTCTTTGCTTATCTCCATCTCCTACTCCTTTCGCCCCCATAGGGGCATAAAGTTTTAGACTGTGTTCTTAGCCTCCCAGTATTTCGCCAGGCGGAGGAGCGTATCCGCCCATGCCCTGTACATGGGATCTTTGGGGTCAGCCGCCGCTATAACTATAATACGGCAGTTCATTTCTTTCCTCATTCTTAGCCTATAGGCTTTTTTGTTTTCTTCTGCACATTTATACTCGAATTCTCTTAAACCTTCAGTCCTTTCATACATCTTCCTTACCTCCCGCTAATTCATTCAGGCTTGGGAGGGAGGCTGTAGGTTTCCACCTCCTCCTCTTGTTTGTTTGTGGGACTAGCCCACCTCCACCAGGTTCTTCAGCTCTTCCCATCGCACCGTAAAGGGATGGGACGAACTTTCGTCCTCTGAGCAGAAGGTTCCTTCCCCTAGTGAGAAAACCCCTTCAGCTACGTTTAAATAAATCTCCAGGCTTCTTCCCCCTCCCAGGGGAATGTTGAGGGAGAAATCTCCGTTACAATGATTATTTAAGAGGATTACTGTATCCCCAAAAAACTGGGGACTGTTTGGGTTGTTTACCGATACCGTTTGCCTGTACATCTCTCCTACTCCTTTCACCCCGTGGGGACATAAGATTAATTATACCCTCGCCCATTCATAGGCTTCGTCTGGGAGCTCTTCGCTCCCTTCTGGCATACCATATCCTGGCTGAGCGCAATATGCCCGGCCAACCCTCTGCTCACAAGCCTGGCAATACCCAGTTAGCCATGCCTGGTTCATACGCCTTTCTTCTTCTAGCATATTGCCTGGGTGGCAGCATTTTTGCTGGAAAAGCTTAACAAAATATTCAACAATTCCCTCCTCCATCCCGCTTGTAAACTCCCTAATTTCTTGGAGGGATTCCCAGTGAGTCCCTCCGATTTCTACTTTATTTCCCATCTTCCCTACTCCTTCCGCCCCTCTCGGGGCAATTAAAAAATAATCCTGTACCGATAGAGGTTGGTTGCCCTATACGGTGTGCGCTCGTCATCCTCTATCCAGTTACTTATATAGGATGTCCCGGGATAACCCCGGCCTAAGACATCCCTATAAGCCAGTGTTGACGATGACGATACCTCTGATATTTAAGCGAGCATGGATCCACTCGTGGCAATTCATGCAATAATTCCCATTATGACATAGCTGGTAGGCATCGGTACATAAAGCACATGAGTATCTATCATTTCACTCAATAATTTCATCGCAACTTTCGCATTTACAAAACATTTTATCATAGCACTCCTCACAATATAGCTTTTCATTTACCTCGATGGAGCTCCCGTCGGTTATCCCTCCGCAGGCAAAGCAGGTTTCTTCTTCTCTCATCTCCCTACTCCTTATCCCTCCAAGAAATGTTCTCGGCAAAAAAACACTACAGTTGTACCGTAGTGTTCTTGGTACTCGTCTTTACACCGAGTACCGCCGAGAAAGTTTTGAGGTAGCTCGTTTCCGAGCATCCCCATGGGTCCATTCTCCACCCATACTTGTACATGGGCTGGGCCATAGGAGAACGTCTCATACCCCCCTTTTACTGTTCCCCCACACTTCCCGCAAGTGCGGGGTTGTGGTCCACAATTAACTAGCTCTATTGCTTCTACCTTTGTCATCTCCCTAAAATCCTCTTGATGATAAGTGTAAGAAAACATCGTCCTTCTCCTTTCGCCCCTAGGGGCAACTGGATTAGCGGCTAACATCCCATCTTAGCGGCTAACAACCTGTTAGAAATCCCAAATTTTGGGCAAATTGCCGCCTCTTTTAGGCCCAAATTTCGGGAAAAAACTAAAACCCTAAAACCCTAATGCCCGGCTGGGCCTTTTCACTACACGCCGGACTTCTTTGATCTTCCGCCATTCTTCGGAACTAAAGACAACTCCTAAGATTTCAATTATAAACCTCTTAAGCTGGTTATAACTAAACCCAGCTTGTAACGAGTATATGGCTATGTTATCATAGTCTGGTTTCATTACCCTCCTCCTTTTCATTGATTTTTTGGGATTTTTTGGGATTTTTTGGGATTTTCCAACGCCCTATTAATACACGCCCTACCCGGTACGCCAGCGACGTATGACGTGTGGCGTATGACGTGTGGCGTATGACGCCAAGCATACCCCCCTGACTGACCAGTCAGTCAAAGGAATACCAACCCGGATAGGTTTGGTTTTGTATCCAGGCCAAAAAAAAGGATAAGGCAGACTTGCCCTATCCTCTTTAACTCCTCATAACTACCTGGTGGATAATAATCTATAACCCCATAACGCTATCAAGACCCACCATAACGGGAATATAAACCATAACCAATATGTTTCCTCCATCTCCCTACTCCTCTGTAAGTTTTTTGTTTGACCAAGAAGACAACCTTAAACCCTTATGCCGCTTTCTGCCCCTCTACCTTTACCACCTTACCCTTATCGCTCTTGGTAATCCTCGCAAAATAGGCCATTAGAGCGTTCAAGAGACTCTTTCTATCCTGATCTGTCCACTTGCTGCCTAGTACTTGCTTCTCTACTCTCTCAAGCGCCGTTAGCTCTGCCTTGCTACTGGTCTTTTTGACTTTATGCCCGGCTAATTCTGCAAGTCGTATGAGTCGCATCTGGCGGGCTTTAATTTCATTGTAATAGCTTTCTGCATTCACTTTGCAAAATGCCTCGGTAGAGCTATAGTCAATACCCTTTGGTAAGACCACCCCACAGACATAACTCAAAAAAGCAAAGCTACTGCGGATCCCTTGAGATTTATAATCCTCTATACTTAGAAAAACCTTGTCCTCATAGTACCTGTACAGCTGTCCAACTTCTTGGAGCTGTGTATCACTTAATCCCGCTTTGCTTCCCGTGTAGCTCTGATACAGACTCCTTATATTGCTCTCATTTTCTTGATACTCCTGAATGAGAGCGTTTATCTGTGTTCCCTTACTAGGCCTTGCATTCTTGTCCTTCTTCATTTCTACATCTCCTTATAATATGTTTGGTTACCCCCTAACAGTTCTTAGCCCCTAACATTCTGTTAGCCCCTAACATTCTGTTAGGATTGCGAAAATCCTTAAACTAACGCCAGGCAAGGGTCTTTAGGTTGCCCCCTCGGTCAATCACCTTCCCATGGCCTAACTTGCCAGTATCAAGCGGGCTATCCTCTGCTGGGGTGCTCTCGCTTTGCCAGCATACCTTCAATCGCTTGCCTTAGCTTAGGTTTGCCCTAGGTTGGTTGATCACTCCTCTGTCAAAGATCCTGGTGGTACGCCCCCTATCAGGAGCAAACCCCATGCCACGCTTAACCGGCATAGGCTAAGAGCTATACTGGTATTGTATCTTCCCGCCTCAAATATTTTATAGCCGTACTGGTTATAGGTTTCAGGCCATACCCTCTAAGACATGCTCCAGTCGTGGCATGTAGCCTTTGGCACGCTTTTTGCTACGAGTCTAAAAATGGGTACTTTGGTAACACCCTCTGAGTAGTCTGGTAACACCCACCCGCATAACCGCCACCAGCTTAACTGTAACGGTTGGGTACTTCGGTAACACCTCTGAGTAGTCTGGTAACACCCAAAAAGGCATAGCTCCTATCGGTAAAACCTATAGACACAGTTAGAAACATATCAAAGGCATATAATTAACATATAATTTACTACTAAGTATTAATAAACTTAAATCCTAATGCAATCCAAGTTATGACAATTAATTGAGCTTAAGGTTAAACTATCCACAAGTAATAATAACTAACAACGGCTAAGGCCACAATTATAATAACAAACCTTAATATCTATCCAGAAACCCTAGTAACATATAATTAATATATGATTAACATATAACATCATACTAACATCATACTAAC
>ERZ1292629.3575-Hain-H43-01um-R1-3575-length-11938-cov-5_pt2 | contig 10899 bp, 11 predicted proteins | sample MGYA00564399_ERZ1292629 | MGnify/ENA primary metagenome ERZ1292629 (study PRJEB36523, sample SAMEA6512636) | groundwater metagenome | collected 2019-01-08 | study: AquaDiva: Metagenomics assemblies of 32 groundwater samples | reverse complement strand
TTCAGTTCAAAGAATTAGAAAATCAAAGAGAGAAACTATTGTTTAGTTTTCCTAATTTGCCCTTAGAGGATGTGCCCGGCGATAAAAAGAACGTTGTCTTAAAAGAGGTAGGGGATAGGCCTAAGTTCAACTTTTCTCCTCAAAACTATCTTAATTTAGCTCAAAAATACGATTTAATCGACTTAGAACGAGCGAGTAAAGTAGCAGGTAGCCGTTTCGGTTATCTTAAAAATGAGGCAGCGCTTTTAGAAGTAGCTCTTATAAACTTTGCCCTTGACTTTTTAGTAAAAAGGAAGGCTTTTGTTCCTATTTTTCCACCAATTATGCTTAAACCGGAAATAATGCGGGGTATGGGTTATTTGGATCAGGCACCGGAAGAGATTTACTTTTTACCCGAGGACAAGCTCTTTTTGGCTGGCACTGCCGAACATCCTTTAATTGCTATGCACGCTCAAGAGACTTTCCAGGAAGATGAACTGCCGAAAAGGTACGTAGCTTTTTCAACTTGTTTTCGGCGAGAAGCTGGTTCTTATGGTAAGGACGTGAAAGGTATTATGCGGGTTCATCAATTCGATAAAATAGAAATGGTTTCTTTTTGTACCCCTGAAACATCAGAAAAAGAACACGAATTTCTCTTAGCTCTTGAAGAAGATTTAGTCAGCGCTCTTGAACTTCCTTACCGAATTATAAAACTCAGCGCCCAGGAACTCGCTTTCCCTTCAGCTAAAACCTATGATTTAGAATGTTGGCTGCCATCCGAAGAGAAGTATCGCGAAACTCATTCTTGTTCAAATTGCACCGATTTTCAAGCCCGACGGCTTAATATAAAATTCAGACCTAAACCAACAACCCCGCCCCAAAGGGGCGAGGCTCGCCCAATATTATTGGGCGGCAACAACCAACAACTAACAACTAATTTTGTCCATACGCTTAATGGCACGGCTTTAGCTATTGGCAGAACTCTCATCGCTATCTTAGAAAATTACCAAACAAAAGAAGGGACAATAATAGTCCCTGAAGTGTTAAAACCTTATCTTAATTTGCAAAAAATTGGCTGAAGTGTAAATTGAGTCTTATTTAAGGTTTATAATAAATTCGATTTTCTACCCGAAGATCAATGTAGTCGATTTTTGAGAAATCCTTTTTTAGCTCTAAAAGAGGTCTTAAAAATTCATTGGGTTTGAAACGGAGACTAAAATAAAACTTAGGACCATCGCTTAAAATCGCTTCAATTTCTTGATTCTCTGGCTTAGAAAAATTGAAATTATAAAGACTAACATCTAAATCAGAGAGAAGATTTTTAATAGCAAAAAAATTTTCGACTTGCTCTTTTTCTAAAATAAGACTGCCAATTACTAAAGTTCTATCAGTTGAATCATCAACCCGGACAAATAAAGATCCCTCGGTAAAAGGCGCTTCTCGAAAAACAACTCCTGTTTTATCAACCCAGAAACAATGATGGTAATTTAATTGACACCAAACAACCTCGCCCTTTCTTTCTTGGATATTAACTCTTAAAGATCGCTGGAAATAATTTATTGAAGAGGAAACTTCAGCAATAAGGATATTCTCTTGAGGTAAAAGTTTGACTATCTCTTTAGCCTGCCAAAAAATTGTATTCTCAAAGGGGAATATTCTAAATAAAGATCTCCCGGATATTTCAAAGCTGGCCTGACGAAGATTAGCTAAAAGATCGTTTTCCCCCAAGTATTCCATTCCTTGAAATTCTATTTGTTTAATTCGAAAAACTGGAGAAAAAAAGAAAAGCCAAATCAAAAAGATTAGTAAAAGATAGGCAATAATCAAAACCAAATAAAATTTTATCCTTTTAAAAGTCTTTTTCTTAGGTTTATTTTGAATTGAGTAACTTTTCATTATTATTAATAATAACAAACTCGACAAATTAGCTAAAGATATGTTAAAATAATCATCAACCGAGAACCAAGATGAAACAAGCTCTGGCGGCATTTTTAATAATTTTAATCTTTATCGTTATTTTTAGGGTATTGGAAATCAGAAAAGAAAGATTAGAGTCCGAAATTTATCTTCATAATCTTCTGGTTCAAAAAGAAGAGTTTAAAATTGAGAATCAAAAACTGGAAAAGAGCATTGGCTACTTTTCTTTTCTGGAGAATTTAGAAAAGGAAGTAAAAGCTCAATTTAACTTCCGTCAAATAGGGGAGAAACTCATTATCATTGTTCCTCCAAAGACGGACTAATCTTCTATGGAAGCGAAAAATAAATTAAAATTTTTCATTAGTCTCGGCGTTTTGATTTTGATAGTTTTTGCTGTTTTGATTGTCAGCGGCTTTTATCCCATTGCTTTTGTGGGAGGAAAACCCATTACCTGGCATAGTTTTAAATCTAACTCTCAAGCGGCTTATTACTATTATAAGACGGCTTCCCGGATTTACGGTGAATCTTCCGATGATCTTATTAAGCCCGAAAATCTTCAAGAAATGAATAGAGCGGTGCTTGATAAGCTTATTGAAAATGAAATAATAACCAAAGGTTTAAAATCTATCCCAGGAGCCAATCAAATAGTGAAAAATAAATTAGATCAAGCTCTCAAACAATCGGCTAATCTCAAGGAAGCAGTCAATACTCTTTATGGGATTGGCTTAGATGATTTTGTGAAATTAATACTTATTCCTCAAGCTCGGAAAGAGGTTTTAGAAGGCAGATTATTTTTGGAAAATCCGTCAGCCGGCGGATTTGATGATTGGCTGAAAAAGGCTAAAAAGGATGCTAAAGTTTTAATATTATTGAATGATTTTAAGTGGGACGGCGAAAAGGTAGTTCTAAAAAAATAGCGGTAGTAGTTCAGTGGTAGAATGCTTCCTTCCCAAGGAAGAGGTCGCCGGTTCGAATCCGGTCTACCGCTCCCAAAAATGAATCACCTAAGCCCAACTAGCTTAATTTGCCGGAGTAGCTCAGTGGTAGAGCAGGGCTTTCGTAAAGCCAAGGTCGCGAGTTCGAATCTCGCCTCCGGCTTACAAAAACTAAAATCTCTTTTCTTTCTATAAAAATTTTGCTATCTTAAGAATTAGAAGAAATTAACAATTAGATATAGGAGGAAGAATGAAGCTAGCGGCAGTATCATTGAAGATAATAACAACGGGGGTCTATCTAAAATTTGATGTAATAAATAGAAACGGCGGAGAAATTAGAGATTGCCTCCGATTAGTTTACAGATCAAAAACTGTCGGCTGTCATCTGACTGACAAGGAGGCAATAGAGATATTAAAGAGAGATGTGGAAAGAATAGGGTGTCAGGTTAAACCGGACAGTATAAAAGTGGTAGGAAGAAATCAAGAAGTCATGCTTAAGCTTAAAACCTGTCTCCCTTCTTTTGAGACTGAATTAGTCCAGCGAAAAAAAGAATCCCTCCAACTTAAGGGGTTCTTTTGCTTTTTCTCTGATAAAAGATAAAATAAAGGAAAATGATCGAAGATATAAAGCAAAACTTAAAAGAGTTAGATGAAATTACCCGCCGCTTAGGCGGGTGGCTTTGACTTAGCCAATAAACAAGAAAAACTTAAAGAGCTGGAAACGATTTTATCCCAGCCGCAGGTCTGGGAAAACCGCCAGGAAGCGGAGAAGTTAAATAAAGAAGCCGGAGAGCTTCGAGAATTAATTAATAAATGGGATGGCTTGAATAAAAGAATTAAGGAAGCTAATGATCTTGTTTCTCTGGAGTTAATCAAAAAAGAATTAAAAGATTTAGAAATCACCCAACTTTTTAAAGGAAAATATGATCGCCGGTCAGCGATTATTTCTATTTTTTCCGGAGTTGGCGGTCAGGACGCCGAAGATTGGACAGCCATGGTTTCGGAGATGTATATCCGATTTGCCAATAAAAAAAATTGGAAGGTAAAAGTCATTGACGAATCTTATGGCAATTTTCAGTCAAAAACCGGGCTAATACCGATAAAACACCTGGTTTTTGAAATAAGCGGCGATTACGTCTATGGTTATTTAAAAAACGAGGCTGGAGTTCACCGATTAGTCAGAATTTCGCCTTTCTCTCCAAAAAAGTTAAGACACACTTCATTTGCTTTAGTAGAGGTTTTGCCGGATATTTCCGGAATAGAAGAGAAAAATCTTGTTTTAAAGCCGGAAGAGCTTAAAATAGAGATGTTTCGTTCTTCCGGTCCCGGCGGCCAGAACGTTAATCGCCGGGAAACAGCCGTTAGAGTCGTCCACTTGCCGACCGGAATTGCCGTTGCTTCACAAGTTGAACGTTCCCAAGCTCGGAATAGAGAACAAGCAATGAGATTGCTTCGGGCTAAACTTTTCAGATTAATGGAACAAAGCCGGGTCAAAGAACTGAAGGAACTAAAAGGCAAAAGAGTAATTCCAGAATGGGGAAACCAAATCCGATCTTACGTTCTTCATCCTTATAAATTAGTCAAAGACCATCGAACGGGAGTAGAAACTACAAAAGTTGAGGAAGTTTTAAATGGTGAGCTTGATAAATTTATAGAAGCTGAGGTAAAATTAATATAAATTCGTATATTAGCGACTACTCCTATGATTGTTTTTCAAAACGTATCAAAATTTTACAACCACAATACTATCGCTTTAGATAATGTAGATTTTAAAATTGCCCCTAATGAGTTCGTCTCTATTGTGGGTCGATCGGGAGCAGGGAAGTCAACAATTATTAAACTTTTAATAGGAGAAGAAAAGCCAACTAAAGGGAGAATTTTTTTTGATGGCATTGAAGTAACCAAACTCAAGCCAAAAGCACTTTCTTCTCTCCGCCGCCGTATCGGAATAGTTTTCCAAGAATTTCGGCTGCTTCCGGAAAAAACTGCTTATGAAAATGTGGCTTTTGCCTTGGAAGCCAGCGGCCGACCCCAGTCAGAGATTGAAGAATTTGTCCCCCAACTTTTTGAAATGATTGGCATTAAAGATAAAATGGATAATTTTCCTCGAGAACTTTCCGGAGGAGAAAAACAAAGAGTGGCTATTGCCCGGGCCTTAATTAATCGCCCTGATGTGGTTATCGCTGATGAACCCACCGGCAATCTTGACCCCATCAACACTTATGAAATAATTAAACTTTTGGTTAAAATTAATGAACTGGGAACAACTTTAATTTTAGCCACCCACAATAAAGAGATTATTAATAGTTTAGGAAAAAGAGTTCTAAGCTTAGACGAAGGGCGCCTCATTCGTGATGAGGAAGAAGGTCGCTATACTCTTAGCTAAAGAATGTGATAAATGATTACTTTAATTTTTAGAATAATTAAATACGCCTTTTTGGGATTTATAAGAAATTTTTGGCTTTCCAGCGCTACCTTAGCCATTATGATTTTAGCTTTGATTGCTATCCAAGGATTGCTTATTTTTGGCACCATTACAAAGACAGCCGTAACCTCGCTTCAGGATAAAATTGATATCAGTGTCTATTTTAAAACAACTACCACAGAAGAGGATATCTTAAAGGTTAAACAAGCGCTTGAATCTCTTGGCGAAATTAAAACCGTTGAATACGTATCTCGTGAAGATGCCCTTCTTCAATTCAAAGCCACCCACAAAGAGGATCCGACAATCAGCCAAGCCTTGGAAGAACTCGGAGAAAATCCTTTAAGTGCTTCTTTAAATATTAAAGCTAAAAATCCGAAAGAATACCCCGCGATTGCTGCTTATCTAAATAACGAATCCTTAGTTCCCTTTATTGACAAAGTGAGTTATAGTCAAAATCAACTGGTTATTGAGAGATTAACGAAAATCATTGATACCGTCAAAGGCGGAGGATTAATTTTGACTTTTATTCTAGTAGCAATTGCGGTTTTAGTGGCTTTCAGCACTATTAGATTAGCTATTTATTCTAATCGCGAAGCAATCGGAATTATGAGATTGGTGGGAGCTTCTAATAATTTAATCCGCGGGCCTTATATCGCCGAAGGAATAATGTTTGGCATTGTTGCTGGGTTGATAAGTGTCTTAATCTTTTTGCCTTTAGCCAGCTTTGTCGCACCCTATATCAAGGTGTTTATTCCGGAAATGGACCTTTCTTCCTATCTCCTAATGAATTTTTGGTCTCATTTGGGTATCCAATTAGGCATTGGGATATTTTTAGGAGTTATTTCCGGTCTTATTGCTATTCGGAGATATCTCAAAATTTAACCGGTGTAAGAAAAATAACAAAATAAAAAAAGGGGTAGTCAGTAAAATCTTGACTACCCCTGTTAAACTTTTAAAAGAGCCTTCTCGGACTGATAAGCTTTCATTAAAGATAGCAGCCGAGCCATTTCCTGTTTTGCGGAGCTTGATAGATTCGGTATATAAAATAACACCGTTTTTCTTCTATCCGGATGCTCATTAAGGGTATGGGAAAGGGCTTCCCTAGAACTTTTTACATCTATCCAAACTTCTCTGCCGTCTTTAAGCTTTACCCAAAAATCGATACCGGCTCTATCTAATTCCCTCGAAGACTTAAAATCCCTAACATCCCCTTTGTCTTTTAGTTCTCTCAAAAGGTTTTTAGTGTAATCTTCTCGGTTAGAACCTACCAATTCTAGATAACGACCCACGCGTAGTTTTTTCCTTCTCCTCTTTTCACCTCTTTTCTTGCTTGTCATTTTAAATCCCTCCTCCTGTTCTTTCCTTATTAATTAATTTTCAAAGTTAATTAATTTTCAAAGTTTTTTTTATTTTACCAATAATTTAATATTTCGTCAATCTCAGAGGTGTGATGAAGTTTAACTTTGACACAAGGCTTTGAATTTTATAAGATTTAAGCAGATTTTTAACAAAATAAAATACTAGGAAGATTAGAAAGGAGAAAAAAATGAAAGTTGTTTTGATTGAAGCGGGGGAGAAAAGAATTATCAATGTGTTTCAAAAGTTTAAATTACCTCGTTTGGGTCTGCCTATTTTAGGAAAAATTCTGAAGAATTTAGGACATGAAGTGACTATTTACTGCGAGGATATCACGCCCCTTAATTGGCAGGAGACTGACTCAGCTGATTTAATAGGCATCTCGGCTCTTACTCCTACAGCGACTCGAGCCTACGAGATTATTCAACAGCTAACTCACCGCCGCCGAACTCACCTCCCTATAGTAATGGGTGGTCCTCATGTAACTTTTCTTCCTGAAGAAGCACTCCAAAATGGAGCGAACTTTGTGGTAAGAGGAGAAGGTGAAAAAACCATGGTAGAGCTGGTCCAATGGCTGGAAGACCACTCGGAAAAACCAATTGAAAAAATTCTTGGCCTATCTTATCGGATTGGAAATAAAATTCTCCATAATCCTCCTCGCTTGCCCTTGTCTTCAGAAGAGTTGGATTTATTACCCTTTCCTGATTTGTCTTTAATAAGAGGATATAAAACGAATGGTATTAACCTTGTTTTAACCTCTCGGGGTTGTCCTTTTGATTGTAGGTTCTGCTCAGTGACAAAGATGTTTGGGAGAAAATACAGATTTCGAAGCGTGGAAAATGTAATTGGAGAATTGGAAGGACTTTTCTATCAATTTCCCCATTCGGAAATACTTTTTTATGATGATAATCTTACTGTTAATCCTAAAAGAGCAAAGAAGCTTCTAAGGGAAATGATAGCCAGGCAGCTGACCTTTCATTGGAGTGCTCAGGTCAGAGTAGAAGTAGGTAAGGATTTAGAACTTTTAGAGTTGATGAAAGAAAGCGGCTGTGAATGGCTTTATTTAGGTTTAGAATCAGTAAATCCCCAAACTCTTAAGGATTTTAGGAAAGAACAGACAGTAGAGAATATTGAAGAAAATATAGAAATTATCCACCGTTTCGGAATAAGGGTCCTTGGCATGTTTATCATAGGCGGAGAAACTGATGACTCATTAACAGCTCCAAAAACTATTACCTTTGCTAAAAGGATGGATTTGGACGCGATTCAGCTTTGGTTATTAACTCCTTTACCAGGAACAGAAATTTACGAGGAGCTCGAGAAGGCCAATCGTCTCCTTTATTCCGGTCCAGAGAAATGGCATCTTTACGACGGCAATCATGTAGTTTTCAGACCAAAAAAGATGTCTCCCCTAGAGCTTCAATATTCCGTTTTCAAAGCTTTCCCTAAGTTCTATTCAACTTGGCGCTGGGTGAAAAAACTCTTGAATTTAATAGCCAAGTTTCCCTTCTCGTCAGGGAAATCCAAGAGAGTCAGTTTTGAGAAATTTGCTATTGCTTTATATTTTCAGCGGTTCGTCTCCAAAATCCAAAACTCCAAACCCTTTAAAAAATATTTACAGGGGTTAAAGGAGATAAGAGATTAAAAAGAGTAAACCCACCAAGCTCAAAGACTTGGTGGGTTTTTCTATTTTAGATTATTAAGAGATTTTTACGATAAACTAAGTCTTCACCGGCACTAAGATTATACAAGTCGGTTTTGGCCATAATTTGATAGCGATTTTTAAAGAGGAAATTTCTGACACTGATATTTTTAGCTTTGGCGTCGCAGAGAATGTATTTTGATTTGAATTCTTTTGCGCCTTCTATTTCGGTATTTTTCAGCAAGAAACTGGCGATATACCTGCCTCGATAATCCGGCCTGACGGTAAGGTTTTTTATTTCTAAAGCATCAGCGTATTTTTTATGACGCTGATAAACAGTTATGCCGACAATTCCATTATATGAAAGTGTAATAATTGCTCTTTTATTTTCTTTTTTAAGCTCCAGCCAAGTTCTATCCGCCCAATCAAGAAAATCCGGATAATCGGTTGAGGGAATCCATAAGCGCGGTCCCAAAAGATAAGAGACAATTTCATCTAAGCGGGAGAAGGGATAGTCATTAGTAAATTTAAAATCCATTTAATTTTTATATTAAAGTTTTTATAAAAGATTGAGTCTTGGGGGGGGTATATTATATATATTACAATTGTAGCAATTCTCTAACAAGAGTTGTATTATAAAGGATAATAATTATTAAATTTTATCTTGTTCTTTAACAATTAAATAGAGGATTGAAAAGGAGAAAATAAGTGAAAAAGATAGTTTTGATTGAGGCCGGAGAGCCAAGAACTATTAATATCTTCCGGAAGGCAAAGTTGCCCAGATTGGGGCTGCTTCTTTTAGGAAAGATTTTAAAAAATCTGGGAAAGGAAGTAAAGATTTATTATGAAGATATCGCTCCCATTAATTGGTCAGATGTTTTATCAGCTGACTTGGTAGGCATTTCTTCTCTTACTTCTACCGCTACTCGGGCTTACGAAATTGTCCAAAAGATAAAGATAGCTCGGCACAATATTCCTGTCGTAAAGGGCGGTCCTCATGTGACTTTTCTTCCTGAAGAAGCTCTTCAACAGGGAGCAGATTTTGTGGTGAGGGGAGAGGGTGAAAAAACCACAGTAGAGCTGGTTCAATGGCTGGAAGACCGCTCGGAAAAATCAATTGAGGAAATTCTTGGGCTATCTTATCGGATTGGAAATAAAATTTTCCATAATCCTCCTCGTCCGCTTTTATCTTCAGAGGAACTGGACTTACTGCCTTTCCCGGATCTCTCTTTGATAGAAAGATTCAAGATGTCGCCTACTATTCCTGTTTTAACTTCCCGGGGCTGCCCCTTTAATTGTAAGTTCTGCTCGGTGACAAAGATGTTTGGAGGGGAGTACAAATTCCGAAGCGTGGAAAACGTGATTGAAGAATTAAAAGAACTTAAGATTCAATTTCCTCGTTTTGGGAAATCATCTTCGGACCTATTTTTCTATGATGATAACTTCGCGGCCAAGCCAGAAAGAACTAAAAGATTATTAAGAGCAATGATAGATGAGGGTTTGCTTATTTCTTGGAGTGCCCAAACCCGAGTAGACGTATCTAAAGATCTGGAACTTTTAGAACTGATGAAAAAGAGCGGATGTGAATGGCTTTATTTAGGATTAGAATCGGTCAATCCTCAGACTCTTAAAGATTTTCAGAAAAGACAGAGCGTAGAAGATATTGAGAAAGGAGTGCCGATAATTCGTGGCTTTGGGATAAGGACTTTGGGTCAGTTTATAATCGGTGGGGAAAGTGATGATCCATTTACCGCCCAAAACACAGTTCAATTCGCTAAAAGATTAAAACTTGACGCTGCTCAGCTTTGGATATTGACTCCTATTCCCGGGACACCGATTTTCCAAGAACTTGATGAGCAGAACCGCATTTTATATAAAGGTCCTGAGCACTGGTGGCGATATAATATGGAACAGGTAGTCATAAATCCCAAAGGGATGTCTTCTCGAGAACTTCAGCTTTCGGTGCTATTTAAAGCCCTTCCTCAGTTTTATTCTACTTGGCGTTGGGTCAAAAAGGGGTTAAAAATGATGGGAAACTTTTTCTCTTTTACTTCTTGGAAATCTAAGAGGATTAGTTTGGAAAATTTTGTTCTTTATCTTTATGCGCGGAGACTGTTAAAACGAGGTAAAAATTCCCTTAAATCCCATTTAAAGGAATTGGAAGAGAAAGTAAAGAGCGAGAATTAAATTTTGAAGCAAAGCCCTTTGAATCTTGATTCAATCCTAAAACCAAATTAATGTCTTACTTTCCCAAATAAAAACCCACCAATGATTCTAATTTTAGAATTGGTGGGTTTTTTCAATCTTCTAGATTCTTAAGTTATTTAAAAAGCAAATTAATTCTAAAAAATCGGGTAATAGTTTTAAGAAAAGAGTGATGGAAAAATCTGTAAAAATCGGTTATTGTTATTGGTATAACCTAGGAGAATAAAGTTAATAACGATGGCGCAGACCAAAGAATAAAAATTTTATAAAATTAGTGAAATACTAAATGCTTCAACCTACGTTTGAAGCATTTATTCGAATTATCATATAATACTCATATAATATTCAAATGACTCAATCTCAAGCGTTTTCAATACTAAAGACTGGCGCGAATGTTTTTTTGACTGGCGAACCTGGGTCCGGCAAGACGCATATGGTGA
>ERZ1292629.1699-Hain-H43-01um-R1-1699-length-20650-cov-5_pt1 | contig 10900 bp, 13 predicted proteins | sample MGYA00564399_ERZ1292629 | MGnify/ENA primary metagenome ERZ1292629 (study PRJEB36523, sample SAMEA6512636) | groundwater metagenome | collected 2019-01-08 | study: AquaDiva: Metagenomics assemblies of 32 groundwater samples | reverse complement strand
ATTTGGAAAAATATTGGGGAATAATATCTTTGCTATAGTTTAAGACGAAAATGATTTCTTTAATGCCGGAGTCGTGGGCTTCCTCAACCAGATATTGAATCACCGGTCGATCCACGAGATTGATCATCTCTTTGGGATAATTCTTGGAGCTGGGCAAAAAACGCGTGCCGAAGCCCGCGAGCGGAATAATCAGTTTAGTGACTGATTTTTGGCTGGTTTTTCCCATAGGATACTGTTTTGGATATAACCTCGCTCCGCAGTATAAGGTTTTCTTGACCAATAAAAAAGGGATGCGCGGCGCATCCCAAAATGTCAGGCTTTTTCTGGTGGAGAAACAACTTGGTTAAGTCCCGGGGCCGAAGGCCAGCGGACGGTAACACCAAAGGCGGGAGATTCGACTACTACCACTTCTTTGACGACGTTGGGCGCGATGATGATGTATTCATGTTCCCAACCATTGAGTTCCAAGAATTCGAATTCTTTGCCGACGCTCAAGATAAGGCGCAGTCTGCCGCCATAAATAATAATAAACTCGGTGCCACCGAAGGTCTTTTTGCCGTAGTTTATTGCTTCGGAATAATTCCAAGCCTTAATCTCGAAAGCGGGGGTGCTAGCGAGGCCCGTCTTCGGAATCATGTGACCGGCGATCCAACCCCTATCCGAAGAATTGACTGCTTTGCCCTTCTCAAAACGAATCATGAGCTCTGCCTTTCTTCGGGAAAAAGTCCCCGTTCGCGGAGAGCGTTTTCCAGATCTGCTAGGGTTGAAAAAACTTGGCTTGGAATACCATTTTTTTCGGCGGCGGCGCAATTTTCCAGAATATCGTCAACGAAGAGGCACTCTTCTTTTTGGACACAGGCTAAGCTGATGGCTACTTGATAAATTTTTTGTTGGGGCTTTCTACTGCAGACATAACAACTTGCGGCAACATTATCAAAGAGTATTCCGGCGAATTCGGCGAGTAGGAGCATCCGCTCCAAACGAACTTCATCCGTGTTGGTCACCGCCACAAGCTTTATTTCTGGATACAGAGATTTAACGCGATGCAGAAGGTTAATCACGGGGTAGTTGGCTCTAAACAGGTCGACGTGCATGGCCCAAAAAAGACTACCCGGAAGAGATGTTCCCAACACTCGCTCGGTTAAAACTTTGAAATCGTTTCTGCTTCCACCCCTTTCAAAAGCCGCCAACCTTGCTTGGCCATCAGCGCTTTCGTTTAGGTGGTAATTTATCGAGCTCTCTTCTTGTCCGGTGATGGCCGCGAAATGCTCGGCGACTTTGCGTCGATCGAAAAAGACAACCACGTTGCCGAGATCGATGAGAAGCGCTTTTAAGCTCATTACTTCTCCTTCCTAAAAAGTTGGTTTTATCAGTTTTAAAGGTGCGAACACTTGCAGTAGGTTAATTTATCTAGCGTTTTTTGTCAAACTGTTGGTCATTAATACAGCATCTAAACAGAGCTTAAAATAAAAAGGCTTTTTTATTTGACATATATAGAATTAATGATTATTCTGTATTTAGCACGTTACAAAGGAGGTTTCTTATGCGCTGTTTTTCGTTGGAGTATTTTCTCTCGCGCAGGCGACTTCGGAAGCCGCCCCGCAATTGCGATGGAATAGAGATTATTGTTCCTATCGGCTACGGCTCATTTCCCGATCGCCTTGCGCTGGGAACCGTTTTCAGTCTTAGAAAAGCTGCCTATTGGGCAAGGGTCTTTCCCGAAGCCGCAGTTGTATTCACAAGTTCGTTTCATCTATTTTCTGGATCAGAAATCGTTGAAAGGCGACTCAAACACCAACTTCTATTTTTTTTAGGAATTGGAGCGGACCGCATTCGCGAAGGCCGTCCAATCAAAAATAGCGTTACCGAGGCATATCGAACGGCAGAAACTTTCACCAATAATCCACAGAAGTATACTGGATCGATATTACTTGTCGCCGGCGCCACTCATTCGCATAGCGTGTATATGATTTGGCGGAAAATTCTGCCGAAAGCGAAGCTATTCATCACCTCTTTTAGCCCGCGCGTAGAACACGAAAAGCAACATCCCGCTCTCTTGCAGAGAAATCTCTATTTCTGGTTTGCTACCAGCCTGCTTCGATCGCTACTCGTAGCGTGCTTGGGTCTCTCATTTACGGCCAAAATACAGCACTTCACACTTCGTTCACACACAAGGCCCGATTCATAACTCGAATCGGGCCTTTGCTTATATTTCAATTTCCAAGTTATCGTGGGCGATGATTATATTTTGCGGAAGGGTACTTTGCAGGGGGTCTTTGGGATTGGATTCCGGATTGATGTGCACTAGCACGCATTTTTTGACGTTCATTTTTTCTACGAGTTCGTATACTTCTTTTGGTGTGCTGTGAAAAGTTTTTGTCGCAAACTCTTTTTGCGCGTCAGTGGCATAGCACTCATGGATTAAGAGATCGGCTTCGCGAACAAATTCGCCGTCTTCGCTCGCGACCGTTGTGTCGGTCGCAAAGACTATGACTTTTTTGTCTGGCAAGGTCAGGCGATAGCCGACGGAATCATTAGCATGCTTTTGCAAGCGGAAATTTACTTTGACCGTGCCCGTAGTGAAAGTTTTTTCGTTCGAATCAATCGGTTGCAGTTGCGCTTTCAGAGAAACCGAAAAAAGTGTCTTTGAGAAGAGGTTTGTTTTAACCCCTTCGAGGTGCTTGCTTAGGCCGTAGATCGAAACATTTTCTTCAGGGAGTTTTCCCTCGAGCACGCCCTGGAGATAGGTCAGGCCGGCGACATGGTCAAGATGGGCGTGCGAAAGGAGAATCGAAAGATGATCGGTTTTGATGTTTTCTCTGACGCGGAAAAAAGCGGTGCCCGCGTCAAGCACGATGCCGTATTCGGGAATCATGACACAGGTTGTCTGCCGGGTTTCGGTCGGGTGGTATCCCCCACTACCAAGAATGAGAACTTTCATGGGTTTATTTTACGAAGCGATATTTGATAATCGTCCACAAAATTTTGACGCCGTGTTTCCAATTAATTTTTTTGCCTTCGTCGTAATTGCGGGGATAATAGCGAATCGGCACGTCTATGGTTTTGTATCCCTTTTTTAGTATTTTGCAAACAAGCTCGTTGTCAAAATCAAAGTTGTTGGTCTTAACAGTAATTTGATCGAGTAGTTTTTTGGTGAAAGCTTTGTAACAACCCTCATATTCGCCGCCGCTGTTGAGATATAAAAGATTCGTCGTCCAGGTGATAAGATTGTTGCCGAGCCAACTCGCCCAATAAAGAGATTTGTGCTTGCGCGCGTCATGCTCCGGTTCGATACGAACTCCGATCGTGATTTCGGTTTTGCCCTCAAGAATCGGGCTTATCATAGCCGGAAAATCTTCGGGGTCGTATTCCAAGTCGGCGTCTTGAATGATTACCAAATCGCCGGTCGCGGCCGCAAATCCGGCTTTGACGGCTCCACCTTTGCCTCGATTGGGGCGAAGAGTTAAGACCTTGATGTCGGGAATGGTTTTTAGAATTTCTTCGGTAGCATCGCTTGAACCGTTGTCGGAGACGATAATTTCTTTTATTAAGCCCCCGGGAAGTTTAACCGCTTTTACTTTGGCGATAATCTCCCGAAGCGTTGCTGATTCGTTGTAGGCCGGAATTACGATTGAGAGTTTCTTGAATGACATATTTCGGTTAAGGCGTTTTTATATTGAAGCAGATATTCGGCGCGGCTGGCAAATGGCTCGTAATTTTTACCGTGATTTATGCTCCACTTAGTTTTTCGATTAAGCACATTTTTTATAGATTCGCCGAGGGCGTAGACATCGTCTATTGGAATAAGGTGGCCATTTTTACCTTCGACGATCATCTCCCGAGCAATACCAACATCGGTTGTGATAACCGGCAACCCAGCCTCCAAAGCTTCTACAATAGTCCGGCCGTAGCCTTCGTAGTTGGAGGTGAGTAAAAAAACATCGGAAGCCTGATAGTACGGCTTTAAGTTATCTGCCCAGGGCACAAAACGGCAATGCTTCCCGATTCCGTAATGAGTTACGGTGGCGCGCAACTCTTGATCTTCGGGGCCGGAGCCGACTATCAAAAGAAGTGGATTGCGTTTCGCCGGATTCTTCTCAAAAACCGCCGCGCTTAAAGCTCGAATGGCAAGGCTGATATTTTTTTCGCGCGTGAGACGCGAGGCTATTAAAAAAACCAAATCGTGATCGCCGCGAAGTTCGGCAATAATCTTTTCCGAGGTTTTGGTTTTGGATTCGGTCGGGCGACTCATAATTGGCAGAACTTGGATTTTTTCTGCCATTATTCCTCGGTTTATTAAAGATTGTTTAATTCGCAAGCTCACGACGCGGAGACCGCTGGCGCGACGCGCAAGATACAAGCCGTAGATCGCTCGAAGGCGATTTTTAATTGATTCCCGGGCAAAATATGGACTTAAAAAGTCGGTATGAATCTGAAGTTGAAAAGGGATTTTGAAACGCCAAGAAAGGATAGTGGCCACGATTCCGGTTTCAAATGGATCTTGCGCGGTAATGACCCAAGCTGAAGAGGTGTCCAGCGAAAGTTTTTTTGCCACTGCGCGATAAGCTCGCAAAAAATAGTTTAGGCGGCCGCAAGCAATCGGATATAAAAAAACATTCGCGGCCGGCCTGGTAAGGCTGAGGTCTTTTCTTGGGCCAACATAGATAAAACAATGCAGTTCTTCGCCTAGTTCGGCGTATTCCGTAAACCGCCGATAGGTTTCCGAGTCAACGACAAAGGCACGGCTATCCGTGCCCAGCATCAAAATTTTCATATCATTATCAGACTAAGGTGACTACCACATCCAACTAACGAGTGAGGCCAGAAGGTTTTTAACCCCGGTCATGAAAAAGGCTTGGCTGTTTTTTAAAGTGCGCTGATCAAAAGACAGGGCGCCGATATCGACCCGAGTCCCGTCCTCGTCTAGGGTGGATTTTGGATCTCCGGCGTCAATCAATTTAGAGGTAGAAGTTAACCGATAATCATCGGTGGAAATAAACCCCGGATTATAACCAACATTGCCCAGACCGCGGGGAACAAAAACCGATGCGTCACGATAAGTGTAGTAATTATTTTTGTCGTTGTTGGCCACGTTGTTGTAGTTCATGTCTAGATCAATCTCGCGCCCCAAATAGCCGACCGAGACGCCATCGGTAGTATTTTGGGCAAGGATGTTGTTGGTTAAAATATGCTTACCAGCTTGATGCTCCAAAGAATAACCGACATCGTTTTTAACAATCGTATTATTTTTTAGATTTAGAGTGCCGCCAAAATTGTCGCTAATTCCGATGGAGCGATTGTTGGCGACGATCGTTCTTTCAACGGTGATTTCTCCAAGTGGGGCATTGATGCTTAAACCTGTCTCCGAACTTTTAAGCGTTGAATTTCTAATAACGAGGCCGAGGGGCGAGGCAAGCAAGCGAGGCGAGATATTGATTAGAGCGGCCGGCTGGCTGGCGGCGCCGATTAGAGTTAAGCCGTCGATTACGACGCCGGAGGTTGGCGTAGAGATAAATAAAGCCGGTCCGCGCGCGGCGCGGACAAATGTCTTATCCCTTCCCTGAACTCCTTGAATAGTGACCGGTTGGGTGATGTTGATAATACCTTCTTCGTAGGTGCCGGCATTAACCAGGATTAGGTCTGCCGGGCAGGCGGCGTGGAGCGCGGCGTTGATCGTCGGATAATCTTCCGGAACTTTGCGTTCAATACAAGTTTCTGGCACGACTACTGGAGTCTGGCTGACGATTGTTATTTCTTCGCTTGATTCTAAAACCGGAGTCGGTGCCGATGGTGGAAGATTTTTGACGGGCAATTTTTCTTGAGCAGAAAGTTCTTTGAGAATGACACGGACTTTGGGGCCGACTGCCGGCGCCGTTGAAGTAATGCCGTGATCCTTTTGCCAGCGTTCGGTTGCTTGACCGGTTAGGGGACCAAAAACTCCGGTTGGTTTTTTAATCTTAAGATAACCGCCCTGAATCAGGTATTCTTGCCAGACGCTGACTGCCCCCGCTGTTTCCCCGTCCGTATTGCCAAGAATTATTCCAACGGCGAGTTGAGGCACCGCCGCTTTGACCGGAGTCCATAAGATGCTTGCCAGAACTATCGGCAAAAGTAGGTTTCTAAAATTAGTTTTCAAACGCATGGCTTAATTGTAGCAAATCTACTCCCTTGGCGTTATTCACTTTTTTTAGCCAGCAAATTTTCGTACATCGCAATGAATTCTCCGACTCTGGTTTGGAGATCGTATTGTTTTGAGAGTTCGGCAGAGAACGCGCCCATTTTAAGGCGTAGATCAGGTTCATTGATTAATTTTCTTAAGGCCCCAATAAACCCGTCTTGATCGTCTGGTTGGAGGATAAAACCATTCAGATTATTTTTAACCATCTCCGCGGAACCACCGACGTCGGTTGCGACAATCGGCAAGCCATAATGCATGGCCTCAATGAAAACATTTGGTAGACCTTCGTCGAGCGAGGCCGAGATATAGATAGAGGCTTTTTTAAATTGCTCATAGACATTTTGCGATGATAATCTACCGGTGCAAATTACTGAATCCTCAAGTTGGTAGCGCGCTATTGCGTCTTTGACCACCGCGGCTTCGGTGCCGTCGCCAATTAAAACCAAACGCGTTTTGGCGGTTCTGACTTGAGCGTAAAGTTCAACTATCCACGGTATTCGCTTGTGAGGAATAAAACGATTAGCCGAAACAATCACAACATCGCCTTGATCGCGTGGACCGACACTGGGTGGATCCGTAAAGCGCAAGCAATTAGGAATAAGAATGCTTGGCGGGTTTTTGTTTATCAGAAATTCTACTTCTCTATTTCTTGATTCCGATGGCGTCCAAATTAGATTAAAAAAACGAATTCCTTTTCTTTCTATCATAGTCAGGAAGAGGCTGTACCAGGACGACCGATAGACTTCTTCAAAATTTTTGCCGCGAACTTTATGCGTTGAAAGGGTCTCCCAAACCCAGTCGCCGGCAAATTTTACGATCCGTGGAATGCGCAAAGTTTTAGCGGCTATGGCAGATATAAAAGACAAAACGTTGACGCTATGGCAATGGAGAATATCGATTTTTTCGCGGCGAAGAACGCTATGTATATAAAAGGGAAAGATAAGCCAGCGCAATAGTCGATCAATCGGGCCGAGGCCGTATCTCTCGCGAAAAGTGTAAACCGAGTAGCCATCGGGTTTAGCGTGAGTAAATCGTTGGCCATAAGTTACCACAACCGGAACAAGTCCTTGATCGTGGAGGATGGCGCAAAGATTGAAACATTGTGTCGCCGGGCCGCCGAGCGTCGGAGGAAAGATGGTTGTTACCATGCAGATACGCATTGGTGATTTTCGCATTTGATGATTCATGGTTTTTTTAAAAATTAGCCTGGTTAAATTCACTATTTATCGATGAACCCTCTAAAGCCGGCAACTTCTAAATCTGGACACATGAGTAGATTTTAGGTCTTATTTGTAGCTTTATATTTTTAGACATTCCTTTAGTAATTCACCCATCCGAGCCGCTATGATGTTCCAAGTATATTTTTCGGCGACCAACTTGGCCGCGTTTTCGGCCAAGCGTTTTCGGAGGGCCTGATCACCAAGGAGAAGCTCTATTTTATCGGCGACGCTTTCCGGATCTTCGGTTTTAGCGCAAAGCCCCGTAACGCCATCTTGTAAAAAATCTACGATACCGCCGACCGGTGTGCCGATTATCGGTACCCCCGAGGCCATCGCTTCTAAAAATGAATTACCCAAACCCTCGGAGCGAGAAGGGCGAATAAAAATATCGGCCCGACTTAAATATCCGGGAATCGTCTCTCGCGGAACCGTGCCCATAAAAATCGCCTTGTTTTCTATGCCCTCCTGTTTGGCGAGTTTTCTTAAATTGGCTTCTTCTGGTCCTTGGCCTAAAATCCAAAAAATCCATTTGATAATTCCCTTTTTTTCCAAAAGACCAAGAGCGCGGAGGGCGAGATCGATGCCGTTTTTATGAACCAAGCGGGAAGTGGTAATAATAATCTTTTCCTTTTTACCTTGAACTGGGTTGAAGATTATTTCTTCGGCGGCAACTCCATTCGGGATGATTTCAATTGGGCAGTTGGCTCCTTGGCGTCTGGCAAATTTAGCCAGATATTCGCTGATGGCTTGAATATAATCGGCGCGTTTAAAGATAAGACGCCACAAGGGATACCAAACACCGACCCGATGTAAAATATGCGATTCGGCATCGCCCTCTTGCAGAGTGAGCAGAAAAGGAATCCGCGGATGCCGAATTTTGAACAACCAAGCGGCAACTCCGGCATAGGACGCCATGACGGCCCAGATCATCCCAAATGGTTGCCGGCGGTGTTCTTTTTCGGCTCGAAGCCAGGCGCGAATAATATAGCCGATCTTTTCCCAAGGGCGACCGTAATAGCTCTGACTTTTGGTTCCACGACCAAGTCGAATGATTCGGGTTTGGGCAACATCTTCGTGGTTTGGCCACGATGAGTCAAAGCGATGAGTTAAGACGCAAAAATCATAAGCTGGGTTTCGGGCCATGATTTCGCGCGCGGCAATTTCGGCGCCACCTTCAAATGGGCGATAAGCCAAAGAAAACACCGCTATGCGAGCAACTTTATCATTCATTTTGTGGTTTACATTCTTTAAGATGTCAGATGAAGTCCAAGCGAAATCGATCCACATAGTCTACGTCATAACCCAAGGAAACTGGGGCGGGGCCCAACGCTACGTTTTTGATTTGGCGACTTATTTTGCCGGTCTTAAGGGTTTTCGCGTTAGCGTTGTTTGCGGCGCGGAGTATCGCGGAGAGTTAACGGATCGTCTGGCGAAACGCAACATTCAAGTATTCACCTTGCCACATTTGCGACGATCCTTGAATCCCCTAACCAACCTACTCTTCTCATTTGAACTTAAGAAACTTTTACAAAAGTTAGCTCCGAATCTAATTCATTTCAATAGCACGAACGCTGGCATCTTCGGATCTTATGGGGTTTATCTTTATAATCGGGGATCAACTTCGTCTGCCCGCTCTGTTTACACTGCCCACGGTTTTCCCTTTAATGAGCCGGGTTTGCGCAAGAAGTTGCTTTATATTCCACTGGAATTTAGCGCGAGTTTTTTTCGAGAGGCGATTATTTGCGTTTCGGATTTTGACCGAATCTCCGCGTTGAAATATAGAATTGCCAAGCCGACGAAGCTCATTACCATTCACAATGGCATTGACTATGGCTTGGTTGAATTTTTTGAGGCCAAAGAAGCTCGCAGGCGGCTAGGATTGAATCTACCGCCATCAGCCGTCTTAGTAGGCACAATCTGTCATTTCTATAGAAACAAGGGATTGCGCTATTTGATAGAGGCGGCGGCCTTGATGAAAATTAAAAAACTTCAGACAAATTTATATTTCGCGATCTTTGGAGCCGGCCCAGAGGAAAAATTACTAAATCACTTAATCCGAAAGGCTGGACTTACGGATTGTTTCTTTATGGCGCCATATGTTAACGACGCTTCAAAATATCTCCGGGCTTTTGACGTAATCACAATGCCATCGTTAAAAGAAGGCCTGCCCTACTTTCTTTTGGAAGCCGGAGCCGCTCATAGGCCAGTAATCGCAAGTCGAGTTGGGGGTATGCCGGAAATTATTCAGCACAACCAGAATGGTCTTTTAGTGCCCCCGAAAGATTCCGCGGCAATGGCGCAGAGCATTGAAAAACTTGTAGTGGATTCTCAAGGAAGGGATTTGATGGGTCGGGAATTACAAAAAACAGTCGCTCTTGATTTTTCCTTAGAGGAAATGCACCAAAAAACCAAGGATCTTTATCTTGATCTAGACTCTAGGGTCTGAATCTTTTTACGAACCTCAAGCAGAGACGGGTCGTTTTCTATCGCCGCTTTAAGGTATTGAATTGCTTTCAGGAGATCGCCATTTTTCTCGTAGTATTCGGCAACTCTGACTTTAAGACTGGCGTCGCTTGGCATTAGCGCGATGCCATTAAGCAAAACTTTTTCAACCTCACCTCTTTTTTCCACATAGACATAGTCATAAAAATCAGCGAAGGCGATGTGGTATTGCGAGGAGACACGCCCTTCAATTTCTACTGCTTTCTGATAGTTGAGCTCGGCCTTGGGAAAATCTTTGAGATAGGTCGCGTAGAGATTGCCGAGGTTGAAATAGGCGGTGGAGATGGTTGGATCAACAACGGCGGCATATTCCCAGACATCTCGAGCGCCCTCATAATTGTTGAAGAACTTTTTTAAAATTCCGGCTTGAATCCAAAGGTTATAATCCTTGGGGTTTTGGTAGATGCGTTTTTTTAGCTCTTTTAGTTCTTGCGCTCTTTTTTCCAGGGCATCTTGCGGGAGCTTATTGGTAAACTCATCTCCCGGCCCGGTATATTCAATTTTCTGACCTTGATATGGCGGTAAGTCGCCAAAAACCGATTTGAGGCGAATTTTAGCCACAACATAAGACGCAACTATAGCTAAAAGCACGATGGCGATTATGGTTAGCGTTATTTTTTTGTATTCTGGTTTCATGTTTAGCCATTATACCCTTGGTTGGTTTTTGGTCAAAATTAAAATCTTGCAAACAAAAACCGCCCCGGGTGGGGCGGTTTTTTCAGTAAAGAACCTCAAGAATTCAAGGAATATGTTGATAAAATGAGGTTTCCACTAATAGTACGTGTATTAAAGAAATAGACTATGGATATAGAATAAAGCTTTTATTATTTCTTTGAGAGTAGTTGAGCCATTTCTACCATATCGCGTGCCTTAGTAAAGACTATTAGTAATAATATTTATTATAATACTCTTATAATAATATTGTATTATATATATTATATCCCTAATGGTGATTTTTTTAGGGTTTTAGTGTAAAACGTGATATAACTTCTTGGTATAT